>Ga0334882_1001329_pt1 | contig 30117 bp, 25 predicted proteins | sample GraSluR1_MG_5_FD_207226 | JGI IMG/M metagenome (GOLD analysis project Ga0334882, IMG submission 207226) | Sludge microbial communities from methane-producing bioreactor in Wageningen University, Netherlands - Granular Sludge_15_04-R1 | ecosystem: Engineered > Bioreactor > Anaerobic >... | reverse complement strand
ATGGGTCTTAAACGACGATACAGGACTTGTCGGGCTGCGGGTTGCCGGGGGAGGGGCCGAATGGTATTATGGGGGGGTGTTGCGAGCGGGGGGTTTTGTGGGGTACATTGGAGTCTTGAATGGGTATCGGATATTCGTTGCGGTATTTGAGGTGCGTTCGGTTTGCGTGCGCGGCCTTATTGATGTTTGCGGTTGTCGCCGGGGTTGCGCGTGGGCAGACGCCGGCGAGCGGGGCGCAGGCTGGTGAGGGCTCGGCGGGGCCGGTAGTGGTGCAGCGCGAATGGACGGCGGAGGATATTCAGCGGCGGCGCAAGGAGATCAGCGACTCGGAGGGGATAGAGGCGGAGGTCAAGTCGCGGCTTCTGGAGACATACGACAAGGCGCTTGCGGAGTTGAAGGACCTGGAGCAGTATCGTGCGCAAAGGTCGGCGTATGCTCGTGAGAGAGATGCTGCGCCTGCTGAGCTGGAGAAGGTTCGCGCTCAGTTGAGCGAGGTGCCGGCGGAGCCGAAGCTGGAGATTGACAGTCAGGCGACGGCGGCGGATCTGGAGGAGATGGTAACAGCGGCGCAGACGGAGCACGACGAGCTTGCGCGGCAGGCGACGGGGCTGGACAACGAGCTGAAGCGGCGTGAGGATCGTCGTACGCGGATTCCGGAGGAGATTGCGGCTCTGAAAGAGCAGGTCGGTCAGGTTCAGGCTCGGTTAGGGAGCATTGGGCCGGAAGCGTCGCCGGAGGTTCAGCAGGCCAATCGGCTGCTGTTGGAGATTCGGCAGGCGAAATTAGAGGCGCAGGCGGCGATGTTGGAGGCCGAGCAGCGTTATTACGGCGCGGCGATGGGGCTCCTGACGGCTCGTCGCGAGCTGGCGGGGCGGCTTGCGGCGGAGTCGCAGACGAAACTGCGGAAGCTGCGTGACGCTTTTCAGGAGGCGCGTCGCGTTCAGGCGGAGAGACTGCAGGCGGAGACGGCGGCGGCGGCGCGCGAAGCGATGTATGCGCATCCGGTGGTGAGATCGCTTGCGGAGGAGAATGCGCGTCTGGCGGAGCGGGCGACGACGGTTATAGGTCAGACGGAGGATGCGCGAGTTTACGGTCGCGGTCTTCAGTCGAAACTTGATGCGGTGGAGCGGGACTTCAAGGAGGTTCGCGAGCAGGTCGACAGTGCGGAGCGTGTTACGCAGGTGATGGGGATAATGCTGCTGACGAAGCGGAGCGGGCTTCCGGAACTGGGTGCGAACAGGCAACGGCTGCGTTTGCGTGCGGGGCGTGCGTCGGAGGCACAGTTTACGTATCTGACATTCGAGAGACAGTGGTCGGGGCTTGCGGATACGAGCGGAGCGGGTCGTGAGCTTTTGGAGAACGCTGGTGTGCGCGAGGGGGACGACGGGTATGCGGCGGTTTACGGGGAGGTGGTCAAGCTGTTAGGGGAGCAGCGGGATATAGTGCGGAAGATATCCGAGGAGTACCGGATTTACTCGGGTCTTCTTGCGTGGAATGATCGTACGGAGCGGCGTTTGATCAAGGAGGTGGAGTCTTTTGCGAGGTTCATCGACGAGCGGATTCTGTGGGTTCGGAGCAGTCCGACGATCCTGGCTGAAGACGCGGCATCGATGAAGAAGGCGGTTCGCTGGTTCGGGTCGCCTTCGAACTGGCGTGGTGCGTTGGGGGCTCTTTGGCGCGATATTGCGGAGCATCCTGCATCTTACGGTTTGTTTTTGGCGGTGCTTGGGGCGCTGATTTATGAGCGTCGTCGGATGATCGGTGCGATGGGTCGCCTTACGAAGCGAGTTGGTACGAAGTACTCGGACAGTTTCTGGCATACGTGGAAGACATTAGGGCTTACGGTGGTGCTTGCGGCGCCGATATCGGGGGCACTGCTGTTTTTGTCGTGGCGGCTGGGGTCTGCGGCGGAGGGTGACGGCTTCAGCGAATCGCTGGCGGCGGGCCTTTTGGCGTGCGGTTGGATTGTGGCTCTGTATCGGCTGGGCGTGTTTTTCTGCTACGAGGGCGGGCTTGGGGAGCAGTTGGGGTTCGATCCGGAAGTGACGGGTTCGCTTAGTCGTCATTTCAAGTGGTTCTTTTCGCTGCTGATACCGCTGACGTTTCTTGCGGCGGTTTTCATGAGCAGGGGGATGGACGCAGGAGAGCGGAACAGTCTTGGTCGGCTGCTGTTTGTGGGCTACCAGGGGGTTCTTGCGGTGTTTTTGGCGATTGCTTTTCAGCCGCAGGGTCCTGTTCTTCACCGTTACATGTCGGATCATGCGGACGGGGTAATCGCGCAGTTCAGGTATGTCTGGTACGCGGGTCTTGTGGGGCTTCCGCTTGCGCTGTCTGCGCTTGCATTGTCGGGATACTTTTATGCGGCGCAGCACCTTAACAGGCGTCTTGCAGGGACGATCCTGTTTGTTGGGGCGATGGTTTTTCTGAATGCATTCCTTCGGCGGTGGCTTTCGGTTGCGGAAAAGCGGATTTCGATTCGGCGCAAGCGTCAGCAGCTTGCGGCGCGTGCGGAGGAGGCGGCGAAGGCGGAAGGTGAAGAGAAGAAGCCCGCAGCGGCGGCGGCGGAGCTGTCGGAGGAGGCTCATGCGGAGCAGATGGGATTGCTGTCTCGTCAGGCGATGCGTTTGATGCAGGTGGCTAACGTTGTTGTTCTTGCGGTTGGCTTGTGGTGGCTGTGGGGGGACCTTTTGCCGGCGCTGGAGGGTCTGCGGTCGATTTCGCTTTGGAGCACGGCGGATGCGGACGGTACGGCTATTACGGTTGTGAGCCTTGCGGGGCTGATCAGGGCGGTGGTGTTGGTGGCGCTGACGGTGATTGTTGCGCGGAACCTGCCGGGGCTTGTTGAGATGGTGATACTTCAGCGGCTGTCGTTGGAGCCGGGGAGCCGGTTTGCGATAACGACACTTTGCCGTTACGTTATTGTGGTGACGGGTGTGATATTGACTTTCGGCGAGCTTGGAATTGGGTGGTCGAAGGTTCAGTGGCTTGTTGCGGCGATGACGGTTGGGCTTGGTTTCGGTTTGCAGGAGATATTTGCGAATTTTGTTTCCGGTCTGATCATTCTTTTCGAGCAGCCGATCCGTGTGGGGGACATGGTTACGATCGGGGACGTGAGCGGTCGGGTGACTCAGATTCGTATCCGGGCTACGACGGTTCGCAAGTATGATCAGAAGGAGCTGGTTGTTCCGAACAAGGAGTTTATCACGGGGCGGCTGGTGAACTGGTCGCTGTCGGATAAGCTGTTGCGGATCGATTTCAGGGTGGGTGTTGCCTACGGCTCGGATATTGCCAAGACGGAGGAGATTCTCTATCGGGTAGCGAGCGAGAATCCTCTGGTTCTTCATGATCAAATGCCGCCGGCTGTGGTATTTCGGGGTTTTGGAGACAGTGCTCTGGACTTCGAGCTGCGGATTTATGTTCCGAATATGGACAACTATTTGAAGGTGTGGCACGAGATCAATTGCGCGATTGACAGGGAGTTCAGGAAGGCGGGCGTCGAGATAGCATTTCCGCAGCGTGATCTGCATATCCGGTCCGGGACATTGGGGGTTCGCCTGGAGAGGGCTGAGGGGCAGGGCGAAGGGTCGGGAGCTTAGATTGGCGGCGGCTGTTTCTTATATGCTTGTTGTAGCGGTGATATTGGTGGGGAAGTTCTTTGGAGCGGAAAAATGAACGGGAAGGGTGTCGGGGCGGTGTGGCTTCTGGCGGCGGCGGTTTTGTTGTGCGGTCGGCCTGCGGCGGCGGCGGATAGCGAGGGGTGGGATGCATTCGATGTGAATCGGCGGCTGGGGCGGGGGGTGAATATCATCGGTTATGATCCGATCTGGCGGTTTCGGGAGCGGGGGCGTTTCAAGGGCGAATATTTTGCCATGCTGAAGGAGGCGGGTTTCAATACGGTGCGGATCAATCTGCATCCTTTTCGGCACATGGATGCGGAGAGGGGATTTGCGCTGCGGGATTCGTGGTGGGAGGTTTTGGACTGGGCGGTGGAGCGGGCGCTTGCGGCGAAGCTGATGGTGATTTTAGACATGCACGAGTTCGGGGCGATGGGGACTGCTCCGGAGGAGAACAAGGAGAAGTTTCTGTCGTTCTGGCGGCAGGTCTCGGAGCGGCTGCAGGACGCGCCGCGGGAGGTTGTCTTCGAGCTTCTCAATGAGCCCAGCAGGGGGCTGACGGCGGAGATGTGGAACGGCTACCTTGCGGAGGCGATGGCGATAGTACGGGCTACAAACCCGACGAGGACGGTGATCATCGGGCCGGCGGGTTACAACAATATCAACAGTCTGTACCAGTTGAAGCTGCCGGAGGACGATCGCGATATTATTTTGACGGTGCATTACTATTCGCCGTTTGACTTTACACACCAGGGGGCTTCGTGGGCGGGCAAGGCGGACAAGGTGGGAGTGAAGTGGGAGGGGACGGCAGAGGAGAAGGCAGCAATTGAACGGGATTTTGCGAGGGCGGCGGCGTGGGGCAGGGAGTACAAGCGGCCGATCTTCCTCGGGGAGTTTGGTGTTTATGACAAGGCGGAGATGGAGTCGCGGGTGCGGTATCTTCGGTTTGTCGTGGAGACGGCGGAGCAGTTGGGCTGGAGCTGGGCGTACTGGCAGTTCGACAGCGACTTCATACTTTATGACGTCGTCAACGATAAATGGAACGAGCCTGTGCGGGGTGCTTTATTAGGAGGCGGGCTATGATTCGGGTGCATTGTTTGATGTTGAGCCTGCTGCCGGCGGTTTGGGGGATTGCATTTTGTGCGGCTGCCGATGACGGGGTGGTGTTTTCGGTTGATTTTGAGGGGGCTGATGCTGCGCGTGGGGTTAAGAGCGGTCGGCTGGTTGATGTTGCGGGCGGGGGGCGTGCGCTGTTGATTGAGCGGGACAGTGCGGGTTCGACTTCGCAGGTGTACTCCGTTGCGGCGGATCGTATTGCTGGTGGTCGGATTACAGTGCGTGCGCGTGTGAAGGCGGAGGGTGTGAGTCGGCGGCCGAATTCGTGGAACGGGATCAAGGTGATGTTAGTGCTGGAGACGGGCGGGGCGAAGGATTATCCGCAGGTTGCGATTCCGGTGGGGTCGTTCGATTGGCGGGAGTTTGTGCACGTGATGCGTGTGCCGGCGGGGATCGACAAGGCGACATTGGTTCTTGGGCTGGAGGCGGTGAGCGGTAAGGTCTGGTTTGATGATGTGTCGATTAGGTTAGGTCGGCCGGGGGGTGAGGGGAAGCGGGCGGCGGAGAGGTTTACCGGTCGCGAGGTGGATCGGCTGCGCGGGGTGATGTATGGGCCGACGTTTCGGGAGGCGGACATTGCCGAGTTGGCGACGGAGTGGAAGGCCAACCAGACTCGGTGGCAGTTGAACTGGGTGCCGATGAAGGCGGCGGAGGACTGGGCGGCGGACCTGGAGCGGTTCGATGCGTGGCTGGAGGAGGCGCTTGTGGAGTGCGACAAGGCGCTGGACGCGTGCGAGAAGTATGGGATTCATGTGCTGGTCGATCTGCATACGCCACCGGGGGGGCGAGTGGAGGGGGGTGTGTGCCGGATGTTCTCGGAGAAGAAGTACCAGGACAAGCTGATCGAGGTGTGGAAGAAGATTGCCGCGCGATACAAGGGGCGGGATGTGGTGTATGCGTACGATCTCTTAAACGAGGCGGTTGAGGGGGTGGTTGCAGAGGGGCTGATGGACTGGCGGGAGTTGGCGACGGAGGCGACGCGCGCGATTCGGGCGATTGATCCGGGCAAGCCGGTGGTGTTCGAGCCGTCGCCCTGGGGCGGGCCGGAGGAATTCGATGCGCTTGTGCCGTTAGACGCGGATCGGGTGATTTACAGCTTTCACATGTACAAACCGCACCAGTTCACGCACCAGGGGGTGTATGGTAGCGAGGCGAACCTGGTTTATCCGGGTGTGATTGCGGGGCGGCATTGGGACAAGGAGGCGCTGCGTGAGGGGATGCGGGCGGCGATTGACTTTCAGGAAGAGTTCAATGTGCATATTTACGTTGGGGAGTTCAGTGCGATACGGTGGGCGCCGGAGGGGAGTGCGTATCGGTACCTGCGGGACGTGATTGAGCTGTTCGAGGAGTACGGGTGGGACTGGTCGTATCATGCGTTTCGGGAGTGGGACGGGTGGAGCGTGGAACATGGGGCGGTGAAGGGGGATCGGCGGCGGAGTGCGACGCGGACGGATCGCGAAACACTGCTGAAGGACTGGTTTAGAAACAATGATGTCGGTAATAATGGCCGGTGAGAACGTTTTTCCTATGGTCCGTAAATGAAATATACAGGTGAGGAGATCACAGTTATGAATATCACAAGCGAGCATCATTTTGATCTGACCTTTCGCTTCGCGGTCGTCCAGGCCCACAATCTCATTCGCGCATTAACCGAAGTCGGCATCACAGATGAGAAAAAGGTCCGGTCCGTTCTTGAAAGCTTCCTCTTTTCGATGGCCGAGGATTTCGACGAATCGTTTATCCGTGACCCGGCACTTGGCAACAAGAAGTACTACCCCATGATCTGCTTTCGCGACCAGGAGGAAATAGGCAAAACGGAGCAAATCGTCTTCGCCGATGGCCAAGATGCATTCCACGAAACCCTGCCTTTCGGCGTTGTCGACACCGTGCTGGATCCGGAAGACAACAAACTCGGTTTCACCTATGGGAATGAAGCCAGCGAGGTAGACCTGTGATCTGGTGTAAGAGTAACGCACATGGCAGTGCTGGGTTGGGATTGCTTCGCCGCTGCGCTCCTGGCAATGACCATCTGGAGGCTGGGGAAAACCGGTGCCTGTCCCTATTTTCGCGAGGCGGCAATTGTGCGGAGAAAACCGGTGGCTGTCCCTATTTTTGGGTGTGGGGGGTGGGGGAAAAAAGGCTTTACAAACGGGTCGGATGGGGGGAGAATAGTGTTCAGTCCGGGCTTTGACCGGCGTGCGGGGTGTTTTTTCCGCGGTGCAAACTGTGTGTTTGGATAAGAAAGGGACTACGATGCGCAGGCTGGCGTTGATACTGGTATGTTTGGGCGGGGTGGTCTTGTTGTGTTCTTGCGGGAAGAGGGGCGACAGCGGGGGCGAACGCAAGGTTCGGATTGCGGTGATTCCGAAGGGGACGACGCACATTTTCTGGCAGTCGGTTCATGCGGGGGCGCGGAAGGCGGCAGAGGATTTCGGGGTCGAGATCGAGTGGATCGGGCCTGAGCGGGAGAGCGACCGGGAGAAGCAGATTCAGATCGTTGACGACTGTATCGTGAAGAAGGTCGACGGCGTGGTGCTTGCGCCCAACGACGCGAGGGCGCTCGTGCCGTCGGTCGAGAAGGTTACGGGCAAGGGAATTCCTTGCGTGATCATCGATTCGGCGGTGGATACGGACAAGTATGTTACGTTTGCGGCGACGGATAATTACCAGGGCGGCGTTATTGCGGCTCGGCGAATGGGGGAGATATTGGGGGGCAAAGGCAAGGTGCTGGTTCTGAAGTATGCGCCGGGTTCGGCGTCGACGGAGGAGCGGGAGAAGGGGTTCTTCGATACGATTGCCAAGGAGTTTGGGGATATCACGATCGTCGACAGCAAGCACGGTATGGATACGGTGGAAACGTCGCTGCAGGCGGCTGAGGACCTGCTGACGAAGCATACGGAGGTCGACGGTTTTTATGCGTGCAACGAGACTACGGCAGTCGGGACGCTTCAGGCGCTGACGAGTTCGGGTCGGACGGGCATCAAGTTCGTCGGGTTCGACGCGGGTGATACACTGTTGGGCGGGTTGACTCAGGGCAAGATCGATTCGTTGGTTGTGCAGGATCCGTTCAAGATGGGTTACGAGGGGGTCAAGGCGGTGGTTGATGCTCTCAACGGGCGCGAGGTTCCGAAGCGGATCGATACGGGGGTGGAGTTGGTGACGCGTGCGCGACTGGAAGAGCCTGCTATCAAGACACTGCTGAATCTGCAATGATGCACATCGACCCTGACGGCGGCGCGGAGGGGACGACGGCGCTTCGTATGGCGGGCATTTCGAAACGTTTCGGGCCCGTTCAGGCGTTGAGCGACGTGACGTTTACGGCGCGGAAGGGGACGGTTCATGCGCTTGTTGGTGAGAACGGGGCCGGCAAGAGCACGCTGATGAAGGTGTTAACGGGGGTGCATCAGCCGGACACGGGTGAAATCGAGATTCACGGGCAGGAGATGGTGTTGGCCAATCCCGGCGAGGCTATCGAGGCGGGGGTTTCGATGATCTACCAGGAGCTGGATCTGGCGGAGGATTTGACGGTAGCGGCGAATGTTTTTCTGGGGATGGAATTGCCCGGGCGGCTGCCGTTTACGGTGGATCATTGGCGGATGGCGGAGGAGACGCAGGCTCTTGCGGACCGGTTCAATTTTGAGATCGATGCGCGGGCTACGGTGTCGGACCTTTCGACGGGTGACTGCCAGATCGTGGAGGTGCTCAAGGCGCTGATGCGGAAGGCGTCGATCATTGTGATGGACGAGCCGACGTCGTCGCTTTCGGAGCGTGAGGCGCGGCGGCTGTTCGAGATCGTGCGGGATTTGCGGGGGCGTGGGTATACGATTATATACATTTCGCACCGCTTAGAGGAGATTGTGGATCTGGCGGATGATATCAGCGTGCTTCGGGACGGGTACGTTGTGCACACGGGATCGGCGGCGAACCTGGAGATAGGGCAGATCGTGCATTACATGGTTGGGCGTGAGCTGAAGGATTTTTATCCGTCGCGCGAGGCTGAGATCGGTGACGTTTTGTTCAGCGCCGAGCACATCGGTTCGGTCGCGGGAGTGGAGGATATATCGTTCGAGGTGCGTCGCGGGGAGATCGTCGGGATGGCGGGTCTTGTGGGGGCTGGTCGGACGGAGGTTGCGCGGGCGATTTTCGGGGTGGACAAGCGGACGGGCGGCAGGGTGCTTCTTGAGGGGGAGGAGATTGCTGTGGGCTCGCCGGCGGATGCGATCGGGGCGGGGATTGCGTATCTGACGGAAGATCGCAAGCGGACGGGTCTTTGCCTGGAACTTCCGTGCAGTTGGAACGTTACGCTGCCGAATCTTTGCGGGATCGGGATGCGGCACATTATATCGCCGGGTCGGGAGACTCGGATTGCGCGGGAGTACGGTTCGAAGATATCGGTGAAGTGGGCGTCGCCGGGGGCGCCGGCGGATTCGCTTTCGGGGGGAAACCAGCAGAAGGTGCTGATTGCGCGATGGCTGTTGGCGGAGTCGAAGTTCTTGATCGTTGACGAGCCGACTCGCGGGATCGACGTGGGGGCGAAGAAGGAGATTTATACGTTGTTGAACACGTTAGCGGGGCAGGGCAAGGGGATCCTGTTCATCAGCTCGGAACTGCCGGAGCTGTTTGGGGTAACTGATCGGATTCTGGTGATGCGGCGCGGGCGGCTGGTTGGGAATCTGAAGACGAAGGACACGTCGCCGGACTGGGTCATGCATTTGGCGGCCGTGGAGGACAACTGATGGGCAAATTGACGAGGCAACTGCTGCCGTTTGGGACGCTGATATTGATCGTCGGGGGGCTGTCGATACTTCGGCCGGAGACGTTTCTGACGGTGGAGAATTTTCTTAACGTGCTGCGTCGGTCTTCGGTGCCGGGGATTATTGCGCTTGGGATGACGTTTGTGATTATCTCTGCGGGGATCGATCTTTCGGTGGGGTCGATGTTGGCGATATCGGGGATGATCGGGGGGCTGCTGTTGGCGAATCTTGGGGGGTGGCCGTTCTGGGCGGCGGCGGTGGCGGCGTCGCTATTGACGATGATTACGGGTGCGGTGTGCGGGCTGATGAACGGGACGATGATCACGAAGCTGAAGCTGCCGCCGTTCATTGTGACATTGGGGACGATGAGCGCGTTTCGGGGGATCAGTTATGTTATGAATGACGGGCAGCCATACGATATGCCGACGTATCGGTATCTTGGGGAGGGGGTGATTACGCTTTGGAAGACGTTGGAGGCGCCGAAGCAGGGGCAGTTTGCGCTGGAGGTGGAGCGGGTTTTGTGGCCGTGGCAGGATGTGGATTTGTCGGGTTTAGCGGAGCGGAGCCGGGTGGTTGCGCACGGGATTCCGGTGTCGGTGCTGATCTTTGCGGGTCTGATTGCGGCGGCCGGGTTTTTGCTGAAGTATACTCGCTTAGGGCGGTATACGTATGCGATCGGGTCGAACAAGCAGGCGGCGTTTCATTCGGGGATCAATGTTGATTTGAACCTTACGGCGATATATGCGCTGACGGGGTTGTTTACGGGTATAGCGGCGATGATCCAGAACAGCCGAACGGTTTCGGCGCAGCCGACGGCGGGGTTGGCGCTGGAGTTGGACGTGATCGCGGCGGTGGTGATCGGCGGGGCGAGTTTGTCGGGCGGGCGGGGGACGCTGACGGGGACGGTGATCGGCATACTCTTGATCAGTTTTTTGCGGAACGGGTGCACGCTGTTGGGGATTTCGACGAATATCCAGTTGATCGTGATCGGTGCGATTATCATTGTGGCGGTGTCGGTGGATCAGTTGGCGCGATCGAGGGCCGTTGCTATGGACGATTGATGCAGGTTTTCGGCAGGGGAGTTTTCATGATGCTTGAGAAGTATTCGATAGGGATCGGGGACCGGTTTGGGCGGCAGGGGGGGGCGCAGTTGGAGGCGATCATGCGGGCGCAGGCGGAGGGGATTGCGGTTGTGCCGGTTTGGAACAAGTCGCACCGGGAGCATACGATTATCGGGACGCGGCCGGGGGACGTGCGGGCGGAGGCGGATGCGGCGGTGGCGGCGCGGGGGTATGCGGGGCTGTACTACGTGGATGCGGATCATATCTATCTTGGCAACGTGGATGAGTTTGTTGCGGCGAGCGATTTTTTTACGTTAGACGTTGCGGAGGCGATAGGGCGCGGGCCGGCGGCGGAGGATTTGAAGGCGTTTGTGCGTTCATACGGGGATTATGCGGGGCGGCTGGCGATTGACGGGATCGACGAGGCGCTGGAGATTACGCAGGCGACTATAGAGGGGATCGGGCGGACGTTCTTAGCGGCGGTGAAGGAGGCGGGCAGGATCTATCGGCGTATCGAGGAGGTGAAGGGGCGGGGGAATTTTGTTACGGAGGTGTCGATGGATGAGGCGCATGCGCCGCAGACGCCTGTGGAGATGCTGTTTATCCTGGCGGCGATTGCGGCGGAGGGGATACCTGCGCAGACGATTGCTCCGAAGTTCACGGGGCGGTTTAACAAGGGTGTGGATTACGTGGGGGATGCGGCGCAGTTTGCGCGGGAGTTTCGAGAGGACGTTGCGGTGATTGCTTTTGCGGCGGGTGAGTTCGGGCTGCCGGAGGACCTGAAGCTGAGTGTACATTCGGGCAGTGACAAGTTCAGCATCTATGGGCCGATTCGCAGGGTGCTGGCGGAGTTCGATGCGGGGGTGCATTTGAAGACGGCGGGGACGACATGGTTAGAGGAGTTGATCGGGTTGGCTTTGTCGGGGGATGAGGGGCTTGCGATTGCCAAAGACGTGTACCGGCAGTCCTTAGGGCGGTATGACGAGTTGTGCGGGCCTTACGCGACGGTGATTGATATCGACCGGGGGCGGTTGCCGGATGCGGATGGGGTGGGGAGCTGGGACGGGGAGGCGTTTGCGGCGGCACTGCGGCATGATCAGGCGTGTGAGGCGTACAATCCGAGCTTTCGACAGATGCTGCACGTCAGTTACAAGGTCGCCGCGGAGATGGGCGGGCGGTTCTATGAGGCGGTCGAACGGTACGAGGGTCAGATCGGGCCGCACGTTACGAAGAATCTGCTGGAGCGGCATATTCGGCCGATCTTCGGGGGCTGAACCTGGGGGCATCACGCGGACAGCGTTTGGATGTCCGTTGGGAGCTTGCTGAGCACGAGTTCCTTCAGTTCGAGTTTACGGCTGGCGTTGTCAATATCGATCCCTACAAGATTGCCCTGGGCATCGTAGTCCAAGACGACACCTTCGGAGACTTCTCGGCTTTCGACGCTGGCGCCCTTTGCGAAGTCGATGTAAAGCGAATCCGTCTCCGGATAGTAGTTGAGCTTCATGGCTTATATCTCCTGTCGGGGAATGCGTTGTGTATCGTGAGTTTGTCCGCAAGGGTAACGACGCGAAGAACACGTCCATCAAGTTCCTCAACGATTCCCCAAAATCTATAACGGTTGTCCTCTTGAGGTTCCGACTTCAGAGGATTGTCCAACACTCTTACACACCATTCCTTTCTTAGATAGGGGCGCTTTTGCAGCACCTCTTTTTCAAAATAGTCGGTGAATTAATATTCCATATTCACAGTATAAGTACTTTCCTGCGAGGTGTAAAGCGGCCTGGAGATGAAGGAATGGGGTCTTGAATTTTTGGTTGCGATCGGTTAGCATGGATGGTTTGGACGGGTGCTCGCAAAAACGGGGGGTACAGAGAAGAAAAGGAGGCAATATGGAGCGGTCAATTGGTTCGGTCAGTGGCGGTGATACGACGCGGCGGGCGTTTTTGAAGGCTTCGGTGGCAGGGTCGGCGGGTGCTTATGCTGCTATGCAGATGGGGCCCGGCGTATTTGCGGCGGGCAGCGACATTATCCGGGTGGGGATGATCGGATGCGGAGGGCGGAACGCTGGGGCGGCGGCTCAGGCGCTGGCGGCGGACAAGGGGGCGCGGCTGACGGCGATGTGCGACATATTCATGGACCGCGTCAAGGGAGTTCGGGCGACGCTCAAACAGCAGAGGGGCGGACAGGTGGCGGTGGACGACGATCACTGCTTTGCGGGCTTCGACGGGTACAAGCCGGTGATCGAGGCTTCAGACGTGGTGGTGATCGCGAACGCCGCGAAGTTTCATCCATTGCATTCGATTGCGGCGATCAGGGCGGGCAAGCACGTGTTTGTCGAGAAGCCGCACGGGATCGATCCTGCGGGGATCAAGGTGATGCAGGCGGCGTCGGCGCTGGCGAAGGAAAAGAAACTGTGTTTGGTCAGCGGACTGCACAGCCGTTACCATGAGGGGTATGAGGAGACGATCAAGCGGATTCATGACGGTGCGATCGGGGACGTGGTTTCGATAGAGGAGAATTTTCTTCGGGCGCCGTACGTGGTGATCGGGCGCAAGCCGGGTCTGACGGAGCTTCAGTGGCAGTGCAGCACGCAGTATCACTTCCGCTGGCTGTCGGGTGACGACGTGGTTCAGTCTCTGGTGCACAACCTGGACCGGTCGAGCTGGGTGATGCACAACGAGGTTCCGGTGAAGTGCCACGGGATGGGCGGACGGTCGTCGATGACCGAGCCGATCTATGGAGACGTTTTCGATCATCACGCGGTGAAATACGAGTTCGCCAACGGCGTTCCGGTGTATGCGTTCTGCCGGACGACGACGGGCTGCTACGATGAGTATTCGAGCAGGGTATTCGGCAGCAAGGGACGGGCGGATATCATGGGCTGCCGGATCACGGGCGAGACGAACTGGCGGTGGACGGGTCGATGCGACCCATACCAGCGGGAGCATGACGTGCTGTTTGCGGCGATCCGGTCGGGGGAGCCGGTGAACAACGGCGATTACATGTCGCGGAGCACGCTGATCACGATCATGGGTCAGATCTCGTGTTATACGGGGCGGCAGATTACGTGGGAGCAGGCGGCGGGGTCGGACTTTTATTATCCACCGAAGCCTGAGGATTGCCGGGACGATATGGAGCCGCCGGTTCTGCCGGGGGCCGACGGGAGTTACCCGGTGCCGAAGCCGGGTGCAACGAGGATGATTTAGCATTGGAGTCGGTTGTCGGCGGTTGTGCCGCGGCCTGAGATATTATTTGTGAGGGTATGTATGAGCAGTAAACGTCTGGTTGTTTGTGTCGCGGCGGCGGTTGTTTGCGGGTTTTTGATTCAGTGCGGGTTCGCGTCGGGGGCGCTGCCGAAGCGGTATACCGAAACGGTCAAGGACCGTCTCGGGGAAGAGATGACTTTCGAGATGGTGCTCATACCCGGGGGGCGGTTCGTGATGGGCAGTCCGGAAGACGAGGAAGGTCGCAAGGAAGACGAAGGGCCTCAGCGGGAGGTTACGATATCGCCGTTTTATCTGTGTACAACGGAGGCGACGCTGAGGTTTTTCTTGGCGTATTATGAGGAGACCAACCGCGCCCGGGCGGTGCACGTCGAGGCGGTGGAAGGCAAGGACGTTGACGCGATCACGGGGCCGACTCCGGTTTTCGGGGAGTTAACGATGGGGTATCCGGCGATGCACCCGGCGATGGGCGGGACGTGGCACAATGCGGTGACGTTCTGTGAGTGGCTGTCGAAAAAGACGGGCAGGAAGTATCGTCTGCCGACGGAGGCGGAGTGGGAATATGCCGCTCGGGCGGGCAGCAAGGCGCCGTTTGGCGGGATCGATCCGGCGGAGATCGGCGAGTACGCGTGGTATGACGACAACAGCGACGGCGAAACGCATCCGGTGGCTCAGAAGAAGCCCAATGCGTGGGGTTTGTACGACATGATGGGCAACGTGCGCGAGTGGGTGCATGATTTTTATGCGGACAGCTACGCGGGTGCAGCTACGGCGAATCCGAGTGGGCCTGAGTCGGGCTCGGTGCATGTTGCGCGCGGCGGGGATTTTGAGAGTGGGCAGGAGGACCTGCGATGTGCTGCGCGGGCATTCGAGGAGAAGTGGTGGCGCAGCGGCGATCCGCAGATTCCGAAGAGCCTTTGGTGGCTGCCGAACATGGACTTCATCGGATTCCGGGTGGCGTGCTCTGTTGAAGCGGAGGCCAGCGGGCCGGCGTTTATTGCGGATGACAAGGGGGGGTACGTTTTCGATACGGGGGTGCTTCGCGGCAAGCTGCGGAAGGACGGCAAGTCGGTCGGGTTGTCGGACGTGGTGCATGTGCCGTCGGGCAAGCGGCTGGACCGGAGCCTTGGGATGATGAGCCATTATCGCGTGTTTACGAAGGACAAGCGTTATGGGGATGCGGCATGGGACTGGCCGAGCGAGGCGGAGCTGCAGGACGACGGGGCGGTTAGGGTGACGTGGGGTCGTGCGGACGACAGGCCGTTCGAACTTGCGGCGGTTTACCGATGGCGAGACGAGACGACTTTGGACGTGGAGACGTTCGTGACGGCGGTTGAGACGCTGGAGGATTTTGAGGCGTTTGTGTCGGTGTACTGCGATGCGTATTTCGAATTGCCGTATGTGAATGTGGGGTCGGGTTATATGCAGGCACGGCAGTCAGGGGGCGACTGGCAGATGTATCCGCGGGGGGAGGATGTTGTCGGGATGATCAAGGACGGGCGTTGGGGCAAGGAGCCGCATCCTGTGGACTGGTCGGTTCGGCCGCGTTTCGGTCAGCCGGCGGCCTTTCGACGGGGAGCGCAGGCGAGTCCCGGTGTGGTGGTGATGGCGCCGCGTGAGGATTGCTTTGCGGTCGCCACGCCTTATGCGGGGGAGGAGCATTACTCGCTGTACTTGTCGCTGTTCGGCGCCGACGTTGCGGCGGGGACGACTGCGCAGGCAAAGGCGCGGCTGGTCGTTGCGGCGGAGACATCTCCGTCGGCGATAGGGGCTTTGTACAGGGGATATATTAAGGACCTGGGACGGTAGGATCACTGATCCAAAAGTGGGGGTGAGTTGCTGATGCGACATTCCTGGCGGGAGTGGCGATCGGAAGACGCCGCGAGCCATGCCGCGAGGAAGGCGCGGACCATAGTCTCATCGGTTTGGTCGATGAGGCGGTGGGCTGCGGCTCGTGCGTCATCGGACAGGACGATGGACATGTCGATCGGCTTTCCTTGTGATTCGAGATAGTGTGCAAATCGAATGGTGCTTTCGAGCCATCGCACCGGCTGGTCATCCCAGATCGTAGGTTGGAGGCTTGGCGAAGGGTCTTCGGCGACCTTGAGTGCAAGCCACCAGCACACGACGGCGGCGGGACAGCCCAGGAGAAAGAGCAGGAAGGCGAGTTCGGGCGATCCGTTTTCGGTTATGGTTTCATGTTCGGCGACCATGAGGGGCAGGAATATGAGGCAGACGAAGCTCAGGAACATGATCAGGCCGAATGCGATGCTCCGCAGCATGTCTCTTGAGAAGGACGCAACCGCCTGGCGAAACCACGTTTTTGTGTAGATGACGTTTTCTTTGGACATGGCGTTTCTCCACCAGCAGTTTCGGATACTGTATGACGACACGGAGCATTGTAAGCGAAAAAGGAGACTGTGTCAACCGGATGCGGAGCAGGCAGGATGGAGGCAATGCCGGAGGTGGGACTCGAACCCACACGAGGTCATCCCCCACGGGATTTTGAATCCCGCGCGTCTGCCAATTCCGCCACTCCGGCTTAGTTCGGCTACGATATCGGATAGGTCGTGTGCTGTCAATAGCAAAATGGGGGTCAAAGAAGGCGAGTTGGGGAAAACTTTCTGCGGAAGTCATTTAATTAGTCGCGCGGAAAGGTTTGCACATCCAGGGGTGCGGCCGTAAAATACGCGTTTGAACAGTGGTGTGTTGCGATCCGGACGCTGGCGTTTGTGACGTCGAGGGAGGGGGGGACGGTTTCGCGGAAGAGTTCTTGTCCGCCAGTGATGGAAGACGGAGCAGGGCAGTTATGACGATCTCCAAAATGTCTTTGCAGGAGAGGTCGGGCTGCGCGTGTAACAAAGGAATGAAACCTGATCAGTGTGAACAATGGACTGCAAGAAACAACGACGATGGGAATCAAAGAGTCTGAAAGCCTTTGCAACCGGGAGCGGTGCGGACGGTTTTAGTGCAAGCCCGGATTCGCAACCGGTAATCGGCGTCATCGAAGGCACGGGGATCGGCCCTGAAATCATAAGGGCAAGTCTTGGTGTATTAAAGGCGGTAGAACAGGTACTTGGTACGAAATTCGAACTTCGGCACGGGGGTCCTATCGGCGAAGAGGCGGAGGCTCTGTGTGGTTGTCCGCTTCCCGATTCGGTAGTGACGTTCTGCGAAGACGTCTTCGCTCAGAACGGAGCTATCCTCAGCGGACCGGGCGGGCGCCGGTACGTTTACGATCAGCGCAAAGTTTTCGACCTCTTCTGCAAATTCGTGCCTGTTCGGCCGTGGCCTGAATTAGCCAATGCGGGGGTTCTTTCTAAGCAGCACATGGATGCGGACATCCTTATTGTGAGGGACAACACGGGGGGTGTTTACCAGGGTCGGTGGCAAACATTCGCAGGGGAGGAAGGGACGATTGCGGAACACTCTTTCAGCTATAGTGAATTACAGGTGAGACGTCTTACCGAAGTCGCCTGCCGAGCGGCGGCAAGCCGCAGCGGCAGGATGCACGTGATCGTCAAGCAGGACGGCGTGCCTGCAATCAGCGAATTGTGGCAGGAAGTAAGCCGGCAATCGGCCGAAAAGTATGGGGTGGAGGCGGTGATGATGAACGTCGACCTTGCGGCTTACGAGATTGTCGGGCACCCGTCACAGTTCGACGTGATAGCAACGCCGAACCTTTTCGGGGATATTCTCGTCGACGTCAGCGGGGTGCTGACGGGGTCGAGAGGGGCAACGTTTTCGGGCAATTTCGGAGTGGACGGCAAGGCCGTTTATCAGACAAATCACGGAAGCGCTCACGATATGGCAGGCAAGGACATCGCCAATCCCGCAGGGCAGATTCTGTCTCTTGCGATGCTGCTGCGTGAAAGTTTCGGACTGTTCGAAGCCGCGTCGCTGATTGAAGGGGCCTTGAGCAATGCATGGCGTCAGGGCTGGCGAACATTGGATTTGGCGGCGCCCGGGTGCCGCATAGCAGGCACGCAGGAGATGGGGGAGCGGGTCGCACAGGAGGTGTTCAATATTGCGGATTCGGAAGAAGCGGCATGCGCGCGTCACTCATATTGATCGACATTCAGAATGACTACCTTGCAGCCTCCGATCTCCAGCCGCCGGCGGAGGTATTTGCAGGGAGAGTCGTGTCGCTGCTGGAGGAATGTCGCAAGAGGCACTTTCCGGTCATCCACGTCTGGACGACAATCAGCCGCGAGAAAGACGAACGCCTTCCGCACTGGCGGGAATCGGATCGATGGGTTTGCGTCGCGGGAACGGATGGGCACAGGCCGCCGCGCGAACTGCGGGCGCTCGAGGGTGAGACGGTCGTAGAGAAAACGGGATTCAACGCATTTGCAAACGGCGAACTGGACAAGGCTCTGAAGCGGGTGCAATGCGATACGGTGATCATTGCCGGTCTGCATCTTCACGCGTGCGTTCGTACAGTTGCGGTGGAGTGCCTGGAGCGGGGCTATCAAGTCTATATCGCCGAAGATGCAGCGGCGAGCAACGATCCGACGTATTCGGCGTCGACGTATCGATGGCTCAGCGAGCGATGCGTAGCGATTAAGCCCTGGAAATCGATTCTTTCGCTTCCGGATCGCGGCGGGTCGTGGTCATTTGTTCACCGCAGCCCGCGATGTGTCGACGAAGTTCTTTTCGAGCGGCCGACAGGCGGCGCAGAAGAGGCAGCGGTGGAAGCGGGGATCGCCCGGGATGCCTTTAAGCGATGGTCCGGGACGGGGGGTGGGGTTCGGCAGCAGGCGTTGGAGGCCGTCTCAATCGGGCTGGAGGCGATGAGAGACGAACTGGCCTGGCAAATGGCGGTGGATATCGGAAAGCCGTTGTCGCATTGTCATGAAGAAATCAGCAGGGCGATATGCAACATCGGGGACGTGGTACGGCGGGCGGGGACGACAGAGTTAGAAAGAAGGCACGAAGCGGGCTCGATTCGGTATCGTCCCGTGGGTGTCGTGGCAATCATCAGTGCGTGGAACAATCCGGTTGCTGTTCCGTTGGGCAAGATTGCGCCGGCTTTGGCATTCGGCAATACGGTGGTCTGGAAACCTGCTCCGGCGGCGACTCGCCTTGCGGAGGCGCTGATCAAGCTGATGCGGGACAGCGGCGTACCCGAGGACGTTGTTCGTGTTGTGACGGGGGACCACACGACGGCGAGAAGACTTGCGGACGATGCCAATATTGATGCGGTGACCCTTACGGGTTCAATCAGAGCGGGCTACGCCATACAGGAGATCTGTTCCAGGCGGATGTTGCCGATACAGGGTGAATTGAGCGGCAACAACGCGGCGATCGTCTGGGATTACGCAGACATAAGGCATGCGGCCGCAGAAGCGGCGTGGGGCGGATTGGCGTTTGCCGGACAGCGATGCACGGCGAATCGGCGGGTTATTGTGCATTCTTCAATGTTGGAGAGGTTTGTGGGGGAGTTGGAGACTGCGGCTAATCAACTTGTCTGCAACGATCCGCTCAATCGGGGCACCGACATAGGTCCGGTGATAAGTGCAGCCAAGCGGGCTGAGATTGAGGAGATCGTCGAGGCGATGCACACCGGCAATCAGGCGCATCGTGTGATCCGTACGCATGGGGCCAATGCCGAGCAGACGTGGTTCAAGAAGGGGGCATACGTGCGGCCGGCTATTATCTGCTGTGCGGAGCCTGGGCACGTGGTGGTTCAGGAAGAAACAATGGGCCCGCTGCTGGTGGTGCAGCAAGCGGATGATTTCGATGAGGCGATGGATTTGTGCAACGACGTGCGCCACGGCCTTGCGGCTTCCTTATTCAGCGACAATGAGGGCCTGCGGCGGCGGTTCCTTGAAGAGGCTCAGGCTGGAGTGCTGAAGCTGAATTCGTCGACTGCCGGCGTGGATTCGACCCTTCCCTTCGGAGGCTGGAAGCAATCGGGGATCGGTCCGCCCGAGCATGGCGAAGGGGACCTTATTTTTTATACGCAGATTCAGACGGTTTACGGCGGAGCTTAGCTTTTAGTCGAAGATTTACGGGATAGTAAGGGGCAATTGATGCGGCCGCGCGATCTCAAGTTTATACTGCAAAACGTCGTTGCTTTGCGTCGATACGCCAAGCGGCCTTTAACACGGCAGGAGGCTTTCGAGGCCGTGCGGCGGCGGATGGAAAACCGGGAACAGAACTTCCTGCAAATGGCGAGAGAGCTTGTGTATGCGCATCCGCGGAGTCCTTATCGTGCGCTCTTGTTGTGGGCGGGATGCGAGTATGCCGACCTGGAGGCAAGCGTCAGGCGCGACGGCTTGGAGCAGACGCTTGACCGACTCAAGGAGGCAGGTGTTTACGTTTCGCTGCAGGAGTTCAAGTCGAGGGTTCCGATTTGCCGCAACGAGTTGACGGTGGAGGCGTGCGAGAGCGATTTTGACAATCCCCGGCGGCAGAAGACCAGTATTCAGGCGCGCACGAGCGGCAGCCGTTCCAAAGGCGTTCATGTGGCGTACAACTGGGATTTTCTGGAGGAGGAGGCGTCGAACGAATTACTGTTTTACGATGATCAGGGTCTGCGGAACGTACCTCTGGCTTTTTGGCTGCCGACGCTGCCGTGCACGTCCGGCATTCACAACCTGCTGATGAACCTGAGGTATCATAAGATACCGGACAAGTGGTTCTCGCAGCTTCAGGCGGGTGACGCGAATGTTTCACGGCGGGACAGAGCGGCGTTGGACAATCTGCTGTTGTGTTGCAGAATGCTGGGTTATCCTGTTCCTCGTCCTGAGTTCGTGGGGGTGGATGAGGCGGAAAAGGTCCTGCAATGGCTGGAGGCGACCAGCAAGGCCAGGGGTCCCTGCATGGTGCGAACCTATGCAAGTTCGGCGGTTAGACTCATTCGGACGGCCATGGAGAGGGGTGCAGACGTTAGCGGGAATGTGGTGTTTACCGGGGGGGAGCCGCTGACCGCTCAGCGCGCGTCGTTTATCCAGTCGGCGGGGGTTAAGTGCTTCACGCGATACGTTGCCACCGAGACGGGACTGATAGGGGCGTCCTGCAAAGACGGCGCGTATTGCGACGACATGCACATTTATCTGGATCGGCATGCGATCATTCAGCGACGGCACCGTACCGCGATCGGCGATCATGCCGTCGACAGTTATCTGCTGACATCGATGCTGAGGACCGCGTGCAAAGTGATGTTCAATACGGAGTTAGGGGATTTCGGGCAGATGGAAGTGCGACCGTGCAGTTGCGTGTTCGGGCAATTGGGGATGAATGTACATGTGGCGCAGGTTCGCAGTTACGACAAGCTGACATGTGAAGGGATGACGCTTCTGGGGTCGGAACTCGACTCGGTGGTGGCGGATGTCGTTCAGGAAGCGGGGGGCGGGCCTGACGATTACCAATTCTGGGAGACGCAGAACGAGATCGGCATGCCCCGGCTGGTTATCGCGGTCAATCCGGACCTGCGGGCGCTGGACGAAAAAACTTTCGTGCAGACGGTGTTCAACAGGCTTCGCGGCAAGAACATTACTTTGACGTCTCAGGTCTGGGAGCAGGCGGACACGCTCAATCTGATTCGGGCCAAACCGGAGTTCTCGCGGGGCTGCAAGCTGCTGCCTATACTTAAGAAGCAGGGGGGTAGAAGCGTATAACCGGTCGGACAGTGCTGGTGCGGGTTCAAGAGATTCAGTAATCGAGGAAGACGATATCTTCGGGTGCGGCCACTACGTCTTTTCTGGCGGGGCCGAGGATCTGGCGGATTTGTCGGCTGTGCTTGCCTGCGAGGGTCTTGAGTTCGGCTGCGCCCAGGCTGGTTACGGCCTTGGCGGATTCGTTGAGCATGACGACGTCACCGGCTTTGAACTGGCCTTCGACGTCGGTGACGCCGCTGGGCAAAAGGCTCTTGTTCTTCCGCAGGGCATTCATTGCTCCGTCGTCGATTCTGATGACGCCGGACGGAGCGCTGTTGAGGATCCATCGTGCGCGGTTGCCGAGGCGGCGTTTGGGCATGAAGATGGTTCCAACGGGCTCGCCGGCCATGATGCGCGTGATGACGTCTGTGGCTCGGCCGTGGGCGAGGACGATGCGGCAGCCCGCCTGGGCGGCGATCTTTGCTGCTTCTATTTTTGTTCTCATGCCGCCTGTTGAGTGTGTGCTGCCGCGTGCGCCTGCGCCGCTTGTGATCTTGTCGGATATTTCGAAGACGGCGTCTATGGGTTTTGCGTCGGCGTGCTTGCGGGGGTCCTTGTCGTAGAGGGCGTCGACGTCGGAGAGCATGATGAGCAGGTCGGCGTCGATCTTGCTTGCGACGAGTGCGCTTAGCTTGTCGTTGTCGCCGAAGGCGGTGCCGATCTCGGCGGTGGAGACGCTGTCGTTTTCGTTCAGGACGGGAATGACGCCGAGTCGCAGGAGGGTCTCGACCGAGTTGCGGAGGTTGAGATAGGTCTTGCGCTGGTTGAGGACCTCGGCGGTGAGGAGGACCTGGGCTACATGGATGCCGAATTCGGCGAAGGCTTTGCGGTATTCCTGCATGAGGAGCGGCTGGCCGATGGCGGCACAGGCCTGTCGCATCTTCATGTCGGCGACGGGGCCTTTGAGCTTCAGTAGGCCTGCACCCATGCCGATTGCGCCGCTGGTAATGATGACGAGTTGTCGATCGGCTCGCACGAGTTCGGCGATCTGGGCGGCTACTCCGCGGACGTAATCGGTGTCAACGCCTCCGTCTTTACTGAGGGTTGCGGTTCCGATCTTGACGACAATTCGATTTGCTTTGGTGAAGTTGCGCATCAGAGTCCGTATGATTTGTCGAGCTTCCTGTGGGTGAAGGTTTTTGCGTCGGCGCCGGAATAGTCGGCGACGACGTGGCCTTTGCCCAAGAGTCGCCATTTGTAGATGAGAAGGCCTTCGAGGCCGACGGGGCCGCGGGCGTGGATCTTGTTGGTGCTGATGCCGACTTCGGCGCCGAGGCCGTAGCGGAAGCCGTCGCTGAAGCGGGTGCTGCAGTTGAGGAAGACATCGGCCGAGTCGACCAGGTCCATGAACCGCGAAGCCGTCTGCGGATTGTCGGTGACTATGGCGTCGGTGTGGGCGGAGCCGTAGCGATTGATGTGCTCGATGGCTTCATTTACATCGTCGACCACCTTGATTGCGAGGATCAGGTCGAGGTATTCGGCGCTCCAGTCCTGTTCGTCGGCGGGTTTTGCATCTATTATCCGTGTGGTTCGCCGGCAGCCGCGGAGTTGGACGTTTTTCTTGTCGAATACTTCTTTGGCGGCGGGCAGGAATTTGTCGGCGATGTCTTTGTGTACGAGCAGTGTCTCGGCGGCGTTGCAGACCGCGACGTACTGGCACTTGGAATCGGCGGCGATGTTTATGGCCATGTCGAGGTCGGCTTCGGCGTCGATGTAGACGTGGCAGATTCCGTCGGCGTGGCCGAGTACGGGTATGTTGGTGTTGTCCATGATGTGGCGGACGAATTCATTACTGCCGCGAGGTACGATTAGATCGATGTACTCATCGAGATCGAGCATCTGTGCGACGTCGGCTCGGGTTTCGAGGAGGCCAAGCCAACCTGCGGGCATGCCGGCGGCTTCGCTCGTCCGGGCGATGAGGTCCGCGAGGATGCGGTTGGTGTTGGCGGCTTCGCTGCCGCCCTTGAGCAGGACGGCGTTTGCGCTTTTGAGGCACAGGGTGGATATCTGCACGAGTGCGTCGGGTCGGGATTCGAAGATGACGCCCACGACGCCTATTGGGCAACTGACTTTGTAGAGTTCCAGGCCATCGTCGAGTTCGGTCGCCGAAAGTGTGCGGCCGACGGGATCCGGCAGTGTGATGAGGCTTTCGATACCGCGGCAGACTTCGGCGATTTTTTCTTCGTCGAACCTGAGTCGCTTGAGAAGGGGGGCGGCGAGGTTGTCGTTCTTGGCCTGCGCGAGGTCTTTGCGATTGGCCTCGACGATACGGGCGCTGTTGGCCTGCAGCGCGGCGGCGATGTCCGCGAGGGCGCGGTTCTTGAGGTCGCCCTTTGCGGCGGCCAGATGGATCGATGCCGCCTTTGCGCGGGCGGCGGTCTGTTTAATATCCATTCACTCGGACTCCGAAGTGGAGGCAATTCGGCGGGGCGGGCCCTGCTCGATTGCGCTCAAGACAACTTTTCTGTTAATCGGTCGGACTATTGTAACGAATCAAGTAATAATATCCAGTCCGAGCGCCTGTACGGAAGATGAGCGGGTTTTTGTGCGGCAGGCCTGGTGAGGATTCAGCGTCGAGACGTCCCTGATGCGTGGTTTTTGGTTGATTTGCGTTGACAGGAAATCGGTTTTTGTATATCGTTCCTGTTCCCTGCCGCGGCAGGGAGATACGCGGGCGTAGCTTAATGGTAAAGCCCCAGCCTTCCAAGCTGGTCATGTGGGTTCGATTCCCATCGCCCGCTGTTTTTATTGTGAGGGGGCGTCGAAGCTCCGGGGGGGAGGCATCTTCTCTTTTTTCAAATTTTTTCGCGGCCTGTTAGATTATGCGTGGGCACGCCCTGTGCCCCCACATGTCGACGGCAGGGTTCGTGCGTCACAAGATGTTGGGGGTAGATATTGGGTGTGGGGCTTGGTGGCTTCTGCTATTCGGTAGAAGGAAATGAGGTTTTTTGGTGAAGCGGGGGATTTTGTGTTGACAGAGTGGAACTAAGTGGTAAGTTATCCCATCAAGAAGGTGCCCAGTGGGAAGCCGGTGGGATAAATGTCATGCTAATGCTAACAGGTGAATATGAACACACGCTTGACGAGAAGAATCGACTGTTCATCTCGAACAAGCTCCGCGGGCAGATCGACGTGGAGGAGCATGGCAGCAGTTTCTACCTGGTTTTGGGCGCGAACGGTATTCTTTGCCTTTATCCCGAGAAGTATTTTCAGCAGATCGCCCTCGCCGGTGCGCCAGGGATGGGTGCTCCGGACGAAGCCGTTACTTATGAACGGCTCAGTTTCGCGCTGGCCAACAAGGTTGAGTTGGATCGGCAAGGGCGTTTGCTGCTGTCGGAGCGTCTTCGCAAGCGGGCCAACCTGCAGAGCAATCTGACGCTGGTCGGTGTGCGGGACCATATTGAACTTTGGAATACCGATGACTGGGACAGATACCTGGATGATCACCTGGATCAGTTTCAGGGACAGATCATGCAGGCCAGACAGTCGGTGCTGCAGAAACAGAGCCGGGAACTGGATGTTTGAGAAGGGATTTGGACATGTTAGCGACACGCTCGGACGAGATTAAGGTTGTTCAAGACAGCCTTCGGGGGCTGCGGCCTGTGGATGAGTCGACTCTGGCTTCGGTGGATGTTCTCGGTGAGCGGCTGGCACGTTTGAAACAGAGCAGCAGGCTTTTCGCCGGGGTGGCGTTCTCGGACCACGTGCACCTGCTGGCGGGTCGGAATGTGGTCTCGGTTGCAGGCTAAGAGCCGCTGCGGCGATGAAGAACAGTTTGGAACTCGGTGAATGGTGTGGATGAGACTTCGCCGAATTCGCATACGCCTGTCCTTGTCGACAGGTTAGCCGAACAGATCAAGCTTCCCATGGACGGGACGGTGATCGATGCAACGGTTGGGCACGGAGGTCACAGCCTTCTGTTCGGCAGCGCGTTGGGCCCTGACGGACTGATACTCGGGATGGACGTCGATGAGGGTTGTATCCAAAGGGCCCGCACGAGATTAAGCAGTCTTGCGTGTCGTGTTGTTCTGGTGCGTGAGAACTTCCGGCTGGTCGCGGAAACGGCCGCGGCCTGTGGGATATGCAAGGCTGATCTGATATTTGCAGACCTCGGATTCTGCTCGGCACAGGTCGGTGCGAGTGAGCGTGGCCTGAGCTTTCAGGAAAACATGCCTCTGGATATGAGGCTTGACGACAGGCTCGAGCGGACGGCGGCCGACATCGTCAACGGATATGACGAGAAGTCGCTGGCTGATCTGATCTTCAAGTACGGCGAGGACCGGGCGTCAAGGAGGATAGCCCGGTTCGTAGTTCAAAGCCGCTCAGGACGGCGAATCGAGACGACCGGCGAACTGTCGTCGATCGTCTGTCGGGCGCTGGGAGAGCGGGCGCGAGGCCGAAGATCGAAAATTCATCCGGCGACACGTACGTTTCAGGCACTTCGTATAGCAGTCAATGACGAATTGGGCGCCCTGGAGGAGTTTCTCTCGGCGGCGCCGGGGCTGCTGAAGCCTGGCGGATTGATCGCCATCATCAGTTTTCACAGTCTGGAAGACCGCATCGTCAAGTGGGATTTCCGCGCAAAAGCAGCAAAAGGATTTTATGAGATCCTGACCAAAAAGCCGATAGTTGCCGCTGAAGAAGAGGTGGAGCGAAATGCAAGGTCGAGGAGCGCCAAGCTGCGATTGGCACGTTTTTGGGGTGAGTGCAATAAGGAGTGTCAGAGATGACTGCTGATGCCAGGGTCGGCCTGTTGCTCGGGCTTGTTTTCATTGTTCTAATCGCCTTTATGGTGAACAGCCTGCCTAATTTTTTTCATGACGCAAGAGCGGAGGCACCCCTGCAAACTCGCATACCGGACCTGGGGACAGTTGTGATCGATGCTCCGACGTCAGCAGCGAGATCCGATGCGAGGCGCCCTCCCGTGCGGGCTGGAAGAGATGCGGAGCGGGTTGTGCTGATACCGCCGCCGGCGACGACTGTGCGGGCGGAGGAGCCGACTACTGCCCCGACGGTTTCGCAACGGCGTTTGCATACCGTCAAGAAAGGCGAGACGCTCACGACCATTGCCGTGCAGGCATACGGGCGGGAGTCAGGCAAAAAGAGGTCCACGCATGAAGCGATTGCAAAGGCCAACAGCCTCAAGTCGCTGGATGCACTTCGGATCGGGCAGGTGCTCGTACTGCCGGACTTAGACGGCGTTTCCAGCATCGTATCGCTGCCATCGGCGAGGCAGGCCGATAATAGCGGCAGAGGGCGCACTGCTCCGGCAGAAACGGTATATATTGAGCACAAGGTCCGGGCGGGTGAGAGTCTCTCCGGGATATCCCAACGGTACCTGGGTTCCAGCCGGAGAGTCGATGAGATTCTTGCGATGAACCGCCAAATCATCAGTGATGCCAATAAAATTAAGGCAGGCATGGTTATTAAGCTTCCCCAGAAGTAGGCTCATGTCGCCGCGCCTTTCTTTATGTACGAACCTTCCGGAAGCAGTCCAGAGTGTTGGCACTGTGTTTGTCTGCCGAGCCGTTTTGTCGGGCCGGCGAAAAATCTCAAGACAGCCCCGGTAATTCATGAAATTACGACGAATAAGCCGATAATTGGCTGGGAGGATGAGGTGAAGCGAAACGCGAGAGCTGGAATCGCCAAACGCAGGATCGCACCTTTTAGGACGAGTTGAAAAAGGAGTTTTCAGATGACTGCTGACGCCAAGGTCGGCCTGTTGCTCGGGCTAATCTTTATTGTGATAATCGCCTTTCTTGTGAATGGGCTTCCGAACATCTTCCGAGGTGCAGAAGCGGAAGCGGCGATCGAGACGACGCTGGCTGAAGCGCCAAGGCCCAACGTGGTGCTTGAAGGCCCAACGTATAACCTGCCGCGGGTTGCCGGCGTGCCGCTGCGGCAGCCCAACGTGCCGACGGAAGTTGTGGTGATTCAGGTTCCCGGCGTCGATGCCGAGACGGCGCTGGAAGAGGCGGCGGCGGCTCAGGAGGCGATTGCTGCGCGCGATGCTGCGGTTGTGGCTATCGAACAGCCGCAAGTGGTCCGGCACAAGGTTAACGAGGGCGAGTATCTGACAACTATTGCCGAAAGGGTTTACGGGCCGGAGAAGGGTAAAAGCAGGACCACGCTTGAGGCTATCGCCAGGGCCAACGGGCTCAAGTCGCCGGATATGCTTCAGATCGGGCAGATGCTCGTGCTGCCGGATCTTGACGCTGCGCCCGCGGCTCCGACGGCGGCTCCGCCATCGACAACAACGCTTGTTGAGAAGTTCAAAGACGTGCTCGAGGTGGTTACCAACAGAAGGGAAGAGAAACCAAAGGCAGAGCCGGCGGCGAAGAAAACCGACAACCCCGTTGAGCACACTGTCAAGCGCGGCGAGTGCCTTTCGGAAATATCCAGCAGGTATCTGGGCACTATCAGGAGAATGGATGAGATCGTCAATCTGAACCGGGACAAGATCAGCAATGCTGACGATATCAAAGAAGGTATGATCCTGAAGATTCCGAAGAAGTAAGGGGGGACGGGCGCCCGGCGAACATGTCGCGATGCAGGCTTATATTCATCGTTTTCTTTCTGACGGTCGTCTTAATCGGCGCCGTTCACATGCGGGTTTCGTCAAGCCGAGTGTTCTTTAGATGCCGACGGGCCATTGTTGAGCAGGACAATCTGCGGCTTCAACTGGGCCGAAAGCAGTTGAAACTGGAAGAACTGCTGAATCCGAGTGTGATCAGCGAGCACGTCGAGAACGACGCCGAACCGGCGCCGTGAGGAGATTCTGATTGTCGTCATGAAGACGCAGCGTGTCATCGTGGTGCTCCATTTGTTAATGGTCGCTGTCTTCGGCCTGTTGGGGTGGCGTCTGTTTTATCTTCAGCATTGTCAGGCCGATCGCTACGCCGATGAGGCTTATCGATCGCTCCACGCTTTTACTCGACAGGAGCCGCAGCGAGGCAGAATTCTCGACAGCGGCGGAGTGCGCGGACGCGTGCTGGCGGCGAGCAACAAGACCCAAACGGTGTTTGTGGATCCCGTGATGTTAGGGCATTGGGACAACGTCATGGAGACATCGGCGGCGCTGCAGGACATACTGGGAATTGGTGCGATGGAGATCTGCGACCTGATCGCCCAGCGGCGCACGAGCCGCTTCGTGAAGATCAGCGAGGGCATCAGCGAAGCTCAGCGAGAGGCCATCGTAGCGGCGAATCTTCAAGGAGTGGGTATCGATACGCAGTGGAGGCGATATTACCCAATGGGGGCGCTTACGTCTCACGTCGTCGGCTTCATCGGCGGCAGCGCCGATCCGAACGATGCCGACAAGATCGGTCTTTCCGGCGCGGAGCAGGCCTACGAATCACTGCTAAAGGGCACGCGGGGCAACCACGTGTTCATTGTGGACAAGCGGCGTTATCCGATCGGACTTGATACCAAGCGAAGCATTGCGGCGCGAGACGGCTCGTCGATTGTGCTGACGATAGATTCGACGATCCAGGAGTTTGCGCGATCGGCGCTGATGAAGCAGATTCAGGCGTACCAGGCGGAGTCGGGCGTGGCCATTGTAATGAACCCGTGGACTGGAGCCATTTTGGCGATGGTTTCGCTTCCGGATTATGATCCTTCCGAGTTCTGGAAGGTCGAGGGCGGCCGACTGCGCAACCGTGCGGTGACGGATCCGTTCGAGCCGGGCAGTATTTTCAAGCCGATCGTGGTCGCCGCTGCGCTGGACCGCGGACACATAGGGACCACCGACAGCATATACTGTGAGGACGGCTACTACGCGAAGTACCGAATCGGCGAATGGGCCGGGCACAGATTCGGGAATATGACGATCAAAGGCATACTCCGTGAGTCGAGCAATATCGGAATGGCGAAGATTGGCCAGAAAATGGGTCAGAAGGCGCTTTACGAAGGAGTCAGGCTGTTCGGGTTCGGGCAGCCAACGGGCGTGGACCTGCCGGGCGAGGACGCCGGAACGCTGAGGCCCACGCGGGAGTGGTCGTCATATTCGGTGACGCGGATTCCGTACGGCCACGAGATCAGTGTTACGGCAGTGCAGGTAACCCGCGCGTTCGCGATCCTTGCCAATGGGGGAAGTCCCGTCAAGCCGCACCTGGTGCGGGCGGTCATAGACGACGTTGGAAATGTAACGCATTTCAATCGTCAGGTGAGTCTGGCTGGGCACCTTATCAAACCGGAGATTGCGTCGTGGGTGGTTCGCGAGGCGCTGACGGAAGTCGTCAATGAGGGTACGGGCAAGGAGGCTGCGCTGCAGAAATGGCAGGCGTGGGGCAAGACGGGCACTGCGAACATTGCGACCAACGGCCGTTACGATACGGTGAACTACACTGCTTCCTTCGTCGGCGGTGCGCCGGCGGACGTGCCGCGCGTAGTTGTGTTCGTGTCCATACGCAAGCCGAACAAGGCCCTGGGCAAGGGCTACAGCGGAGGGCGCGTGGCGGCGCCGGTGTTCCGGGAGATCATGGAGAAGACCTTGACATACCTGGAGAAGAGCGGGCAATAGAGATTTTGGCCTTGGCGATTAATGCCTGCCGCCGATGTAGCCTGCTTCATGGCAGTATTCGAGTATTTGACGTGCCAGGGGCGCCGCTTCCCGCGAGCCGCTCCGTCCATCCTCTACCACCACCGCCAGAGCGATGGCTCGACCCGCGGAATCCTCGGCAAAG
>Ga0334882_1001327_pt1 | contig 30151 bp, 28 predicted proteins | sample GraSluR1_MG_5_FD_207226 | JGI IMG/M metagenome (GOLD analysis project Ga0334882, IMG submission 207226) | Sludge microbial communities from methane-producing bioreactor in Wageningen University, Netherlands - Granular Sludge_15_04-R1 | ecosystem: Engineered > Bioreactor > Anaerobic >... | reverse complement strand
GCCAGAGTGTAGTAGCAGATGTATCCACCTATGACAAGAAATCCGCCGTGCGCAAAGTTCGAAAAGAGAAGTATCGAATAAACCAGGGAATATCCGACTGCGATAAGAGCATAAACCGAACCCAGAGAAAGCCCGTTGATCACCTGCTGAAGTAGAGTTTCCAAAACGGGTTCACCATCCTTAATATGCTGCAACTACAGGGCGGACGCCTGTTACGGCGTCCGCCCTGTCAGAATCGTTGCCTGAAACAGGGGAGTTTCTATTCAGGTGTGACCTTCGTGAAGAACTGGGCCCGTCCGTCCTTGGCGACAAGTACGACGGCGGTCTTGTTCTTCGGGTTGTGAGTTTCGGGGTCGATCGACATAACGGCGTGATGGAGCTGTACATTGACGGTGTTCCTGAGAGCATCCCTGATGGCGGTGCTGTCGACCTTGCCGGCCCTCTCGATGGCGTCGGCCAGCCAATAGATAGAATCGTAGGCCAGGATCCCGTTGACGAACTCCTTGCACTCGTCGTTGTAGGTCTTCTTGTAGTTGGCGAAGAAGTCGGCCATTGCTGGGTCTTCGGGAGCGACATGGTTGATCCAGTAGGAGTTCTCCATGGCGTCTCCTGCGATCTCCCACATGAACTCGCCGTAACCGTCGCCTCCGACGAATACGATATCATCCATGCCGAGTTCGCGTGCCTGCTTCATGATGAGGGCCATTTCCTTGCCCATGTTGGGGAGGACGAGGACCTCAGCCTTGCTGTCGCGAATTGTGGTCAACTGTGCGCGGAAGTCTACGTCTGTGCCGGCCCTGAAGCCCTGGTCGGCAACGACCTTGCCGCCGTATTCTTCGAAGTACTGGATGAAGAATTCGCGAAGCCCCTGGGAGTAGTCGCTGCCGACGTCATAAAGGACGGCGGCTGTCTTTTTCTTGAGCTCCTTCGCTGTGAAAACGGCAATGGCCTGACCCTGGTACGGGTCGGTGAAGCAGGTGCGGAACATGAAGGGGTTCAGTTCTCCCTTTTCATTTACAGTGACGAGAAGGTTGGTAGAGACCGTTCCTATCTGGGGAATGCCATACTTGTTGGCGAGTGGTGCGGTGGCGATGTTGATGCCGCTTCCGTTGGCCCCTACTACGGCTACGACCTTGTCGTTCTCGGCCATGCGCCTGAAGGCGTTTACTGCGTCCTCGGGCCTGGTGCGGAAGTCATAGGGGAAAAGCTCGATCTGTTTCCCAAGTACTCCACCTTTGGCGTTGATCTCGGCGACGGCCAGTTTGGCCGCATTGAGCTCGGTCTGTCCGTAGGCAGCCCAGTCGCCCGTAAGGGCGGCGAGATAGCCCACCTTGATCACATCCGCGGAAAGAGCTGGCGCGGCAAAACCTGAAACCGCAAAAACTGCAAGCAATGCCAGAACAAGGATCTTCCTCAAAACCTACACCTCCTGAAAATAGTTATGGAAATATGAATATGTTACCACAATTGGATAACAATCAAGAGGAAAAAGGTTATGTTCAGCACCAGTCCCATGGTAGTATTAAATGAACAGGAAAAGGGCAGGCAGACCTGCTCCCGGGGGGTATAGCATGAAAAAATTGCTCGTCGCCGATATCGATGGAACGCTCGCTCACGATGACCATGTTCCGGAAGTTGTTGCCGATGCATGTCACGCGCTTGTGGCAAGGGGATGGGACATGGTACTTGCCACGGGGAGGATCCTCGGAAGCGCAAAAAAACATATTATAAGGACCGGTGCCTCGTCGATTACCATTGTTTACGACGGCGCCAGGGTCATGGACGCGGCCACGGGCCGCGAGATCTGGGGACAGAAACTGGATCCCCGCGTAGTGAAGGATGTTCTGGAAATGCTGTGGGACATTCCATGGGGAATACAGGTATTCCGTGATGAGAATGTCCTGTGTAAAAAAGGGGACGACCTGGCGGCGGAATACTTCTCGAAGATCGGCGTGCCAGTGGATGAAGGGCTTCTGTTCCCCGAACCGATAGAAGGTGTTTACCGTGTTATCCTGTATGGGGACCCGGGTGAGGTCGAGTCAGCGGGACAAAGGGTCGGGGCCTCGCGGCTCGCGGGGGAATGTCGTGCCGTCATGGCCGGAAACGGTTTTCTTGACATCCTTCCTTCAGGGGTCTCGAAGGGGGCTGCCCTTCAAAAGATGATCAGCCTCATGCAGGAAAGCGAACGGCCTTCGATCGTGGCCGCGGCGGGGGATCACCTGAATGATCTGGAGATGCTGAGGTTTGCCGACATAGCGATAACGATGGATGATGCCAGAGCGTCCCTGAGGGAGGTCGCCCATATAGTTCTTCCGCCGGCTTCGGCAGGTGGTTTTGCGCATATTCTGGAGCCACTGGAAGAGATCCTGTCCGAATCCGTGAGCGAAGGATCCGGAAGGAAGTAAAAACTTCATTATTCATGGAGGAGGTTGGGACAATGGCCGGAAAAACAGTAGCATGGGACCTGGTGGATATTGAAATTCCCGAGGGATGCAATGTAATCCTGGGACAGAGCCATTTCATCAAGACCGTCGAGGATCTTTTCGAGGTTCTTGCGACATCATCGACGGTACTTGAATTTGGCCTTGCCTTTTGCGAGGCCTCCGGGCCATGCCTGGTCAGGTCGGAGGGTAATTCATCAGACCTTGTCGAGGCGGCGAGGGATAATGCCCTTGCGCTGGGTGCCGGACACTCGTTTGTCATCCTCATGAGGAACGGTTTCCCCATAAGCGTTCTCAACGGGATCAAGCAGGTCCAGGAGGTATGCAGGATATTTGCCGCGACGGCAAACCCTCTGCAGGTTCTCGTTTTTGGCAGCGAACAGGGACGGGGGATCGCCGGTGTCATCGACGGCAACTCTCCGACAGGAGTGGAGAGCGAGGCCGATGTAAAAGACAGGAAAGACCTGCTGAGAAATATTATTGGCTACAAGAGGTAGGTCCTGACTCTGTTACGGCAGGGGATGTTCTCTCCTGCCGTAACGTATCCCGAGAAAGACGACAGCCGCCGAAACCGAAAGCCCTGCAAAAAGTGGCTCCAGGGGCAGACCGGACAGGGGCCACATGATGGTGGCAAGAAGCCCGGCTCCGCCAGAGATCGCTGCCATTCCCGGAGACAGCCTCCCCGGGAAAAGAACCGAGGCAACAAGAGGGAAAAATATTCCCGATCCTCTCAGCCCCATGCTAAGGTAACTCCACTTCAGTATCATCGAGCCCTGTCCTGCAATTCCAGCAAGACCCGCGGCAAGGATCAGTGCTAGCACGGCACATCTGGTTGCCGTGGCTGACGAATTTCCCCCGCAGAGGCCTGGGAAACGTGGGGCCAGGATATCCGAGACGATGTTCACGGCCACCCCTAAAGTGAGTCCAGCCGCTGTCCCGATCACGGTTATCAGGATCCCGCCCCAGAGTACCCCCCCGACAAGGGGATGAAACCCTGTAGCTATAAAATGGGAAAGGGCCGAGGCCGGTTCGGTCACGATCCCCATTCTTCTCATGGACATTCCGATTATCATGCCCAGGATGCCCAGAGGAGGCATCAGTATGGCAGAGAGAATGGCTCCTTTTCTTGCTGTCGAGGGGGATGATGCGGAAAAAACAGCCTGAATGTAAATCTGGGTGCAAAGAACGCCGGTGACCAGAGAAGCGCCCGAACCCAGGCCGTTGCCGATCCCCTGTCCGAAGAGGCTGAAAAATGGCTGAACCGGCATCGAAACAGGTGTACCATCGAAGGAGACCAGAAGAAGGACGGCTTTGGCAGCACATATTGAAAGGGTAAAGTACAGGAGGATAATTTTTCCTGCACCTATTGAGCTGAAACTCCTGAGGCCTCCGAGGAAGATGAAAGACACCACAAGGATGGCTACTAATGAAAAGGATACCAGGGGGCCCGCAGATACCACTCCCCCGAGAAGCCCGGCTCCCGAAAGGAACTGGGCTACTATGGACAGGAAAGTACCGCTGGCGGATGCCGTTACAGCGACAAGCCCCGCTTTAGGGCCGTAAGACAGGGACAGAAATCCCGGGATAGTTTCCATCCCGGACCGTCTTAGCGGAACGGCGAACCAGATGCCCAGCACCAGGCATCCGATACCTCCCCCGAGAGTGAACCACCATGCCGATATTCCCCACTGGTAGGCCATCTGTACGGTTCCTACCGTTGATGCTCCGCCTACCAGCGAGCCGAGAAGGATCCCCGAAACGCCTGTCACGGTGGATTTTCTCCCGGCCATTGAATAATCTGTCGCTCCCGACCCGCGAGCGGAGACTATCCCGACCAGAATAAAGACAAGGGTCACAAAAATGGATGAAGCGGCGAAAAGGGACATTATCAGCCAATGATACACGAAAAAAGAGTCATGAAAGTTTGACTAACCCTGCTCTTTTTTGAAATGAAAAGGATGCAAAAAAAAGACCGATGCGCTATGATAAAGAATCATAATAACAGTATCGACACGGACAGGTCGATGACAGGAGAGACCTTATGGCCAGGAGGCAGCAGAGGTTCGTATGCGCGGAATGCGGACATATAAGTTCTACCTGGGCCGGGAGATGTCCCTCCTGCCAGGAGTGGGGTTCCATGGTGGAGGATCGTCCGGTGGTGTCGCGCGGGAAGGAGTCGGGAAACTCCGTCATCCCGAGAGGGATAGGAGAGATAACCATCCCGGAGAGGCTTTCCAGCGGTATGGGAGAGCTTGACAGAGTTCTTGGCGGAGGTTTTGTGCCGGGGTCATCCGTGCTCCTTGGCGGAGAGCCGGGCATAGGCAAATCAACTCTTCTGCTGCAGGCCTGTACCGCAATGGCAGCAAAAGGGATGAAGGTTCTCTACGTATCCGGAGAGGAATCGCTATCCCAGGTTGCGGCCAGGGCTGGAAGGGTAGGGGGCAGGCCGGGGGACGGTCTCGGGATCATCAGTTCGGCGAACCTTGACGAGTCGCTGGGGTCCATGGATGGACACTCGATAGCTGTCTTCGACAGCGTGCAGTCATTCACTACAGAGGAGGGTGGAAGTTTCCCGGGAACCACGACACAGGTCAGGGCTGCGGCGCAGAAGATCATGGAAAGATGCAAGGCCATGGATGTTCCGGCTCTGATAGTGGGGCATATAACGAAACAGGGTTCAATAGCCGGGCCCAAACTTCTTGAGCATATGGTGGACGTGGTGCTGCTCTTCGCCGGAGACAGAAGTTCCCCTTACAGGCTTCTGAGATCTGCCAAGAACCGTTTTGGAAGCACCGACGAACTGGGTGTATTCGAGATGACGGGGAAAGGCCTGGTCCCGGTCCAGGACCCGGGAAGGCTTTTCTGGAGTACAGCCAAAGAACCGGTGTCGGGAGTGGCCATGGGGGTGATCCTTGAAGGTTCCAGGCCCTTTGTGGCGGAGATCCAGGCATTGGTGGCTCCGACTCCGTTCCCCTACCCTAAAAGGACGGCCAGGGGGGTGGACGCGGGAAGGCTCCAGCTTATGCTGGCGGTACTGGACAGGAGATGCGGTATCTCCTCGGGCTCTCTCGATGTATTCGTGAATGTCGCCGGAGGTATGACCGTAAAGGACCCCTACTCCGATCTGGCTCTCTGCATGGCAGTCGGTTCGGCCTCTCTCGATGCCCCTCTTCCACCGGACTGCTGTTTCATAGGTGAGGTCGGTCTTGCGGGGGAGGTCAGGCCAGCGCTCAGAACGCCTCTCCGGCTTCGGGAGGCGGGGAGGCTCGGTTTCAGGAAAGGGGTCATAAGCAGATACGAGACCGACGAAATGCCGGAGGGGATCGATGTGATCCGGGTCGGCAATCTGAAAGAGGCATTGAGGGTGGTGAAAAAATGAAAAAACACCTGTTGTTACCCATGTTGATCAGCATCATTGTGTTGTCCGGAGTGACTGGTCTTCCCTTGTCCGCATCGGGAGATCAGGAAGGGGGGGCCGTGATCGTTTCAGCAAAGATCGAAGGCGTGGTTGGAATAGCACTGGAGTCGCACCTGGAGGAAGTCATGGAGGTCGCGACGGAAAAAGAGGCGGCCATGCTCGTTCTGGTTATGGATACGCCGGGAGGACTCTCGAGTTCCATGAAGGGGGTCATACAACAGATAGAAAAAGCGCCCTTCCCTGTGGTCGTGTGGGTTTCTCCCTCAGGTTCGAGGGCCGCTTCGGCCGGGGCCTTCATTGTCCAGGCGGCGCACATCGCCGCGATGGCTCCTGGAACCAATATGGGGGCGGCACACCCGGTAGTTGCCTCGGGAGGGGATATCCCCGACGAGGACATGAAAACAAAGGTCCTGAGCGATTTCGCTGCCCAGATCAGGGCTTTGGCAGAGCAGAGAGGCAGAAACCCCGAGGCGGCGGAGGCAATGGTCACGGAGAGTGTATCCTATACTTCCACGGAGGCCCTTGAAGCGGGAGTTATCGACCTTGTCGCGGCCGATCTGGACGAAATAGTCGCCTGGTCGAAGGGGAAAAAGTTTATCATCGGAGGGGCAGAGACCGTCGTCGACACCTCTGGATATCGGGTAGTAGAGATAGAGATGAGCCCGAGGCTGAGGGCGCTGCAGTTCATATCCCGCCCGGATGTAGCCTACCTTCTTCTTGTCGCGGGGGTTTTTGCGATAGTTTTCGAGGTTCTCTCTCCCGGAGGTTTTGTGCTGGGAGTTTCCGGAGGCATGCTGGTGCTTTTCGGAGCTTACGGGCTGAGGATGATCCCCTTCAACTGGGCGGGAATAGTTTTTCTGCTGGCAGGGGTTGCGGTGATGATCCTTGATCTTGCAGTAGGGGGGATAGGAATACTCAGTCTCCTTGGAGCAGGGGCCGTAATAGTCGGGGGTCTCATACTCTTCAGGGCCCCTGGAGGGGAGCTGCTAAACATGTCTTACAGTCTGATGACGGGCGCCGTTGTCATAATAACGGGCTTTTTCATACTGGCGGCCTGGGCGGTCTGGAAATCGCTCGGGAACCGGCCTGTTTCTGGAAGCGAGGGTCTTGCCGGTGCGGAAGTATTGCTGATAACTGATCTCTCTCCCGCTGGTAGCGTAATGTGCAGGGGGGAGATATGGAAAGCCCGCTCGGCAGATAACAGCAACATCGAGTCAGGTTCTGCCGGTGTGGTGGAAAGAGTCGATGGCCTTACCCTGGTTGTAAAAATGACCAAAGCCGGTGGATCCGGCGAAGAACGATAACGGGACAGTATCCCGGTAAAAGGGGGGAAAGAAAATGTTGAGAGGACTGTTCGAGATTATATTCAGCATGGGAAGTTATGTCGGGGCACTTGTGATAATAGTGGTCCTGCTTGCGGCGGCTCTGAAAATAATCCCGGAGTACCAGAGGGGCGTTGTTTTCAGACTTGGAAGGTTCGTCGGTTCGAAGGGGCCTGGCCTGGTGATAGTCATACCGGTCATCGACAAACTTTTCAAGGTCGATCTCAGGGTCGTTACCCTTGATGTCCCATATCAGGAGGTAATAACGAAGGATAATGTTCCTGTCAAGGTAAACGCGGTGGTCTATTTCCGGGTTATCGATCCCGCCAAATCAGTCATCGAGGTAGAAAACTATATTATGGCAACAAGCCAGTTGTCCCAGACGACCCTCAGGTCGGTCGTGGGAAGGGCGGAGCTGGACGATGTCCTTTCGGCCAGGGACAAGATCAACCTCGAACTTCAGCAGATAATCGATGAGAGGACCGACCCATGGGGAATAAAGGTGAGCGCCGTGGAAGTCAAGGAACTTGAACTCCCCGAGGGTATGAAAAGAGCCATGGCAAGGCAGGCGGAAGCGGAGCGCGAACGCCGGGCCAAGATAATAGCAGCCGAGGGAGAACTCCAGGCAGCCGAGAAACTCACCCAGGCTGCGGTCAAGATGGAGGAATCAGCGATAACGATCCAGTTGAGATACCTCCAGACGCTGCGCGAGGTCGCATCGGAAAACAACTCGACCACGCTTTTCCCGATTCCCATAGACATGATGAAGGCCTTCTTCGAAGGTAAAGGGAAAAAATAGCCGTTATGGGAAAGTTGCCCCGACGGGGTGGTTTTTGCATCGAAACCGCGGGGGAGGCTGTCGCGCTTCTCCCGCAATTTTTTTGCGACTTGAGGTCCGGACGGATATAATATGTTCCAATTGCGAAAACCGGAAGCGCCATAGTGCTCCGCATCGAGGAGGATTCCTGAATGGGCTACGATTTTGTGTCTATCGAAAAAAAATGGCAGAAACGCTGGGAAAAGGAAGGTACTTTCAACGTTGAGAAAGACTCATCAAGGGAAAAATTCTATTGCCTGGAGATGTTTCCCTATCCAAGCGGGGCCCTTCACATGGGGCATCTCAGGAACTACTCGATAGGGGATATGCTTTCAAGGCATCTCCTGATGAGAGGCAAAAATGTTCTTCACCCCATGGGTTACGATGCCTTCGGCCTCCCCGCGGAGAACGCGGCCATCAAGTTCTCAACTCATCCCAACAAGTGGACATGGGACAACATAGAGCACATGACGGATCAACTTAAAAGAATGGGGTGCAGTTACGACTGGAGACGAAGGGTCGAGACATGCAACCCGAACTACTACCGATGGACCCAGTGGCTGTTCCTTCAGTTCTTCAAAAGAGGCCTTGCCTACAGGAAGACGGCGCCTGTCAACTGGTGCGAGAGTTGCGGGACCGTCCTCGCCAACGAACAGGTCATAAACGATGGCCATTGCTGGAGATGCAGCACCCCCGTCGTAAAAAAGAACCTGGAGCAGTGGTTTTTGAGGATCACCGACTATGCCCAGGAACTTCTTGATTCCCTCGACGATCTGCCAGGCTGGCCGGAGAGGGTCAAACTCATGCAGAGGAACTGGATAGGGCGCTCCGAAGGGGTGAGACTCTCCTTCAAACTGGAGGGCCTTCAGACTGATATAGAGACGTTCACCACCCGAGTCGACACTATTTTCGGTGTGACCTTCCTGGCCCTCTCGCCAGAACACCCCGCTGTCGAAGAGATAGCGGCTCTTTCTCCCGAGGGAGCCCGGATCAGGAAGTTCGCCGCCGAGTGTATGGATAGCAGCGAAAGGGACCGCACGGCCGCCGGGGGCGAGAAAAAGGGTATAGACACGGGACTTGTGGCGGTAAACCCCGCCAACGGCGAGAAGGTCCCCGTCTGGATAGCCAACTATATCCTCATGGAATACGGGACCGGAGCGATAATGGGTGTCCCTGCCCACGACCAGAGAGACTTCGACTTCGCGAGAAAGTTCGAAATACCGGTAAGGCCCGTCATCACTCCCCCGGGACAAAATATCCTCGATGGAGAAAGCATGACCGTTGCCTATGAAGATGATGGCATACAGTGCAATTCCGGCAAGTTCGACGGACTTTCCACTAGCGAGGCCCTTCCGGCGATGACAGAATGGTTCGCCGAAAATGGATGGGGCAAAAGGGAGATCAACTTCCGGCTCCGCGACTGGCTGATATCCAGGCAGCGATACTGGGGTGCTCCCATACCCGTTATATATTGTGACAAATGCGGGGTTGTCCCGGTGCCGGAAGAAGACCTGCCCGTGGAACTTCCCCTGGAGATAGAAATGAAGCCGGGGGAGAATCCTCTGGCCGGGGCGGATAACTGGAAGAAAGCCAGGTGTCCCAGGTGCGGGGGCGAGGGGACCAGGGAGACCGACACGATGGATACCTTCATATGCTCATCATGGTATTTCCTGCGATTTGCCTCTCCATGGACAGAGGATGCCCCCTTTGAAAAAGATGACACCGATTACTGGATGTCCGTGGACCAGTATATAGGGGGAATAGAGCACGCCTGCCTGCACCTGATATACGCAAGGTTCTTCACAAAATTCCTTGCCGATCTGGGAATGCTCAAGGTAAGGGAACCCTTCCGAAACCTCCTCACCCAGGGGATGGTCATCAAGGACGGGGCAAAGATGTCCAAATCAAAGGGCAATGTGGTGGACCCCGACGAAATAATCAGCAGGTGGGGAGCCGATACAGCGAGGCTGTTCATTCTTTTTGCTTCGCCGCCCGAAAAAGACCTGGACTGGTCAGATCAGGGGGTAGAGGGATCCCACAGGTTTCTCCAGAGGGTCTGGAGACTTGTCGAGACAAACCTGGAAGGGCTGAAAAAAACCTCATCCGATACCGTGCCCATGTCGGCCATCACCGAAAACAGGTGCAGGGATCTCAAGCGCAGGATACACTACACCATAGACAGGGTAACCAGGGATATTCAGGACGAGAAACAGTTCAACACAGCCGTAGCAAGGTTGATGGAACTTTCAAATACCCTCGGGGCATTCTCTCCAAAGTCCCCCGCAGAATGGTCGTTGTTCAGGGAGGGAGTCGATACGCTTCTGGTTTGCCTCACGCCGATAGCCCCGCACATCTGTGAGGAGCTCTGGGAAATAACCGGAAAGAAGACTCTCATATCCCTGGAGGAATGGCCGGTTATCGAAAGTGAAGCGCTGGTAGCCGATACGGTTACGATAGTTTTCCAGGTCAACGGAAAAGTCAGGGAGCAGTTCGAACTCCCGGCAGGGATGGATCCCGAAGAAATGAAAAAAGAGATTCTTTCCCGGCCGGAGGTCAAAAGCAGGCTTGAAGGCAAGGAGATCCTGCGTGTGATCCCCGTCCCGGACAGGCTTGTAAACGTGGTGGTGAAAAACAGGTAGTGCCTCAATTCATAGCCGTCGCCGGGACGGGCCCGGCACAGAGAAGGCTTCTTTCTGATTGTACAGCGGAACTCAAAAAAGGGGGATGCGGCTCTGTTGAGCGCTTCTCCGGGGATTCCTGGCAGGACCTTCTTGATATTTCCAGGACCGGGGGGCTTTTCGAAGAAAATCGTGCCGTCATAGTCGAGTCGGCGGATGCCCTCGGTCCCTTCCCGGAAGAGTTCTTTGGGGAGATAGAGGGATCCGCCGCCTGTGTAACCTTTCTGCTGGTATTTGATGGCGATCCTTCAAAGATGCTGCCCACACGGCAGAGAAAGGAAATAACCGTCAGGAAGCCGGCGGCGGTTCCCTATTTTTTTGGCGAGCGCGTCAGGTGGGTCGAACGGGAGGCCAGGTCCAGGAAGATATACATAAACAAAGGGGCGATCAATCTCCTGGTGGAGTTTGTGGAGGACCCAGAGGTTATACTTTCGGAACTGATAAAACTTGCGGCAGCCGCGGGAGAAAAACTCATTGACGAAGATCTTGCGAGTTCGCTGATCATGGATGACGGAGGACGGCAGATGCTGAAACTTCTGGACGGGATCTGCCGTGGAGAAACATCTGCGGTCATAGATGCTCTCTCGATCCTCAGGCGACGGGAAGTACCGATCAAGATCATCAGTGCCCTCCACAAGAGGATGCGTATGGCCATGTACCTTTCCCTGGCCGGGGAAAAATGGCGGGAGGCAGCAGAGACTGCCCTGGAGATAACGAAATATCAGGCAGGACTTGCGAAAAAATCCATAGACCTGTTTCCCCGCAATGCCCTCCGTGATTTTGTCCTTGCCATGGCAAGGGAAAGCGCTCTCTTCAAGACTGGTCTCGGAAGCGGATGGGATGGCATAGAACTGGAGATAATAAGGCTTCTGGCGAGTGCCGGGAAAAAAGAACGCCACGGAGAAAACTCCGTGGCGGCGATTGCCGGATGATCATATAAAGGGGTTTGCGGCGCATCAGGCCTGGGGTGCGAGAGACTTGACGGCTCTGGTCAGTCTTGATTTCCGGCGCGCTGCAGTGTTGCGGTGAATAACCCCCTTGACCACAGCCTTGTCCAGAGCGGACTGCGCCTCATCCAGCCTTTTAACGGCCATCTCCATGTCTTTGGTTTCAACGGCCTCCAGTACCTTCCTGGCGCTGTTCTTGCAGCGAGTCGTCCAGAACCGGTTGTAGATCCTGTTCCTTTCGGAAGTACGGACTCTCTTCTCGGCAGATTTCTTGTTCGGCATCATGTCACCCCCTTTGCAAACAGGCCACATTTTATCATGGCGCTTGCGTTATCCGCAACAAGCGGAGAATATTATCGGTGAAACCGGATTATTCTATCACGAATCTCCAGAAGGAGGCGCAAAAAAAATGAACGCCGGACTATTGACAGCCGTCGCGGCCGCGCCTGGCCTGGCGCTCCTCTGGTGGTTCTACAACAGGGACATCATAGAGCCGGAACCCCTTTCACTGGTTTTCTCCGCCTATTTAAGGGGGATGTTGCTGGTTATTCCCGCTGGCCTTCTGGAAATGCTCGTCGAGGATTTTCTTGTTTTTTCTCCCTTTCTTTCAGTCTTTGCCGGGGTAGCGCTGGTTGAGGAATACTTCAAATGGATCGCCTTGCGCAGGTACATTGTCTCGCCGGAGTGCGATGAATGTTATGACGGGATAGTTTACGGGACCAGCGTTGCTCTGGGTTTTGCAACTCTGGAGAATATCTTCTATGTTGTCGGCTCGATCAACCCCTGGGCGGTGGCGGGGTGGAGGGCGCTTCTTTCTGTTCCCCTTCACGCCCTTTGCGGGCTTGCCATGGGCTACGAGGCCGCAAGACAGAAGATGTCAGGTTATGAAAAGTTCTCCTTATGGCGGATACTCTGGTTTCCCGTGGCTGCTCACGGGTTCTATAACTATCTTCTTCTGACCGGGACAGTTGGGGGAGTGCTTGCCGCCATGCTTCTGGTGGCAGTTATGTGGATTACGGGCTTCAGGCTCATGAGGAGGTCGCGAAACTGTCCATGAGCAGAACCGGTACTGGCTTGATAACGCCATCCATGGAAGACATCTTTTCTGAGAAGGGGCTTCTTTCAAGAAACCTGGGACCCTTCGAGTACAGACCCCAGCAGGAGGATCTCGCCAGGTCCGTCTGGGAGGCGCTGGAGTCTGGCAAAGGTGACATCCTTCTTGCAGAGGCTCCTACCGGGACAGGAAAGACCCATGCCCTCCTTGTCCCGGCCGTCTACTGGTCTCTCAGAAACGATACCAGGGTGCTTTTTCTCACGTCGGGGATACCTCTCCAGGAACAGATAGTCAGGAGAGACCTTCCAGAGCTTTGCCGCTGCCTCGGTATAAAGGAATTCCCCTTCGGTCTCATCAAGGGAAAGAGCAACTACCTGTGCAGGCTCCGGGGGAAGGAACTTTCGTCCAGGGAATTAATGCCACTGCTTGAGCCAGAGGCGGCGGCTGAACTCGAGGCCTGGATGGAAAGTACCGAGACGGGGGATTTCTCCGAAATATCGTTGCCGCCATCCCATCCCGTGCTATCGGCCGTAGCGGCCGGAAGCGATATATGCAGGGGGAACGCATGCCCCTTTCGAGACACCTGTTTTCTGAAAAAAGTGTTTCAGCAGGCCTCTGAATGGAGAATAACTGTAGCCAACTATCACCTTTTCTTTTCCTACGCCGCTTCAGTGGACAGCGGGTTCCCGGTACCCTTCGATGCTGTTATTTGTGATGAGGCTCACAGGCTGACCGAGGCTGCAAGAACCGCCGCTACGAAGAGAAGTTCCGCAGAGGACTGGTTGCGATTGCTTGATTACGGAAGAGCCAGGGTATTACCGGCCCTTGACTGGCTTTCCACAGAGAAGATATCCGATGCGATCTCGGCAGCTGAAAGAGTGAAACTCGAGGCCGAAACCCTTTTTTCCGGATGGAAGAAAAAAATGAGTCACGGAGAGGTATTTGGGACGGGAGCGCGACCCCCGGAAGGGGCCGAAGAACTTGTCGGAAGTACCGAAGAAATGCTCAGGATCGTGGGGAAACCTCCGGATTCTTCGGAGAAGGATAAAAACAGGGAAAAACATGCAGTTGAACTTGCCCAGTGGAGGGAAGGAATGTTGGAGATATTGGATTCCTTTCGCTGGTGCTCCGCAGTGGGAAGGTTCCCTGAATGGGCCTACTGGTGGGATGGCAGGTCGATAATGAGTGCTCCTTCCGATTGCTCTGGGTTCATAAGGGAGTGGTTTTTTCCCAAACCTCTTCATGCGCTCGTTGCCGTATCGGCGACCATGGCAATAGGGAACGACTTTTCTTTCTGGGAGAGCGAGACCGGGCTACGTGGCACAGAAAAAATGGTTCTCGACTCCCCTTTTCCGCTGGAAGAGCAGATGAAGGTCTGGATAGTGGATATGGGCCTCAGGGTAACCGATGAAGCCTACGACAGAAATGTTGCAGCAGTAGTGGAAAAACTGTGCGAGGAGAACGGAGGCAGTACGCTGGTATTGTTGAGTTCCATGAGGCTGATGAGATCTGTCGCGGAGAAACTGGGGAAAACCCCCAGACCATGGCCGGTGCTTGTCCAGGGGGAACTTCCGAGGAATGAACTGCTCAGGCGTTTCAGGGAGGAAATATCATCGGTGCTGGTGGGGAGCGTCTCTTTCCGTGAGGGTATAGATGTTCCGGGTGATGGTCTGACCCAGGTCATAATTGACAGGATACCCTTCCCGCATCCTGGCGACCCTCTCCTTGTAACACGAAGGGCAATGGAGGGTCCAGCGATCTTCACCGAAATGATCCTTCCCCTGGCAAAACTGCTTCTCAAGCAGGCTGCGGGCAGGCTTATCCGGAGCCGGATCGACAGGGGAAAAGTGGTCATTCTAGATGGCCGGGTTCTCGGCAGGCGGGACTGGAGGATCACCGAGGCGCTCCCGAAGGTGGTTTACAGGAAAGTGAAGGTGGCGGTCAGGTAGCGTGAATCTGGAGTTTCGTACTTGTTGCCGGTTTCCCGGTATGCTATAGTATCCGGGCTGGTTTTTTTCCGGTGGTATTATGGTGTATGACAATTGCAGGAGGAGGTGTCGAACTTGAAACAGACCTTCCAGCCACACAATAGAAGAAGAAAGAGAAGGCTTGGTTTCCTTCAGCGCTCCAGTTCTCCGGGCGGCAGGCGTATACTGAGGAACAGGAGAAGCAAGGGCAGGAAGCGGCTGGCGGTCTAGTTGCGGATTCGATTCGGCTATCCGCGCCAGTACAGGCTTCGAAAGGGCTGGCAGTTTGACCTTGTTTTCCGCACCGGCCGCCGGGTGAATGGCGCGTTGGTGCGGTTGCTGTTTTTGCCTTCCCCCGATGGGACCACGGCATTTGGTGTGGCGGCAGGAAAACACCAGGGTTCTTCCCCTGTGAGGTCCAGAAGCAAGCGTGTTCTGAGGGAATCCATAAGGAGGCTTCGCCCCTGGGTCAGGGAAGGTTTCTGGGTCATATGCATGCTAAGAAACTCTGCCCTTGGAAGGAACGCGAGGGATGTCTACGAGGAGATGGCAAGACTTTTTCGAAGATCCGGCCTGATGGAGAAGGACTGGCCTGGCGTGGACTGGATGTCGGACAGGAGTGTGTCAGAATGACTCGCCTTCCATCAAGGATCGCCATCTGCCTGATCAGGTTCTATCAGGTCTTTATATCGCCCCTGCTGGGTGATAACTGCCGGTTTTACCCCTCGTGCTCCAGCTATGCCATGGAGAGCATCTCGCGATTCGGGTTTTCAAGGGGTTTGGTCCTCTCCTTTTTGCGTATAATAAAATGCGGTCCCTGGAACAGCGGTGGATTTGACCCTGTCCCGGATGAGTTTCCGCGGTTTTTTTCCGGTTTTTCCGAAAACAAAGAATATTCTCCCAGAGGAAGGTGAATCCTTTGAGTGCACTTTGGAAAGCGGCGGGAGATTTCCTGCTTTTTGTTCTTAACAGTCTGTATTCTTTTACACATTCGTACGGCATAGCGATCATTGTCCTTACCATTCTCATCAGGATCGTGCTTCACCCGCTTCAGCACAAGCAGTTGGTCAGCATGCAGAAGATGCAGAAACTCCAGCCCCGGATGAAGATTCTCCAGGAGAAGTACGCAGGCGACAAGGAAACCCTCAACAAGGAGATAATGAAGCTCTACAAGGAGCATAACGTCAACCCTGCCGCGGGGTGTCTCCCGCTGCTGGTTCAGCTTCCTATACTCATTCTCCTTTTCCGTGTTCTTATGAACCTCGATCTTGGAGGCGCGGGATTTCTGGGTATCAGCCTGGAAGGTTCAGTCCTTTCGACACTTGGCAGCGCGGTAGGGCTTCCCGCAGATGTGACCGGTATCGGTGCTGTGCTTTCCGGAATAATGGGGAATCCGTCCGGTCTTCTCAGACTTGGGGTCTATGCGGGCAATTTTGTTCTTCTAGTGCTGGTCGGCTTTCTGACCTGGCTGCAGCAGAAACTCAGCGGAAGTGGAGCAAACCCGCAGATGCAGTTCATGAGCTGGTTTATGCCTCTTTTCCTGACCTTCATTTGCCTGAGTCTCCCGGGTGGCGTGCTTCTCTATTGGGGTGTATCTTCTCTTATCGGCGTAGTCCAGCAGTGGCATATCAAACGCAAGACCGAAGTGGAAATGCAGGAAAAACCGGTCCTTCTCAGGGAAAAGCCAACGAAAAAGGGCTCTGCCTAGTTTTTGGCAAGACAAGGAGGAACCGACATGGAAGATCATGAAACTTTCGAAGTGGAGGTCAACTCCATTGAAGAGGCGAGGCACATAGGTTCTCTCAGGTGGTCGGTGGACCCCTCCGATCTTCAGGTGGAGGTCATCGAAGAGGGAAAAAGGCTGTTTGGCATTTTGGGAAAGAAAATGAGAGTGTCCGTTTCTCGTGGTAAAAACGCGGGAGGGGAGTTCAAACCGGAGTTTCTTGAAGGACTTGTCTCAAGGATGGAACTTTCGGTGAAGCCCTTCGTTATGGAGGACGGAACAGTTAACCTCGCAGGGGATGACGCCGGGATAGTGATCGGGAAATATGGCGAGACACTCAAGGCCATGGAGTTTTTGACGAACCTCGTAATAAGGGACACCATGCCCGATAGCCGCATAAGACTTGACAGCGACGGTTACAGGATGAGAAGACAGGAAAGCGTCGAGAAGATCGCTGAAGCGGCGGCAAGGGAAGCCCTCAGAAAGGGAAGGACAATTCGTCTGGAGCCCATGAGCAGTTGGGAAAGAAGGATCGTTCACATCACCCTTAAGGACCGAGGCGACGTGACCACCACCTCAAACGGGGTAGAGCCGATGAGAAGAGTGGAGGTCAGTCCCAGCAGGAGCACGGCAAGAACCAATTGAAACAGGCAGATCAATTTATTGAAGGGGTCCCCGGCCAGGTGCCGAGGACCCCTTTTTTGATATAGTAGTAGGACAAGGGGGTATGTCCGATGGAGGGGCACTTCAGGTGCGTGACTTTCATGTCCGATTTCGGCCTGGCAGACGAGACCGTAGCCTGCTGTAAGGGGCTGATGTTGAGGAGAGGTGTGGACCTGCCTCTTATTGACATAAGCCACGAGGTTCCCCCGTTCGACATCATTTCCGGTGGATGGATGCTGGCAGGGGCCATCCTTTACATGCCCACGGGAGTACATCTTGCCGTAGTCGATCCTGGAGTAGGCACAGAGCGGATGATACTTATCCTCAGAAGCGAAAGGGGCGACCTTTTCGTCGGTCCAGACAACGGGCTCCTTATTCCGGCTGCCGAGAGGACTGGAGGGGTAAGTGAATGCTGGTCAGTGGAAAGATCCCCCGATGATATCGGTACGGTCTCTACCACTTTCCATGCCAGGGACATCATGGCTCCCGTAGTAGCCGATCTTGTAGGAGGAATGCCCCCGGAAAACTGCGGGAAACCAGTTCTCAGGGGTGATCTGACACCTTTTCCTCTGTCTGCCCCCAGGATCCAGCCAGGGAAAATTTCGGGGCACGTAACCCTTGTGGATGCCTTCGGGACCGTCCGGACCAACATTCCATGGAGTACCCTTGGCAATGTTAGTGAGTCTGGAATGAAAGTCAGTTGTGGATGGCTATTCAGCATTCCCGTTGGAAGGACCTTTGCGGATGTAGATTCCGGGGACCTTGTGGCCCTGGAGGACAGTTGGGGGTTTGTCTCTATCGCCGTCAACAGGGGAAGTGCATCCGATATGCTGGGGTTCAAGCCCGGCGACTCCGTTTCAGTAGAATTTACGATACCGAAAGACCAGTAAACCTGCATAATCTAGGCCAATAAGTGTAGGAGGTGCTTCGGATGGGGAAAAATCACATCAGGACAAAAGGTTTTTTTGCAGTTTTACTCCTCGCGGCTGCCGTTTCAGTCTCTGTGGTTCCATTCCCGGCAAGCGCGCAGGACGTTTTTACCGGCAATCCCGTCGCAAGAATAGTAAGGCAGTCTGCTCCCGCGGTAGTCAACATTGACACCGAAGCCATGGTCCAGCAGTCGATGTCTCCGTTCCCCAACGACCCGGTTTTTCGTGAACTTTTCGGCGACCGGTTTTCCCGGGAGGTTCCAATGAGGGGAAAGGGGTCGGGTTTTATTGTGACCGGAGACGGCTATATTCTTACCAATAATCATGTCATCGACGGCCCGGACAACATCAAGATTGAAGTAACCCTTTCTGACGGCAAGATTTTTCCCGCAGAAGTCGTGGGAAAAGATCCGACCTTTGACCTAGCCGTCATCAAGATCGAATCAAAGGGTTTGCCAACACTTCCCCTCGGCGACTCCGACAGTGTGGAGGTAGGTGAGTGGGCCATTGCGATAGGTAATCCCTTCGGGTTCGAGAGCAGTGTCACTGTGGGAGTGATATCTGCCAAGAATCGTTCCGTAAGGGCGAGGGATCTGAATTTTGACGGTTTCCTCCAGACCGATGCGGCGATAAACCCGGGCAACAGCGGTGGGCCACTGCTAAACCTTCAAGGGGAAGTGGTCGGGATCAACACTGCGATAATCCCCTATGCCCAGGGGATCGGATTTGCGGTACCCGTGAATATGGCGAAACAGATAATGGACGATCTTGTCAAATACGGTAAGGTTAACAGGGGATGGCTGGGAATTTACCTCCAGCCTCTTTCGAGAGAGTTTGCAAGCGCCTACGGTATAGAGACCGATTCCGGTGCGGTTGTCAGTGACGTGGTCAAGGGATCTCCGGCCGAAAAGGCAGGTATCGCCAGGGGCGACGTGATCATAGAGATGAACGGCAGAAAAATCCTGGACCACAGGGATGTAATAGTGGGGGTCAGACAGCAACTGGCGGGGCAGAAGATAGATGTCCTGATCCTCCGAAGGGGTTCAGAAAAGAAGATTACCGTTACTCTCGGGAATGTTCCCTCGGTTTCCGTTGCAGGGAGATCTCCTTCGGAACCGGCCCCGAAGGTTGCCACCAGGCTTGGGATCACCGTTTCGCCCGTGACGGACGAGACCAGGGAGGAGTACGGTTTTTCCTCTGATTCCGGGGTGGTGGTAACCGAAGTTCAGCCGGGGTCCGTCGGAAACAGGCTTGGTCTCGGCAGAGGCGATGTAATTCTGGAGATCAACGGGCAAATAGTCAGCGATACCGCAAAATGGGAAGAAATTCTCTCGAAAGGGCCGAGGAACGTGGTGTTCCTGGTCCTGAGGGAAGGTCGGACCTTTTTCGTTTCAGCCAATCTTTAAGAACAGGAGGGGGCCGTCAGGCCCCCTCCTGCTATTCGAAGTCGTATTCTTCAAGAGCCTTTTTGTCGAGAGGGAAGATGACCCTGAAAAGAGCTCCGGAGCCCTTTTCGGATTCTATCTCTATTATCGCCCCGTGTATCTGCGCTATCCTCTGGACCAACGGAAGCCCCAGGCCGAAACCCGGCGTGGTCCGCGATGATTCCGCTCTCCAGAAACGGTCGAAACAGCGGTTGATCTCCTCGGGGCTCAGCCCGGGTCCGTTGTCCCTGATCTCCAGGATCGATCCGTTCCTCTCGATGTCCGCATGGGTCCTGATTACTATCTGGCTGTCAGGAGGTGAATGTTTGGAAGCGTTCTCCAGGAGGTTGTTTATCAGCCTCAGGATCATTGCTTCCCTGCCGGTGGTTGGGGCCGGATTCAACTCGGATTTCAGTCTTTGTCCCCGCTTCCCGATTATTGGAGACACAGTATTTATGGCATCCTCGGCTACGATAAGAAGATCCGCGGGCTCTCTTTTGTTCAGGCCCCGAAGCGAGTCGAGCCTTGCCAGTTCCAGCAGGGCTCCCACGAGATTTTGCATGTCCTCTATCCCGTATATGACCTCATGGAGTTTTTTTATGTAATATTCCGATTCCCTTTCCTTGAGCAGTGCCACGTCGACGGCGCCTCTCATGATAGCGAGGGGGGTCCTGAGTTCGTGCCCCGCGTCGGAAGTGAACTGTTGAAGATTCCTGAGGCTTTGGTCAAGACCTTTGAGCATCCTGTTGATGTGGCGGACTATTTCCAGTATTTCCCTGTCGGTTTCCCTGGCGGGTGGTTCTATATGCATGTTCTCTATCGACACCCGCGAAAGAGCGCGATTGATCTCCTTCAGCGGCTTCATGGCCTTTCCTGCAACGGTTTCTCCGATAAGGATCGAGGATATGATCGCCGCCATACCTGAAAAAACAGTAATCCAGAAGAGCATGTGCCTGGACTCCAGCATTTTTTCCAGGGATATCATGGTGACCAGGAAAACGGTCTTTCCGGAAAGTTCTGCCCGATTTACCGAAGCCCTCCACAGATCTCTCTCGGCCAGGCAATTCCACGGCAGTATCCACCAGGATCCGGGAAGGACCTTGCTCCTTGCGGGGTCAAAGGTCAGGTTTTCACCCCCGGGGCCTGGAACAGGCAGCAGGCTGGTCGGGATCCGGGAAGCGTCGGCACCTGACGGAGCGGAAAAAACGAGTGAATAGTCCTCGCTGAAGACATGGAAAAAAACGGTTCCCGGCGCGATCTTCCCGGAACCGTCATGGTATGTCCCACCCTCACTGAAATGGACCATAGCCTCGGCTGAGGCGCGTGAGAGAAAATCATCGACACGCTGGAGTTCCTTCATCGTGTAGAGTATGAAAACAAGGGACGCGAAAACGGCAATGGTAGCCGTTATCGTAAATGCCGAGAAGAATACCAGTCTGTAACGAAACGAGCGGAGCCATGGCGGCCGCCGCCCGTCTGCAGTTTTTTTCACCGATGCATCCATGGAGACCCCCGTCCCCCGGAAAAGGGGTTTATTCGTAATCCGGGCAGGTGACCTTGTAACCGACACCTCTTACGGTAACTACGACCGTGTCAAGATTGTAGGGGCGAAGTTTGTCCCTGAGGTACTTGACGTGAACATCAACCACATTGCTCGTGCCGTCATATTCCTTCTGCCATACATGAGTTATTATTCTCTCCCGTGTAAAGACCTGGTTCTCGTACCGCATGAGAAGTTCCAGAATGTCGAATTCCCGTCTTCTAAGCGGCACAATTTCGCCTTCGGCCCTGCATTCCCTGGCTATAGGGTCCACGACAAGAGGTCCGCAATGAAGGATCGGTCTTTTGAGTTCCGATCGTCTTCTCGTAACAGCGTTGATCCTCGCGACCAGTTCCCTGAAATCGAAAGGTTTGACCAGGTAGTCATCGGCACCCTTGTTGAGTCCTTCGACCCTGTCCTCGATCGTGTCCTTCGCGGTCAGCATTATTACCGGAATGTCCTTGCCTTCTTCCCGTGCCTTTTCTACGACCTCGTATCCGTCCATCTCGGGGAGCATAATGTCGAGAACGATGCAGTCATAGTCGTTATTGCGGATCTTGTTGAGTCCCTCGATACCGTCATATGCGCTTTCGACGGTGAATTCGTTTTCGGCGAATCCCTCCGAGAGAACCTGGACAAGATCCCTGTTATCCTCGATTATGAGGATCTTCATGGTATCTCTCCTTCCTTTCGATGATTGATAAATATTTTTTCATTAATAATAAAACCACATAATTAAGAAAATGTCGAGTGCAGAATGAGCAGAAACTTACCCGGCCGATTGTTTGCCCCCTTCTTGTGCTGGTGGTATAATCGCAAAACCCGTTACTAGGTATCGCGCATGGTCGCATCTCTTGGTTTCGGGAATAAGTTTTCAGAGGTGAAGCAAGTTGCTGGAGAAGGAAAAGAAACAGGGTATTATCGAGGATTACAAGGTACACTCGGCCGACACCGGATCCCCCGAGGTCCAGGTGGCGATTCTCACCACCAGAATCAGGGACCTTACGGAGCATCTGAAGATCCACAAAAAGGATCACCACTCCCAGCGGGGTCTTCTCAAGATGGTGGGTCGCCGCAGGAGGCTTTTGCAGTATCTCAGGAACAAGGATTTCAACCGCTACAGTGAACTGATCCAGAGGCTGGGGCTCAGGCACTGACGGGCTGGTTTGCTTGTCCGGCCTGTAATATTGCAAGGGACCTGCCGGGGGCCTGGAAATGCAGGCTCCCGGTTTTTTTGTGTATGCCCGGCAGGGCTTTCCTTGTGTTATCCTGTAACGGATAAAACGAAGGAAAAATCAGGAGGAGGAAACAATAATGTCTGAATTATTTTCGATCGAAGTAGGTGGAAGAACGCTGAACTTCGAGACGGGTAAAATGGCTAAACAGGCCAACGGATCCGTCCAGGTAACACAGGGAGAGACGTCGGTTCTGGTGACCGCGTGTATAACCGACAAACCTAGAGAGGGACTTGATTTTCTGCCCCTTCTCGTCGATTACGAGGAAAGGTTCTACTCTGCGGGAAAGATACCGGGAGGTTTTATCAAGAGAGAGGGCAGGCCCTCGGAAACGGCCACCCTGACTTGCAGGATTATTGACAGGTCTATCCGGTCTCTTTTTCCGGGCCATATCCGCAACGACATCCATATAGTGGCCACAACACTTTCGGTCGATCAGGTCAACCCGCCTAACATCCTGGCTATCAATGGAGCTTCAGCTGCCATTGTTCTTTCGGGTATTGAATGGGAAGGCCCCATTGCCGCCGTCAGGATAGGGCAGATTGATGACGAACTGGTGGTAAACCCCACCGAGGACATGATGAAGGATAGCGCTCTGGACCTTGTCGTCAGCGGGCATGCCGGGGGTATTACCATGGTAGAGGCAGGGGCGAAGGAGGTCCCGGAAACTGTTCTTGTCGATGCCCTCGAACTGGCTCACCAGGAGATAAAAAAGATTGTTGCGATGTTCTCCGAGATGGGGAGAAAAGCCGGTAAACCTGCTATTCATTTTCCTGGACCTGAAACCTTCCCGGAGATCGACCAGTGGGTCGAGACCGAACTCTCTGGCGATATTCTCGAGGCAGTACAGATACACGACAAGAAACCCAGAGGAGATGCCGTGGATGCCGCAACGGCTCGTGCCATAGAGACCCTGGGGGAGAAATTCCCGGGTGCCGGGTCCTATATTTCCGCTGCCGTGGAAAAACTTCTCAAAAAAACCATGAGGAAGCGAGTGGTTGAAGAGGGCAAGAGAGCCGACGGGAGAGCCATGGACGAGATTCGTCCCATCACCTGCGAGGTGGGTGTGCTCCCAAGAGTCCACGGTTCGGCTTTGTTTACCAGGGGTGAGACGCAGGCTCTCGTGACAACGACCCTTGGTATGGTCGGAGAAGATGACCAGTTGGTGGACGGGCTCAAACACGACGAGCCCTCCAAGCGTTTTATGCTCCATTACAATTTCCCGCCCTTCTCGGTGGGAGAGGTTCGTCCCATGAGAGGTCCGGGACGCAGGGAAATCGGGCACGGGGCACTTGCTGAGAGAGCCCTGAGGGTGCTTTTGCCCGAACAGGATGAATTTCCCTACGCCGTGAGGGTGGTCTCGGATATTCTGGAATCGAACGGATCCAGTTCCATGGCATCGGTCTGCGGTGGGAGCCTTTCTCTCATGGATGCCGGTGTCCCTGTCAAAAAACCCGTCGCGGGCGTCGCGATGGGGCTTATCAAGGAAGGAGACGACGTAGCTGTCCTTTCTGATATCCAGGGACTCGAAGATCATTACGGCGATATGGATTTCAAGGTAACTGGCACAAGGGATGGCATAACGGCGCTCCAGATGGACAACAAGGCGGGCGGTATCACCAGGGAGATACTGCAGAACGCTCTGGAACAGGCCCGCAGGGGGAGACTCCACATTCTTGAAATAATGGAAGGTGCCCTTGCCGAACCTCGAAAGGAAGTATCCTCTCACGCTCCCAGAATATATACACTTACGGTACCCATGGACAAGATCCGCGACATAATAGGACCTGGAGGCAAGACTATCCGCAGCATCGTCGCCCAGACCGGCGTAAAGGTAGATGTCGAGGATGACGGTCATGTCTACGTTGCCTCACCCACCAGCGAAGCGGCCGAGAAGGCTCTTGCAATAATCAACGACCTTGTACGTGAGGTCGCGGCAGGCGAGATATTCTTCGGAAAGGTCACGCGACTTATGGCCTTCGGGGCCTTCGTGGAAGTTCTTCCCGGCAAGGAGGGACTCCTTCATGTCAGCGAGATAAGTACCACCCATATCGGCAAGGTCGATGATGTGTTCAGTTCCGGCGACACTGTGCTGGTCGTTGTCAAGGAGATCGATGACATGGGAAGGATCAACCTCTCCAGAAGGCGTGTGCTGGAAAGGAAAGAAGAACCGGAGATAGCCGGAAAGTTTGGTGACGCGATCATCCTTGAGGATGAGCGGGAAGAGAAGATAAAGAATCTTCCCCCTTCGGCTCCTTCCGACAGGGGAGACAGAAACTCCAGGGGGTCGAGCCAGCGCGGCGGAGACAGAAGGCCCCAGAGCGGAGGCCCCCGAAGGAGTGGTTCCTCCGACAGGAACAGGGACAGATCCTGATGGCAGATACCGTTACCGTAAGGGTATTTCGGGATAATGACGATCTTCTCCTGCCCTCCTACGCAACGGAATTATCATCCGGAGTTGACCTGCGTTCCTGTGAGAGCGCAGATATCCAGCCGGGGCAACGGATGGCTGTAGGCACCGGAATGAAGGTCGAGATCCCGGAGGGGTATGAGTGCCAGGTCAGACCCAGGAGCGGTCTTGCCCTGAAGCATGGGGTAACTGTATTGAACGCTCCGGGAACGATAGATGCCGATTACCGTGGCGAGATAAGGGTAATCCTGGTCAACCTTGGTGAATCGCCCTTCAGGATCGAAAAGGGTGACAGGATAGCCCAGATGGTTTTGACCCGTGTTGAGAAGATCAACTGGGAGGAATCACCAGAACTGGGTGATACCGAACGCGGAAGCGGTGGTTTCGGAAGTACCGGCAAGTAAAACAGAATATCGGTAACAAGAAGACATAAAAAGGGGGGCCGCCTCTTCAAGAGACGGCCCCCTGTATTTTTACCCGCTGTGCTATTTCTTATCCTCGGATTTCATGGTCCGGTAAACGCACCAGCCTGTGCCACCGAAGACAAGAGCCATAATTATTACCATATTGAACTGCCAGCCCATATGTATCCCTCCCTGTCGGTAGATTTCCTTAAATTTGGGAAAAGGGAAACCTCCCTAGTCGGTTGCCTCGAACTTGACGGTGGACTTGTTTGCCAGCCAGTTGTTGGTGGCCAGGGCGAGCACCACCAGAATTGCCCACTGGTAGACCATGGTACCTACGGTGAAAGCGTAATCCGAGATCGGGAGCCACTTCATGTAGGATTCCGGGTACCAGCTTGCGGCCTGCTTGATCCACCATCCGAAGATGATCACGAACCAGAGCGGGAAGAGGGTGATAAGTTTCCACATCCAGGGCGCGTTGAGGTCTGAATCGGGAGCGATGTACTCGTTCCAGATCTTCTGGATGCCGATCTTCATGGATGCGATGGAGAAGATCAGCCCGCTGAGGAGAAGTCCCACGCCCCAAACCCAGTCCTGGTTCTCCTGGAACCACCAGTAGTAGGATGAGGGCAGTCCAAGGACGGTGATGCCGACGCCGGCCGCTATGGCTGCCTTATGGCGCTCCCATCCGGCATCCATAAGCAGGCGGATGCCCAGTTCGACCATCGAGAGGAGCGAACTGAAGCCCGCGAAGATAAGGGCCAGGAAGAAAATTGAAGCGAAGAGGACGCCTCCGGGCATGACGGTGAAGAGATTCGTCAGGTGGATGAAGGCGAGGCCGTTGTTTCCAGCCGCGACTGCCGCCTGTGGGTCTGGTGAAAGAGCGAAGACCGTCGGAATGACGGCCAGTCCAGCCAGGAAGCCTGCCATGGTGTCCGCGAAGCAGACAGTTGTGGCGTTAAGGGCAATATCCTCGCGCTTCTTCGTATAGACGAAGTATGTCAGCATGAGGCCCCACCCGGCTCCAGTGGACCATGCGACCTGTGTGAATGCCTCAAGCCAGACACGGCCCTTGAGCAGGTCGGCCCACTTGGGCTGGAAGAGAAAACGGAGACCCTCCGTCGACCCCGGGAGCATGTTCGCCCTGATCGCGAGGATCACGAGCATGACAAAAAGAGCGGGGATGAGGATTTTGTTGATCTTCTCAAGTCCCTGGGATACGCCCTTGAAGAGGATCAGTGTTGCGGCTACCATGGTGATTATATGCCACGGGACCATCGCTCCGGGAGTGGTGTAGAAAGCAGTCCAGAGAGCTTCGGAGTCGAGACCCGGTTTGATAACCCCGGTAAGGGCATAGACGAAATATCGTACACACATCCCTACGACGACGGCGTAGTAGAACGCGATGCCAAGAGAGATCACCGCAACTACCGTTCCCATCCACGTCCACTTCCTGCCGACCATTTCCTTGAACGATCCGATAACGCCCATCCTTGATACCTTGCCCCATACGGCCTCAGCCATGAGGAGCGGGATGGCCCAAAGGAAAAGTCCAATCAAGAGCGCAATAACAAAGGCACCACCGCCCTGGGAGGCGGCAACACGGGGAAACCTCCAGATGTTGCCCGTCCCGACTGCCATACCGATGCAGGACAGGATGAGGCCCCACCGCGATGACCACTGGTCAGCCTTCTTCTTCTCAGCCATTCTGCAAACCCCTCCTTAGAAAACCTGACTTGGATCCCTGACTTTGTAAAACGAAAAAAAACAGTTTCGGAAAAACCTGATGCCTGGTGCTGGAGAAATTTTTAACTATCTTCCGCGAACCACTCCCTTCCTGAAAAAATGAACTGCAGAAAACAAATAATGAAAGAACTGAACACATTATATGCTGTTGCAACACTACATGGAGGCTGTATATTATATACATCTGCAGTTGTTTAAAGTTCACAACAGGCGTGGCTGTGATACAATTCTTTCCACGAAACCGGACAACCAGCTTTGTCAGGCTTTAAAAAACCCGAATATCTATCAGGGAGGATGAATCTATTGCCAGAATACAGGGGTCCCGAAGACAGGATTCTTGAAAGTGAGAAGATCCTGAAAGCCGGCGAAATTCTGAAAAAATGGGGAATATCGGGCGATTCCGTTGCGGCAATGGTCAATGGTGTCGTAGCGGATCTTTCGACAGAGGTCAAAGGTAATTCGACAATTGAGCCCGTCAGGGCTGGAAGCCCTGAAGGTCTGGACATGATCAGGCATTCCGTATCGCACCTGATGGCCCAGGCCGTACAAAGGCTCTTTCCGGGAACCAGGCTCGGTATAGGGCCGTCGATACAGGATGGCTTCTATTATGATATGGAGATAAAGGGAACCATATCGGAAGAGGACCTTCCCAGGATCGAGGAGGAGATGAATCGTATCTCGAAAGAGTCCCTTCCAGTGGAGAGAGTTTTCCTTCCCAGGAAAGAGGCGGAGAATTTTTTTCGTGACAGGGATGCGGTCTATAAACTGGAACTGCTCGAAGGGATCGAGGATGATGAAATATCCATCTATCGCCAGGGGGAGTTCGCCGATATCTGTCGCGGACCTCACGTGTCATCCACATCGGACCTGAAGCATTTCAGACTTTTGTCTATAGCCGGTGCCTACTGGCGGGGTGACGAGAAGAACATAATGCTCACAAGGATATACGGAACGGCCTTCGATTCGGCCGAGGCCCTGGAAAGGTATGTCAACCGCCTCGAGGAAGCCAGGCGAAGGGACCACCGCAAGATCGGCAGGGATCTGGATCTTTTCAGTATCCATAACGAGGGGCCGGGCTTCCCCTTTTTCCACCCCAGGGGAATGGTCGTAATAAACAAACTGGTCGACTTCTGGCGGGCGGAGCATATTCGCAGGGGTTATTCGGAGATCAGGACTCCCCTCATTCTTGACCAGGAACTCTGGATAAGGTCGGGGCACTGGGACCACTACCGGGAGAACATGTATTTCACGGAGATCGACGAGCGCCCCTTTGCTGTCAAACCGATGAACTGTCCCGGGGGTATTCTTGTCTACAAGACCAAAATCCGGAGTTACCGTGATTTCCCTCTGCGAATAGCCGAACTCGGGACGGTTCACCGGCACGAGCGCTCCGGAGTTCTGCACGGATTGATGAGGGTCAGGTGCTTTACCCAGGATGACGCTCATCTCTACGTAACACCGGAGCAGATCAAACAGGAGATCATCGGAATAATGGATCTGGTCAGATTCATATACAGGGATGTCTTCGGTTTCCCATACAGGGTGGAACTTTCCACGAGACCGGAGAAGGCAATGGGCGATCCCGCGATGTGGGACACTGCGGAAAAAGCCCTGAAGGAGGCCCTGGAGGAGTTCGGTATCGAGTACAGGATCAACCCTGGAGATGGTGCCTTCTACGGACCCAAGATCGATTTCCACCTCGAGGACTGCATCGGCAGGACCTGGCAGTGCGGGACAATCCAGCTTGATTTCCAGATGCCCGAGAAATTTGACATGACCTACATCGGTCCTGACGGAAAGGAGCACAGGCCCGTTATGCTTCACCGAACGGTCCTGGGCAGCCTTGAAAGGTTCCTCGGGATACTGATAGAGCATTATGCGGGTGCTTTCCCCTTCTGGCTTGCCCCCGTACAGGTCAGAATTATTCCCGTCAAGGAAGAACATGGAGATTATGCCGCGTCAATTGAGGATCGAATCAGGATGGCTGGTTTCAGGGTCGAAAAGGACACCAGGGACGAAAAACTGGGCAAAAAGATCCGCGATGCCCAGTTGGAAAAGGTTCCTTTCATGGTTGTGCTTGGGGGAAGAGAGGCCGAAAACGGGACACTTTCGGTGAGAGAACGTTCGGGGGGAGACCTTGGGTCCATGAGTGTGGAAGATTTCTTCTCCCTTCTGGAAAAACAGCCGGACCCGGCTTCCGGAACTTGCAATCACGGGACATAATGTGCTAGTATCCATCCTTGGATCGGGTATTGTTGTTTAGACAAAAGAATATGCAAGAGGAGCCATGCCTCCCACCCTTTGACGCCCCTTGGTGAGCCGTTGCAGGGTATTTCGACCGGACAGTTTGATGATCTGTCTGTACGTTCGATGACACTGGGGCCGGGCTTGAATGTCCGGTCCCATTTAATTATCTGATGGAGGTGACGAATTATAGCTAAAAAAAGCGATGAACCGCGCATCAACGAAGAAATTCGGGTTCAGGAAGTTCTCCTGATCGATGACCAGGGGGTCAAGGTCGGAGTTGTTCCAACGTCCCGGGCATTGGCACTCGCTGAAGAGCGTGAGCTGGATCTTGTCGAGGTTTCGGGCCAGGCCGATCCTCCGGTCTGCAGGATACTGGATTACGGCAAGTTCAAGTTCCAGCAGCAGAAGAGAGACAAGGATGCCAGGAAGAAGACCAAGGGACAGGTGGTCAAGGAGATGAAGATGCGACCTAAGATCGATCTCCATGATTACAATTTCAAGGTGCGCGCGGTCAAGGATTTTCTCCTTTCCGGCTTCAGGGTAAAGGTCGCTGTCTTTTTCAGGGGGCGCGAGATGGCCTTTCTCGACAGGGGCCGGGAAGTTCTGGACAAGGTCGTCAGGGATTGCGAAGGAATAGGCAAGATCGATATGCCTCCCCGGATGGAAGGCAGATACATGAGGCTCATGCTGACCCCGGTGCCCCAGACTCAGAAAAAAAGCAGGCAGCCCCTGAATGAAACCACGGAACAGGTCAGCGCGGGTGAACCGTCTGCTCCTGAAGAAAATTAAATAACGCAGTTCCTGAAAAGAGGAGGAAAACGGGAAATGCCCAAAATGAAGACCCACTCTGGAACAAAGAAAAGATTTTCCACGACGGGAACAGGAAAGTTTGTATTCAAGAAGAGCGGAAGAGGCCACCTTTTGAGGAAAAAGAACGCAGCAAGGCTACGTCGTCTGCGAAAAAAAGGCGTTATCCAGACCTCTCTGGAAACCCGCATGAGGACTCTTCTTCCCTACGCCTAGAGAAACAACCGGAATAGTGTTCCAAGTGTACTATTTTTGTGAAAGAGGTGACCGGTTATGCCACGAGTAAAGGGCGGCAGTGCCAGCGATCAGAAGAGGAAAAAACTCTTTGCAACAACTAAAGGATATTTCGGAAGGAAAAAGAACGTTTTCCGCAGGGCCC
>Ga0334882_1001326_pt1 | contig 30159 bp, 22 predicted proteins | sample GraSluR1_MG_5_FD_207226 | JGI IMG/M metagenome (GOLD analysis project Ga0334882, IMG submission 207226) | Sludge microbial communities from methane-producing bioreactor in Wageningen University, Netherlands - Granular Sludge_15_04-R1 | ecosystem: Engineered > Bioreactor > Anaerobic >... | reverse complement strand
ATCTCAATCTTCTGCTGGTCGAGATCAATAAGTCTCACACCATACTTCTCAGCTAAACTTATGTATCCAAAATTGCTGTAGCCGTCTGATGTTGCCCCTGAAGCTGCCGACTCTGCTATTACAGCATTCTTAAGCTTTTTAATTGATTTAAGGAATTCAAGGACACCTTCCAGTGTCTCTGCATGTGTTGAAGCCAGCTGAATGGTTGTCGATACATTATTGGGCTTCAGCACAACCAGCTTGTTTCCTATCGCCTCTCTGATCTCCTTCGAGAAAAACTGAAGGGAGCGGAAAGCCAGGTCAGCCCTGTCGCCTCCGTAAGTGAGGGCAACACGTGATGGAATGGGGGGCAGCGGCCCCTCAGTGACCAGCGCGCTCAGAGGACTGGTGTATGCAAACGCTATTCCTCCCAGAAGGGATGTTCTTAAAAAATCACGACGGTTAAAGGAACTCATAATATAAGTTTTAAAGATTATCAGTTATGAATCATAAAACATGCTAAATACTTAAAATACAATTATATGAATTCACGTACTCACCCCCTTCCTTCACTCCGTTCAGGTCTTCCCCCTCTCTGCTTCGCAACGAGGGGGAAAACAACTGATATACATAAATATACTTTCCCCCTTCTTTATGACATAGGGGGCAGGGGGATGAGTACATGCTATGTGGAAACATTGTTTAAATCTTATACTGCCGATTCCGGATATTCAATTCAGTTTAAATGGTTGCACATAAAAATACCATATTTTTTTAATTTTTTGCGCTCTTTGCAGATAATGTGCCAAACCCCTATCTTTGGAAGCGCCGCGGAAAAAATAAAAACCCATAATGTCAATTGTAGTACAGGGAGTTACGAAATATTACGGTGAGCAGAAGGCCCTCGACAATGTCTCTTTCGTTGTTGAGACGGGGAAGATTGCCGGTTTTATTGGTCCCAACGGCGCCGGCAAGTCCACCATGATGAAGATCATAACGGGCTTCCTGCCAGCCTCGTCGGGCTCGGTTCTTGTAAATGGCATCGATGCAGCCACATCCGGAACGGAGATAAGGAAACTGATCGGTTACCTCCCTGAGAACAACCCCCTTTATCCTGAGATGTATGTGAGGGAATATCTCAGTTTTGTGGCTTCCTTTTATAAAACGGAGCTCCCCCGGAAAGAGGCAGTCGACAGAATAATTGATATCACAGGACTGGCTCCGGAACAGAACAAAAAGATCGGCTCCCTCTCAAAGGGATACCGACAGAGGGTGGGACTTGCCCAGGCACTAATCCATAATCCTCAGGTACTGATACTTGACGAAGCTACAACAGGCCTCGATCCAAACCAGATAGTTGAGATCCGTAACCTTATAAGGGAAGCAGGGAGGGAAAAGACCATCATCCTTTCAACACATATCATGCAGGAGGTCGAGGCAATATGCGACAGGGTTATAATAATCGACAAAGGTGTGATTGCAGCCGACGAGGAGAAGGAGATCATTTACTCAAAGATAAGCAGGCACGGACAGACAGTACAGGTGGAATTCGATAAGCCCGTTGACGTCCGGAGCCTGACTTCCATTCCGGGTGTTACGGCCGCAAGCCGGCTGAAAGGCAACTCATGGCTGATTGAGGCTGATGCCGAAGATGATATACGTCCCGGTCTTTTTGCTTTTGCCGTCAATAATGATCTCACCGTACTGTCGCTTCAGAAGAGGGAAAGTAATCTCGAAGAGGTCTTCAGGCATCTTACACAATCCTAGATCTTTTGTTTTATTGATTTTTTTTATTTCTTTTGCATCAGTAATTCTGGTGGAAAGATTTGTTCTGATTGCAACCACAGGAAAAAATGCTAAAACAGTAAAATTCCCGTTTCATCAGTCAACCAAGCTTCCCATCTTTTGTTTAACCACAAAATGTTATTATATGGGATATATGTTCACTTCCGAATCTGTTTCAGAGGGCCATCCCGATAAGATTGCCGATCAGATATCAGATGCACTTCTTGATGAATTTCTTCGCTGGGATCCTGAATCGAAGGTAGCCTGCGAGACTTTTGTAACCACCGGCCTTGTGATATGCGGCGGTGAGGTACGCACCGAAGGATGGGTTGATGTACAGGAGACGGCCCGAAGGGTGATAAGGGACATAGGTTATACCAGGGCGGAATATCGCTTCGACAGCGACTCATGCGGTGTGATCTCAACCATCCACGAACAGTCGACAGATATACGTCAGGGAGTGGTGAGGGAAAAACCTGAAGACCAGGGAGCAGGCGACCAGGGAATGATGTTCGGCTATGCATGCCGTGAGATGGATAACTACATGCCTCTCAGCATTGAACTGGCGCACAACATACTACAGGAACTTGCTGCAATACGCCGGGGAGGAAAACAGATGAGATACCTGAGGCCCGACAGCAAGTCGCAGGTTACAATAGAGTACGACGATAATAACAAACCGCTCTGCATCAATACCATTGTGGTGAGCACCCAGCATGATGACTTCATTCTGCCTGCAAACGGATCTGAGAAAGCTGTTAAGAAAGCCGAAAGGGAGATGCAGAAGAAGATCACTGAGGATATCAGTAACATCCTTATTCCCAGGGTTAAAAGGGGCCTTCCGGCAAGGATACGTAAGCTTTTTACCGACGACATGAAGCTTCTCGTCAATCCCACCGGCAAGTTTGTCATAGGTGGCCCTCACGGCGATACCGGCCTCACCGGACGTAAGATCATTGTCGACACTTATGGCGGCCATGGCGCTCACGGTGGAGGAGCCTTCTCAGGGAAAGACTCATCAAAGGTCGACAGATCAGCAGCTTACGCCGCACGTCACATTGCAAAAAACCTCGTGGCGGCAGGAGTGTGCGACCAGGCCCTGATACAGGTGGCCTATGCCATTGGAGTGGCCCGGCCGGTTGGTTTGTTTATCAATACATTCGGAACATCAAAAGTTAAGGATAATAACGGCAGATTGATTAACGACAGCGAGATAGCCGAAAAGATCGATAAGCTTATTGACCTTCGGCCATATGCGATAGTAGAGAGATTCGGCCTTAAGAACCCGGTATTCCTTCCGACAGCCTCTTACGGACATTTCGGGAGAGATCCCTTCACGGCCGGGGTTGAGGTGTACTATGAGGTTGCGGGCAGCAAACCCAGAATCCTGAATAATTTTAACGGGAAAAAGGCCTGGATCAAAAAAGTGGAATTCTTTGCCTGGGAGAAGCTTGACTATGTTGACAGGATAAGGGAGGTGTTTGGGTTGTAATCAGTTAGCCCCCCTTCCAGGGGGGTTGGGGGGTGTGTTCCCATAGAAACAGGGATAATTGAAAATGTTGAGAAGCTAGAATGATGCCCTGACAATTCTGGCAATATTATCCGATCGCCCAAGGGTGTAATAGTGTATCCCCGGAACACCCTCCTTAATCAGTTCCTTCGACTGCATGATTCCCCATTCGATCCCGGCTTCGCGTGCCTCCTCATCAGTTTTGCATTTCTTCAGTTCCGACACCAGTTCGTTGGGCACTTCAATATGAAAGGTCTGGGGAAGAAGGTTGATGTCGTTAAGCGCGGAAATGGGTTTCATACCTGCTATTATCGGCACATTGATCCCGAATTTCCGGCACTCATCCCTGAAACGAAAGAACCTGGAATTGTTGAAAAACATCTGGGTCACAATATAGCTGGCGCCGGTATCAACCTTAAGCTTCAGGTTTTCCATATCACTCTGGCGGTTTGGAGCCTCAAAATGCTTTTCCGGATAACCTGCCACCCCTATACAGAAATTGGTCGGAGAGGTGCCGATAAGCGAATCTTCGAGGTACTTGCCGTTGTTCATATTAACAATCTGCTGTACCAGCTCATAAGTATGTGTATGACCGTTCTTCTCGGGGATAAATGTCCTGAATCCTTTCTGAGGATCGCCCCTGAGCGCAAGCACATCATCTATCCCAAGAAAGTTCATCTCAATAAGGACATTCTCCGTCTCCTCCTTTGTGAATCCTCCGCATAATATATGAGGGACGACCGGTATGTTGTATTTATACCTCACCGCTGCAGCCAGTGCAATTGTTCCCGGTCTTTTTCTTACAACCTTTCTTTCAAGCAGTCCGTCGGGACGCTCGACATAGATTGTCTCATTCCGGTGCGAGGTGAAGTTGATATAGGCAGGATCGAACTCTATCAGGCGATCGATGGTCGCATATACTCTCTCAATACTGTGCCCTTTAAGCGGTGGAAGCAATTCAAATGTAAAAAGCGGTCCTCTTGCAGTTTTAATCTTATCAATAACACTCATACAATATAATGATCATAAATTGGGGGCAAGCCATCTTGCCGCCTCTTCAGCACTCATCCCTTTTCTCGTTGCATAATCAGCCAGCTGATCCCGGCCTATCTTACCTATATTGAAATATGACGAACCGGGGTGCGCTAATATATAAGCGCAAACCGATGCAGGCGGTCTCATTGCATAATTCTCCGTCAGTCCCGCCCCTGTCAGCCTCTCTGCATCGAGGAGGTCAAATATAACACGTTTTTCGGTATGATCGGGACAGGCAGGATAGCCCGGTGCAGGCCTTATACCCCTGTATTTTAATTTGAACATATCTTCCGGTGAGAGATCCTCGCCTGGAGCATATCCCCAGTAATCCCTTCTTACTTTTTCATGCAGCAGTTCCGCGGCTGCCTCTGCCATGCGGTCGCTCAGCATCCTGATCATGATGACGGCATAATCATCATCGCTGTACTCAGCCAGGGCTTCATTATCAATCGCGGCGGTGACCACGAAAGCGCCTATATAATCGATTAATCCTGCAGTTTCCGGTGCAATATAATCTGCCAGGCAAAGATTGGGAACCCCTGTCTCTTTCCGCTCCTGGTTCCTGAGGAATCTGAAGATTCTCTTCACCGCGCTGCCGTCTTCAGTCAGAACCTTTACATCATCTCCATCAGATACGGATGGGTATATTCCAAATACTCCGTTAGCCTTCACTATTTTTTTGCTGCTGATGATCTGAAGATAATTCAATGCATCATCATACAATTTCCTTGCTTCTTCTCCCTTGACCGGGTCATCAAAAATTGCAGGATACTTGCCTGCCAGTTTCCAGCCGTGAAAGAAAAATGTCCAGTCAATATACCTGTAAAGTTCTTCATTATCAAACTCTTCTATAATGTGCAGGCCGGGTCTCCCCGGTTTGTCGGGCACATAGCTCTTCCAGTCGGTCACGAACCTGTTTGCTCTTGCCTGGCCCAGGGGCAATATCTCCCGGGCTGCCTGTCGGGCAATATGTTCTTCTCTGATCCTGAAGTATTTATTTCTTACCTCTTCAGAAAAATTATCTCTGTTCCCCTGGATCAGCGATGAAAGGACACCTGCGGCCCGTGAAGCATCCCTTACATGAATCACGGTTTGCGAATATGCCGGGGCTATCTTCACTGCGGCATGCACTTCGGATGTGGTTGCTCCTCCGATCAGGAGGGGTATCTTCACCTGCCGCCTCTCCATCTCGGAGGCGACATGGACCATCTCCTCGAGGGAGGGTGTTATAAGCCCGCTCAGTCCTATAACATCGGCCTTTGTGTCAAGCGCAGTATCGATAATCTTATCGGCAGGGACCATAACACCAAGATCATCAATATCATAGTTATTGCAAGAAAGGACCACCCCGACAATATTCTTTCCTATATCATGCACATCGCCCTTCACCGTTGCCAGGACCACCCTGCCGGCACTCTGCCTTCCTTCTCCTTTACTCTCCTTTTCAATATAGGGAGCCAGAACGGCCACGGCCTTCTTCATGACCCTGGCACTCTTCACTACCTGCGGAAGGAACATCTTTCCTGATCCGAACAGATCACCCACTTCATTCATTCCTCCCATCAGCGGACCTTCAATAAGCTCAATGGCACGTCCGAAAAGATGCCGGGCCTCCTCAACATCCTCCTCAATATGCGCATCAAGGCCCCTGACAAGTGCATGCCTGATCCTCTCCACAACGGACAAAGAACGCCATTCATCGGCTTTCTCCTCCTTCTTCCCCTCACTTTTCAGGTTCTCGGCATATCTAATGAGCCTCTCGGTCGCATCTTTCCTTCTGTTCAGGATCACATCCTCTGTCAGCTTAAGTAGCTCCGGTTCAATCTCGCTATAGACCTGCAGCATGCCCGGATTAACAATGGCCATGTCGAGGCCGGCCCTTATGGCGTGATACAGGAAGACCGAATGCATGGCCTCACGCACCCTGTCGATACCCCTGAAGGAGAATGAAAGGTTGCTTATCCCTCCGCTGACCTTTGCATGGGGAAGGTTCTTTTTTATCCATTCAACAGCTTTTATAAAGCTTACGGCATAATTATTATGCTCCTCCATGCCGGTTGCGACAGCCAGCACATTGGGATCAAATATTATATCCTCGGGCGGGAAGCCTGCCTTATCAGTAAGGAGCCTGTAAGATCTCTCAGCAACCTTTATCTTTTTTTCAAATGTATCGGCCTGACCCTCCGCATCAAACAGCATCACTACGGTCGAAGCTCCGTATTTTCTTATTTTTCGCGCGTGATCGATAAAAATCTCCTCCCCCTCCTTCAGGCTTATCGAGTTTACCACCGACTTACCCTGGATGCATTTCAGTGCCGCCTCTATCACTTTCCACCGTGACGAGTCTATCATCAGTGGCAGTTTTGCAATATCGGGCTCAGACATTATCAGGTTGACGAATCTGACCATAGCCTTTTCGGAGTCGAGCATTGCCTCATCCATGCATATATCTATCAGCTGGGCTCCTCCCTCAACCTGGTTTCTGGCGATGGAAAGTGCCTCATCGTATTTCTCCTCCCTTATGAGGCGGGCAAACTTAAGTGATCCCGACACATTGGTGCGCTCCCCGATATTCACGAAATTGGTCTCCGGGGTGATCGTCAGTGGTTCGAGTCCGCTGAACCTGGTGAAGCGTGGCAGTTCCGGTCTCTTCCGTGGTCCGTATTTCTTTGTCGCTCCGGCTATCTTTCTTATATGGTCGGGTGTTGTGCCACAGCACCCTCCAATGATGTTGACCCATCCCTCTCTCATGAAATCCTCCGCCACCGAAGCCATGTATTCCGGCGACTGGTCATATTCACCCAGCTGATTCGGCAGTCCGGCGTTGGGATGGACAGAGACGAGGAACCCTGTCTTTGCGGAGAGCTCCTCCACGAATGGCCTCAGCTGTTCTGCCCCGAGTGCACAGTTAAGTCCGATACTGAAGAGCGGGAAATGGGATACTGAAATCAGAAATGCTTCAAGGGTCTGGCCGGTGAGGGTCCTGCCGCTGGCATCGGTTATTGTACCGGAGACCATCACCGGAAGCTCCGATCGCCGCTCCTCAAAGAGGCTCGCCAGGGCAAATAGGGCCGCCTTGCAGTTCAGCACGTCAAACACCGTTTCAACCATCAGTATATCAACTCCTCCGTCAACAAGCCCCCTTGCCTGTTCGTGATAGGCAGAAACAAGCTCATCAAAGGAGACTGCTCTGGCACCCGGGTCATTAACGTCCGATGACATTGAGGCAGTGCGGTTGGTGGGCCCCAGGGTCCCTGCAACGAAATGATCCCCTCCGGCTCCTGACCCTTCAAACTCTCTTACCGCCTTAACGGCAATCCTCGCAGCCTCCAGATTGATCTCATAAACCATACCTTCCAGGCCGTAATCAGCCATCGATATGGCATTGGCATTGAATGTATTGGTAGTGATTATGTCCGCTCCTGCCTCCAGATACTCCCTGTGGATCATCTTTATTATATCCGGCCTGATAACCGATAGAAGATCATTATTCCCTTTCAGCGGAACGGGGTGATCCCTGAGCCGGTCACCGCGGTAATCCTCCTCCGGAAGCTTATGCTGCTGGATCATCGTGCCCATGGCCCCGTCGAGGATCAGTATGCGCTGTCTTAAAAGAGTATCAGGAATATTTTTCATTGCCGGTGCTTATTTTTATCATCTCCCGCTTTACCGGGATTAGGTTTTGGCACCGTTCTCCGATATTCTCAGGATTGGTTGCCAGGGTTTCAGTGAGCCTAATCTCTCCGCCCTTCTCAATAAAAATCAAACACCCTTTAAGGAAAGAATATTTGATTTGTGCCTGCAAATGTATGAAAATTTCTGAAACCCCCAAACCCCCTGAAGGGTGCCTGGCAGCCAGTTAAGAATGGGTTGTTTGCCGGCAATCCTTTTTTCTTTACTTTTGCTATATAAACAGATCTCCATGCAGGACAAATTCTACATTTATAACAGCCTCTCACGCACCAAAGAACTATTCCGGCCGCTTCACCCTCCCTTTGCCGGTATGTATGTATGCGGCCCGACGGTTTACAGCGATCCCCACCTTGGCCATGCACGACCTTCGGTAACCTTCGATGTGCTGTACCGTTACCTTACGCATCTGGGTTACAGGGTGAGGTATGTGCGTAATATAACCGATGTGGGGCACCTTGAGAATGACGCTGACGAGGGTGAGGACAAGATACAGAAGAAAGCACGCCTCGAGCATCTTGAGCCGATGGAGGTGGTGCAGAAATATATGAACAGCTTTCACCGATGCATGGAGCAGCTCAATGTTCTGCCTCCTTCGATTGAACCCCGCGCATCAGGACATATCATTGAACAACAGGAGTTTATAAAAAAGATCCTGGAAGAGGGGATGGCATACGAGGTGAACGGATCGGTTTACTTCGATGTGCTTAAATACAATGAGAAGTACACTTACGGAAAGCTCTCCGGGCGTGTTCTCGAAGAGCTTCAGCCGGGCAGCCGCGAGCTGGAGAGGCAGGATGAGAAGAGAAGCATGTTCGACTTCGCCCTGTGGAAAAAAGCGTCACCGGAGCATCTTATGCACTGGCCGTCACCCTGGAGCGAGGGGTTTCCCGGATGGCATCTCGAGTGTTCAGCCATGAGCATCAAGTACCTCGGAGAAGAGTTCGATATACACGGAGGAGGGATGGATCTGCTCTTTCCACATCATGAGTGTGAGATAGCACAGTCGGCTGCCGCCCTGGGAAAAGAATCGGTCAGATACTGGATGCATAACAACATGATCACCATCAGCGGCCAGAAAATGGCGAGGTCACTTGGTAATTTCATCACGCTCGACCAGCTTTTTGCCGGAAATCATCCCCTGCTGGAACAGGCATACGGTCCGATGACCATAAGGTTCTTCATCCTTCAGTCGCACTACCGTAGTGTGGCAGATTTCTCAAACGAGGCGCTTAAATCAGCTGAGAAAGGCCTTCAGAGGCTGATGAAAGCCGTTGAGACGCTTAATAAACTGAAGCCTTCAGACACCTCGACAATTGATGTCGCCTCACTTGAGACAAGATGCTTCGAGGCTATCAACGACGATCTCAATACCCCGGTGCTGCTGTCGCATCTTTTTGATGGTGTCAAATCCATCAACTCGGTGAACGATGGTGGTGAAAAGCTGAATGAGGCGGACCTGAACAATCTTCAGAAGCTTTATGAAAAGTTTGTCTTCGGGATCCTCGGGTTGAAGGATGAGGTAAATGCAGATTATGAGGAGAAGCTTTCATCAGACCTCATGAAGATTATAATCGGTCTCAGGCAGTCAGCAAGGGAAAATAATGACTGGAGCACATCAGACCGGATACGGGAAAAGCTTGGTGATATAGGAATCACGATCAGAGACACCAGAGACGGTGCAGAATGGGAACGTCAGAAATAAATCGCCTATCGCCCATCGCCTCTAATATGCTTCACTCGCCTTATATATCCACCCCCCTCCTCATCGGTTCCATCCCTCTCGGGGGCCGGCACCCGGTCCGTATCCAGTCGATGACCAACACCGATACTCTCAACACCAGGGCCTCTGTGGCACAGTGCATCAGTATAATAGAGGCGGGAGCTGATTTTGTGCGGCTTGCGGCTCAGGGGAGCAGAGAGGCCGCTAACCTGGCCGTAATAAAAAATGAGCTTCGTAAAGCAGGATTCAGTAACCCGCTTATCGCCGATATACATTTCAACCCCACGGCAGCGGAGACAGCGGCAGGCATTGTCGAAAAAATAAGAATAAACCCCGGCAACTATGTCGATAAAAGAGCGCAGTTCGAAAAGGTTGAACTCAATGAAAAGGAGTATAAAGAGGAACTCGAACGTATTCACGCCAGACTTCTTCCTCTCATAGGTATCTGCCGCAGGAACAGTACCGTAATACGTATCGGTATAAATCACGGATCGCTCTCCGACAGGATCATGACACGCTATGGGAACACCCCGCACGGAATGGTAGTATCGGCACTGGAATATACAGACCTTTTTCGTGCCGAAAATTTCAACGATCTGGTTATCTCAATGAAATCGTCAGATACTGTCGTTATGGTCGAGGCCACAAGGCAGCTTGTCTCTGCCATGACTGACAAAGGATTCTCCTATCCTCTTCATCTGGGTGTTACCGAAGCCGGCGAGGGAGAGGACGGCAGGATAAGATCAGCCGCAGGCATCGGAGCACTACTTTACGAAGGGACAGGCGACACCATACGTGTATCGCTCTCAGAGGATCCTGCGAATGAGATCCCTGTTGCGGGAGAGATTCTAAATTCCATTCCCGGAAAGGACGGCAGAATTACGACTCCCACTCCTTACCTGAGCTTCAGGCATAGGGATACTGTATACAGGCCGGTTGTAATAACCTCATATAAAGGAAGATACCTCACTGAAAGCGGGGATCCCTTCCACGGAAGCCTTATTACCTTCAATGCCGGCGACATACCGCCCGTACTCCCCGAAAATGACGGACCCCATATCCTGAATCCTGTTTTCGACGAGGATGATCCCGCTAAACTGGCAATCAGAGCCGCCACAATCCTTGGAAGATATTTCATCCTCCGGCAGGCAGACGGTATCTGTATAACAAACAGGGGAAAGATTGAAGGTGAAAAACTGAGGGAGATAGCCTTTTCCATCCTTCAGGCAACGGAGGCAAGGATAACCAGGAACCGTTACATCTCATGTCCGACATGTGCCCGGACAAAGTTCAATCTTCAGGATGCCGTCAGAAAGGTGAAGGCTGCGACAGGGCATCTTACAGGTCTGAGGATAGCCATTATGGGGTGCATTGTGAATGGTCCGGGTGAAATGGCCGGTTCCGACTACGGATATGTGGGAACATCGGAAGGGAAAGTCCATATTTACAGGGGCATCGTGCCGGTTCTGAAGAATGTTCCGCAGGAGTCGGCGGCAGAGAAGCTGCTGGAGATAATTGAGCAGGATATACGGAGTTAAACCAGCCTGTAATCGAGCTGTTTCTTTTCAAGGTCAGCCTTAACCACCTTTACCATAACCCTGTCGCCCAGAGTGTATTCCCTGCCGGTGGAACGGCCTCTAATGCAGTAATTGTCCTCATCATACTCATAGAAGTCATCGTCGAGCTCCCTTATATGGATCATCCCTTCACACTGATTCTCAATTATCTCAACATAGATGCCCCATTCAGTCACTCCCGAAATGATGCCTTCAAACTTCTTTCCGGTCTTGTCCATCATATACTCAACCTGTTTGTACTTTATCGAAGCCCTCTCGGCTTCCATGGCAAGCCGCTCCATCTTCGAGGAGTGTTCACACTGCTTTTCCAGCTTTTCTGCTTTACCCGGATTTCCGTTCGACAGATAGGCTGAAAGGAGCCTGTGAACCATCATGTCGGGGTATCTTCTTATTGGCGAGGTGAAATGTGTGTAGTGCCTGAAGGCCAATCCGTAGTGTCCGATGTTGATTGTGGAGTAAACAGCCTTGGCCATCGACCTCAGTGCAAGGGTCTCGATCAGGTTCTGCTCTTTCCTGCCTGCTATTTCTTTCATCAGTTTGTTCATAGCTTTTGGCAGTGATGACTTCCCGTCAAGCGGCAGTTTATATCCGAAGCGCCGTATAAAATGGCTGAAGTTGCTTATCTTCTCAGGATCGGGTTTGTCGTGCACGCGGTAGACGAATGTCTTTTCCCGGCGCTCCCTGCCTATATATTCGGCCACCCTCCTGTTGGCAAGAAGCATGAACTCCTCGACCAGCTGGTTTGCCGTCCCCATATCCCGGAACCTTATTCCCAGGGGTCTTCCTTCATCATCCAGATCAAACTCTATTTCGACCTTCTCAAATGAAAAGGCTCCGGTTTCAAACCGCTTCCGGCGCAGTGTCTGAGCCAGCCGGTGAAGGTTAAGAAGCTCCTCCCGCATATCTCCCTCCTGAGTGTCAATCACTCTCTGAGCCTCTCCGTATGAGAATCTTCTGTCTGAGTTGATGATCGTCTTTCCGAACCACTGCGATATCAGCCTTGCATCGTCATTCATTTCAAATACCGCCGAATAGGTGAGCTTGTCCTCGTGAGGATTAAGGGAACAGATATGGTTTGAGAGGCGTTCCGGAAGCATCGGGACAACACGGTCGACCAGATATACTGATGTGGCTCTCTGACGGGCCTCTTCCTCAACAAGTGATCCCTTCCTGACGTAATGGGTAACATCTGCTATATGGACCCCCGCTTCCCAGTTACCGTTTTCAAGCCTCCTCAGTGAGATGGCATCATCGAAATCCTTTGCATCTTCAGGATCGATGGTAAGGGTCGGAACACTCCTGAAATCCCTTCTCGATCTGATATCATCGCCGGTAATCTCTGCCGGTATCTTCTTTGCATCTTCCTCAATCTCCTCTGAGAAATGATATGGCAGCTCGAACTCTGCAAGTATGGCGTGAATCTCCGTTTCATGCAAACCCGGGTCGCCCAGTACGTTAATGATCTCTGCAACAGGATTCTTTGATTTAGGATCCCAGTCGATCACCTTTGCCACCGCTTTCTGTCCCTGCTTTGCCCCGTTAAGCTTTGAAGAGGGGATGAAGAGGTCAAATGGCATATTCCTGTTGTCCGGTATCAAAAAGGCGAAATTCGGCATGATCTCCACGGTCCCTACAAAAGTCGTTTTCCAGCGCTCGATTATCTCAACAACCTCCCCTTCCGGCCTCGATCCTTTCCGCCTGGCATAAAGCCATACCTTTACCTTGTCTCCATGCAAAGCAGTCCTGAGGTTTTTGGCCGTCACAAACACATCATCATCAATCTCATCCGATACGACAAAACCGTACCCCATCCTCGTCAGATCAACGGTACCTGTTATATGGCCCCTGCCCTCTTTTTCCTGTTTCCGCTTATTCGATTTGTGCCCTCCGGACGCCGGAGTCCTGTCAGCAACTGCATGCTTCTCCCGCTGTTTTCCTTTTCGCTTACGTCCCATTTTACGAGTTTTTGCTAAGGTACGAAAAGGAAACATTAATTTTAATACATTTGATAAGTTAAAGGGATGTCATGACAGGTTTAAGATCAATACCATCACATTCGCCGGATGTCGTCACCCGTAAAACGGGCAGTGAGTACATACTGGTACCGGTTATAGATAATATAGCAGATATGGATAATTTCTATACCCTGAACGAAACAGGTGCCTTCATCTGGGAACTGATGGACGGCGAACGAAATGTTAAGGAGATCATCAGGGCTCTGATGACAAAACCGCCAGGGCTGACGTAATTTCCTTTATTACCGAACTTAAGGATTATCTGATCATTAAGTAACATAAACCAACAGAGCCCTCCGGATTAAAACGATACCTGATACCAATGAAAGAATACAACCTTAATATAGCCGGGTATAATATAAGGTTTGAATCTGCCGCTGACGGTCCGGAGCTGGTCCCCTCCGAAAGGTTCAGAAACAGTATCGTCACCAGACCCGATCCTAATCTGCTTATCACGGTCCATTCAGGAGAGTGCAATCTGCCGCGGGGCGCAAGGCGGGTATTCCATGCCCCGCTATTTGAGGAAGAGGAAGGAACACTCATAAGACGGGCCAAAAAATTCTGGAGCGTTTACAAACATCATTCACGTATTTTTATTAAAACAACCTTCCCTTATTCATCGACTAAAAACAAAGGCATTCTGCTGTTATCGCTGACACATATGTGCTGGGATCTGTGGCTGACGGGTGATGTCACCGAAGCTGATCCGATGGAATATCCACTTGATGCTTTAATTTTATACTATCTGACTATTGTTTTCGGCGATATTATGATCCACGCCTCGGGAGTTAACAATGCCGGCAGGGGTTATCTGTTCAGCGGGGTATCGGGGAAGGGTAAAACCACTCTTGCCAGGCTCTGGTTTAAAACAGGCGGCACGGTGATCAACGACGACCGGCTCATAATAAGGAAAAGAGGGGCACGCTATTTTATGTACAATACTCCCGTTTATACCGACGACAAACCAAGGGAGTCTCCCGTGAGTAAAATATTCATTATTGAACATGCCTCCGAAAACAGACAGGTCAGGCTGACGGGTGCGGCAGCGGTGAGCCGGGTAATGGCCAACTGCATCCAGCAGAACTGGGACAGGGAGATAATTGCCCGACTGCTGGGGACAGTATCAATAATGTGTTCCATGGTACCGGTATCACAGCTCTTCTTTAAGCCCGACAGGCGAATAATAGAATATCTGCTGGAGAATGAGTAATCCTGACCCGACAATGATAAGAGAGATCAGCTTCAGTATTCTTTCAGAGGGTAAGAATATAAGGCTGAGGGCAGAGGGTTACAGCATGTATCCTGCCATCAAACCGGGGTCGGTTATACATATTGAACCATATCCGGAAGGCACTGAACCCTCCGAAGGAGATATTATCGCATGGGGAAGGGAATCGGGAATGGTGGTTCACAGGCTGATCAGCAAGATCAGAGATGGGCAGGGGACATACTATATAACACGCGGCGACAGCAATCTTGCCGAAGATCATCCTGTAAATCCTGACCAGGTAGCCGGAAGGGTTGTTAGGATTGAATACCGGGGTAAGGAAAAGAAGGTAAGGCGCGAAAAGCCGTGGCGGCTGAGGTACAGGATCAACCGGGCAAGGACATGGTTCATACAGAAAACCAGAAAGATAGAGACAGCCCATGGGCTGTCTCTCTTAAAAAAGATATAAAAAGGTCCCACGTATATGAAAAAAGTAAAGAGAGCCCATGGGCTGTCTCTCTTCAGGGAATCGATAAGGCTTGTATGGGCTAGCTCGCCGGGTTGGGCAACTGTTAATATAACCCTTTCTGCCCTCCGGAGCATCCTTCCCCTTGCACTTGTTGTGCTGATAAAAATCCTGATCGATGATATTACCGGTGCGGTAAACTCCGGTCCCGCAACCCCTTTCAACAGCCTGCTCTGGAAAATTATCGCCGTTGTGGCAGTCTATTTCCTTGATGAAGCGACAGCCGACCTTAGCAATTATGTCTGGAAGAAACAAGCGCTCTCCCTTGAGATTTACATGCACGATCTTCTCCATGCCAAAGCTGTCAGGCTCGACCTGATCAATTTCGAACAGCCCGGCTACTACGACACCCTTTCCCGTGCTGCCAGGGAGGCCCCCTGGAGGCCCAACAGCATAGTAAACAACCTGATTTCCATGCTAAGAGGACTCCTCTCGCTCTTACTTATGGCCGGACTGCTCCTTTCCCTCCACTGGATGGCAGCAGTTGCACTTGTGATCGTAAATATTCCCGGGATATGGCTTCGTTTTCATTATGCCGGGCTCCTCTATAACTTCCAGAGAGAACAGACACCTGAAGCCCGCAGATCAGGCTATTTTAACTGGCTGCTGACGGGCGACAGACCATCACGGGAGATGAGACTATTCGGTCTTGGAGAATATTTCATCTCCCTCTTCAGAAAATCATTCCTTAAACAAAAAGAGGAGGAGGTGAATATAATAAGGAAAAGAACCATGATTGAGCTCATCTCCGATGTTGTAAAAGCTTCCGTCATTTTTCTGATCATTCTTTACATAGCAAGACAGACCATCGGAGAAAGGCTGACGCTCGGTCAAATGGCAATGTTTCTTCTCGCCTTCAGACAGGGCATGATATACATAAAGGAACTTTTCGGATCAGCCGCAAGCCTCTACGAGGATTCCCTATTCATTGCCGATGCTTTTGAGTTCCTTAACCTTAAAGAGAGTCTTAAAGCTGTCCCCCCGGTCATAACCCCCGCTCCCCTCAGCGACAGTATAGTTGTGAAGAACCTCAGCTTTTCTTACCCCGGTAACAGCTCTCCGGCAATAAGAAATGTCTCCTTTGAAATCCGCAAGGGCGAAATAATTGCTCTTGCCGGACCAAACGGAGCAGGCAAGAGTACACTTGTTAAACTGCTTGCGAGGCTTTACGATCCCGATGAAGGATCAATAAAATATGACGGCACCAACATCCGGAACATCGAACCTGAACTATACAGAAAGCAATTCTCTGTTGTCTTCCAGGATTTTATGCTTTACAACATGAAGGCAGGTGAGAATATCAGAATGGGTAATCTTGACGAAAGGGATCCGGAATCAGGAATAAGAAAAAGTGCAGAGATAACAGGTGTCCATGATCTGATAAGCAATCTGCCGAAAGGTTACGATACCGTTATCGGCACCCTTTTTGACGACAGCCGTGAGCTGAGCTGGGGTGAATGGCAGAGGATCGCCCTCTCGAGAGCCCTCTTCAGGGATGCCCCTGTGCTTATTCTTGACGAGCCTTCAAGCGCCCTTGACGCCCAGTCTGAATATGATATCTTCAGTCGCTTCAGGGAGATAGTGAACGGGCGCACCTCGATCCTCATAAGTCACCGTTTCACCAGTGTAAGTCTTGCCGACCGCATAATCGTGCTGGATAAGGGATCGGTAACTGAGTCCGGTACGCACGATGAGCTGATGGCACTAAAGGGTGTATATTATGATATGTACATCAAACAGAGCAGGAGATATGAAAGATAGACGGAAGTCCGAAGACAGGAGAAAAGAAGGGGAGAAGGGGTGAAGGGGAGAAAAGTTTAGCATGATCAATCAACTTCGTTTGCCGCAGATAATACATTTCTTTACGGAAACGCCCGGTCTTCTCGGATCAGTGCGATATGAAAATAGCCGTCGGTTATCATTACCGAATCCTGCGGATCATTCACGTTCTTCACCTTGAAGCTGAAATCTCCCCTGATGATGCCCTGTTCTTCTCCAAGGATCCTGAAGGAGCCTTCGACAGCCTCATAGGTTTTTGAAGCTCCCTGCGGCAGTTGAAGTATATAGCGTGCTTTTGTGTCAGGAAAGACGAAGGTCATTTTTGTAAAGGTGTCGTCGTATGCCTCTATAAAAAGAGATTGCTTATCCACATTATAGATATTGTAATCATACCCGGTTTTTATGCCGTTTACATAATCGGTAATCTTTTTGGCGGTTCCCCTTAGTGTGTGGATATGGCCGTCTATCTCAGCTTCAAGAAGGCTGTTTTTAGTCACGGGTTCCTTTTCGCACCCGATGATCAATATCGCTGCACATAATAAGCAGGTCAGCCGTTTCATTGAGTCAGCATTTTATCTTTTAACGATTGGAAGCAATGTTTTGTTACTTTCTATTGCTCCAAAAGAACCGAGGAATCCCGATAAGTCGGGCTGACTATCTCGATGTTTTTGTCATGATTCCTAAGTTTCTTCTTGATTTCCTCGATTTCAATTCGAAGGTTCAGATTATCCATTAGTATTTCCCTAACCTTAGTAAATACTCTCATTATTTGAATATTCATCATAATGGCTCTTTCACTTCTTAAAACGCTTGATAACATAGCTACCCCTTGCTCGGTAAAAGCCATCGGTGTGTATCTGGATCCGCCCCAACTTGAGGTCACTAATTGTGACCTCAAGATATTAAACTCTTGATTACTAAGCTCAAACATGAAATCTTCCGGAAACCGATATATATTTCTTCGAACTGCCTGTTTCAAAGCTTTGGTTTTAACATTATACAATATTGCCAGGTCATTATCAAGCATTACTTTCTTTCCTCTTATTAGATAAATCTTGCTACTAATGATATCGTCAGGGATTACAGATAGTTCAGACTTTTCCGTCATTATTCAGGGATTAATCGAAGAAAGTTTATTTTTTAGCATTAGGTCACACTTTGTGATAACAGACTATTTATCAGCAACACAAATAATATGGCCATAACTCGTATTGTGCCATAATTAATAATTCTAATACAGATCCTTCAGCACGTTATAAAGTATCTCCCATCTGTTCAATACCTAAGGGTTTCATTGACATATCTGCAAATGCTATAACGAAAATAAAAACCTTAACTCCGATTTTTTCGGATTGAAGATTTTTTTTGAAAATACTGGTATAACCTCCCGATAAACCAGGACAAGCCTTTGCGGTTATGTAACATGGGAGAAATTGTAGTTCGAAAAAATCCTATCCCTGTCAACCTCCTTTACAACAATGACTGTAGCGCACTGATAATGTTGGAGATCCCTCACTGCGTTCGGGATGACAGGTGCTTGTTTTATAATAACTTTGGGGGGCAGAGGCTGGTTCATTGGCAAAATGGCGCAAAGGCGCAGTGGCATAAATCCATGGAGCCAACTATAGCATATATTATCACCAAGCTTCAATCTAATGAACCGGTTGCTCCGCCTTAGATGGCGGAAAAATGGGACCGTTATAATTGGCTCGAGCTTAAGTCTTCATTTGCTTTTTGTTTTGCAAGCACAATTAATAATGATGTTATTGAACTTATTAGCAAAAGACTACACACCAAGATCTGCTTCAATAGAACGTTTTCAAGTAACAACACAAAGATCAGACATAGTATTATGTTAACTATTAATATTGTAATTAATGCCCCCTTCCTGATTTGAGTTAATGAAATTTTTTTCTTCGTTCTCAATAGATCTCCAATTACCAGCCCTATTGCTGAAGCAAGCAGAATAAATACAAATCTTTGCACCTTTGGTTCCATTGATAGTATAATACTAATAGAAAAAAAGGTTGCTGTCAAAATAAAATATATTATAAACAGAATTCTTTTCATATGTATCATCGTTTTAAGTTAAAGGGCTGTACCAAAAGACTTAATCAATAACCCGCAGAAAACACTCTTCATAACGTATAGAATATAAAAGATAAATAGTCTGGTTCATGCTTTTATATCGGATCGGGTTACTATTGTCTTTTGATACAGCCTCATGAGTTTCAGTCATTGACATGACAAACATATCCTACAAGGGCACCTCCACCCCATCCTAAAAGAAAACCAGCCACTCCAAATGATGCAGCAGCCAAAGCAGCACTCCAAACGGCTACAGCTAAGCCTAATGTAACATCGCAAGCATTAATTTTAGATCAGCCTGAGGCACCTTCCTGAAGCATAGTGCCGATTATTTCTTATCCTTCATAATTTTTCAAAATCGTATTCTTAATTACTGATTAAAGCCTGTATCTCATCATCACTCCTCTCAGCACCATGATGCATCCTTTTCAGGTATTCCTGAAAATTTATATTTTTCTTCCTCTCTGAAGAGCGGAGGTGTAAAAATAATCCTCTATTTTTTTAATAGCATCTTCAGTGTTACAAAGGTCCATTAACATCCTACCTTTATCAAGCAAGATTATCCGATTACACATATCAGAAATATAGTTTAGGTTATGGCTTGAAATTATCATGGTGCAATTCCCTTCATAATGCAGGTTTCTGAGAAGCTGTTTCAGTACAATCTGAGAGCCGGGATCAATAAAATTAAAGGGTTCATCAAGAACAATTAATTCAGGTTTTGAGATGAGAGCTCCGATAATTCCAACCTTATGTTTATTGCCACTTGAAAGGTTTCTTATTAATTTCTTTTTGCTTAAAATTTCGCCATTCATGAATGACTCAAAATCATTTAATCTTTGGTCTGTCTCCGCTATCTTCATATTATATAATGAGCCTACAAATTCAAAATATTCCTTAGGAGTTAAAAAATCGATCAAATAGTTGGTATCAATATAAGAACCTGTATAGCCTTTCCAGTGATCTGATTGAATTATCTTTTGAGTTTTTGATAGTACCTCTCCACACTCAGGTTTTAAAAGGTCAAGCAATAATCTTAGTAAGGTTGTTTTTCCGGCCCCGTTATTACCGACCAAACCTAAGATCTCACCCTTACTGATATTAAGATAATCTATTTCAACAGCCACTAAGGATCCGAATTTCTTTATAAGGTTATTAGCTGTAATCATTTTCTATACCCCTCCAAATTTTTATATTTACGTAATGAGAGTTGTTTGTATATCAAATAAAACCATCTCTTATTGTTTACAAGGGATAGAAGGCTAAATATATTGACTACCAACAGGAATAAATTTGTACTCACTAATTCTGAAAAAATAAGACCCAGCAGAAACGGAAATAATATCACGATTATTATTGACAGTACTTGTATAATGCTATATCCCTGAAGATTAAGAAACAAGCTTTTGTTTATCTCGATTCTTTTATCATTAAAACTTGCCGTGTAAATAACAACAAAGTATCCAATGCTGATATTATAAAGAAGTGCTGTAAAAAAGAGAAGGATGGACTGACCTTTGTAGATTATAACTGGAATTACGAACAATGAAAGAAGTATGCTGGAAAGTAACATGATAAGATACTTTGCTTGAATGAATTTTTTTAAATCAAAATTTAAAGTGTAAATGAGATCTGAATAGCTGCTATCCCATGAAAACATATATTGTGAATAACTATATCCCCATGCACCGCTTATGCATATATGCAATAAGATCAGCATATTACCTGTAAGTCCCTGACTGGATACAGATAGTAAGTAATAAATAATAAGGACATAAATAGGGATAATAAGCAGGTGGATAAGTCTCTTATTTCTAAAGATTAGTTTAATTTCTAAATCAATAAACCAATTACATTTACCAATAATGCTATTTCTTAATTCAAATGCAGCTATTGAGTTATCTCGGTTTGATCCCTCGATTAAGCGATAGGGTAATTCCTTGATTATGTGCCCATTAATGACAATAGACAGAATGCATAAAATGGAAATAACAATAATCCCTGTATAATCACCCGACAAAATTCCATTAAAGAAGTATCCGGCTAGTATTCCTGGTTTAACAAAAAACCTAAATACTAAGAAATATAATACCATGATAATACCAGGAACGAGAGTATATAACAATGAATAATTTTTAAGAGTGTTGAAAGTTAGAATAATATGACTTATAAGCAGTAAGATTAGAAAAATACTCAAGAGATAACCTATAAAACTTCCTATGCCATATAATGGTAATATACTAACAACGGAATAAGGAATAATAAGAAGCAGGAGTATGAGATTTAAGTAACTGAAAGGTGCAGTTATCAATATTAATGAATATAATGTCTTTCTTTTTACAGGCAAGTATAGGTAAGCCTCTGTCGCAGCGAATTGTTCTTTCTTTAAAAATATCCCGATTAAAAAAACGGCAGAAAAATAATGTAAAAGGAAGGTATTGATAAGAACTATTGAATCTTGAACTGGTATTAAGACTCTAATTATGCTATCAAACTTTAGTCCAATATAAAACACTATAAAGCAGAAATAAACTATAGAAAGACATCTTATCAATCTAAAAATCAACAATATTTCTTGTTTGTCAGCTCTGATAAGACTGATTATTCTTTGTTTTATTAGTGCTTGTAACATAATAATTTAAATCTTCAGTAAAAATAATCTACATCTGATTTTAATGTGGGCCTGGTGGGGATTAAAGTGTTCTCAGACTACCCAACCTCACCAGGCATTCCCACATTTCAATTTCAAGCTACCCTGACATTAATCTGGATACAACCAAAAACATGCAAGGGTTGTCAAACCACCAACAATCGGGTTCATACCAGCAGCTATCCCTGTAGCCAGTCCCATGGTAAAGCATCCCTTATGCCTGTCGGTCAATTTAATCCCACCTGATACCTCTTCCATCTGTTCAAAACTTAATTCTTTCATAACGAGACATTTTATAGTTTATTCCTACTCTCTTTAAGGCTTTTCGGAGTCCGCCTGGGGCTCCGCCCGTGTGGGAGAAGCCTTATATATAAGCACGTTAGTGGAAATCATCCCAAAACCTTTTGTACAGGTTGTCAAATTGCATCAGCTCATCATGCGAGCCCTCAGCCACGATACTTTTATCTTCCATAACATATATCCTGTCGCTGATGTCCCTGATCGTATTGATCCTGTGAGAGATCAACAGTATCCCCGTTTCCTTCTTCAGCCTCCGTAGCAGATCCGTTATTATCGATTCCGTACCCCTGTCCATACCCGATGTGCCTTCATCTATGACAAGGATCTCCGGCTTCTTTATTAAAGCCCTGATAAAAGCTATCAGCTGCCTCTGACCGCCTGAGAGGTTAATACCTTCCTCCCCGATCAGGGTCATAATACCCGAAGGAAAAGAATCAATGAACTTATCAAGCCCCAAAGCTGTTATCATTCCCGCCAGGCAGCGTATCTCTTCTTCACCATATCCGGCAATCAGGTTCTGAAGAATCGTGCCATTGAAGATATGGATCTCCTGGGGCACTATACCTGTTAAGGCTCTCCATTGCCGCAGGCTGATACTGCCTGAATCAGTATGGCCATTAACCATAATTCTTCCTGATTCCGCATCATAGAACCTTAAAAGGATGTTCGCCAGTGTGCTTTTACCACAACCGCTCTCCCCGACAAGCGACACAACCTTCCCCTTCTCAATGGTCAGCCCTATGTTCCTCAGCAATAACGGCCTGCCGGGATACCTGAATGAAATATTTTCAAGCCTTATTTCACCGGTTGTGCTGACACTCATTTCATCAGGGACCTCACTCTCTTCAGGCTCAATCCGGCTGAATTCAAACATCCTCTCCACGGCAACCCGTGCTTCACTCACCGGGATCGCAACAAGAGCGAGGTTCAGGATCGACGGAACCAGCGAAGAGCTTATCGATAATACTGCAAGAAGCTCTCCTTCGGACATCATTGACCTGAAAACCTGTACCGAAATGTAGATCAGCACCATAACGAGATAGAGTGTCCCGATTATTCCGGTAAGGATGCCAAGACTGATCTTTATCTTACCGAGTGAAAAGACCTTCTCCTGAAAATTAGCATAGATACTTTTGTTTCTGCCAATGATACTTTCATGCCATCCAAGACTTTTAATTGCTGAAATGCCCTGTATAGAGTCAATATAGTTACTTTCACTCCGGGCATATCCTGCCATCATATCATGCTGGGTTGAAATAATCCGTTTATTCCGGCTGTAAACGACAAGGAACAATACCGGAATTACGATAATTGTGAAAAGGGCTGAAACCTCACAATAGAAAAAGAGGGCAGTGACTGAGATGATCAGAACAAGTACATCAATCAGATATATACTTACAAATTCAGTTATCACACGTTGTATCCTAATAGTATCATTAAGTCTTCCCACGAAGTCTCCCGTTTTCCTCGTATCAAAAAAAGAGGATGGCAGGAACATAAGGGATCCGAAGAAATTATCGATAACCCTGATGTTGAACTCTTTCCCCTGATAAATAAGGATCTGTTGCCTTACGGCACTCAGCATTATCCTGGCAATTAAGAGAATAAAGACCAGGCCAACAGCCACCAGCAACAGATTGAGGTTTTTTGAAGGCAGAATCACATCTATCAGCTTCTGAGAAAAGACGGCCATTACAAGTCCCAGAAGAGCGATCAGGATTCCGAGGACCAGACTGGCTGACAGCAATGAGGTATCCGGACGCAGGATCTCCTTTAACCACGTTATGCCTTTCATCCTTTCCTGCTTCATGTATCTGAACGATCCGTTTGGTTTAACCCCAAGGCACTTTTTGCTTTCCCACAACAATTCCAGCTCATTTGCAGTAATAGTATTCAGTCCCTTTGCCGGATCCCAGATAATGAATTTTCCTTTTTCTTGTCCAAAACAGACTACATAATGCTCCAGGCCTGCTTCAGGCTTAACATGAAGTATCAGGGTGCCGTCATATCCGATAATATCACTTACTCCGGCCTCATAACCGGTGGCGTCAAGGCCGCTCTGCCGTGCCGCCTGCAGGAGTCCGAGCATGGAGGTCCCATATCTTGTTGTGCCGCTCAGCCTGCGTATGTTCTCAACGGAGGAATGGCCGCCGAAATATCTGATTGCCGACACAAGGCACGCCACTCCGCAGTCCGATGTATCATGCTGAAGAACAGATGCTTTCTTTATTTTATCATTCAGCCTCATCCTTCATCATGAGCCGGATTATAACATCGTGTTTCACCTCACCGTAAAAGACCCTGACCAGGTTAAGGTCCCGGTCGTAGATATAATTGGAAGGGACAAAATCCTTTCCGAAGATCTTCCCGAATTGAAAATAAGGATCTGCCAGAGGAAGTATACCGGCAACCCTGAAGCCGGAATAAAGTTCCATGAATTCCCTTATCGATTCAGAAGGGGCATCCGAAACCAGCAAGATCAGACCCTCTGACAGATCCGAATGATTCTCTATCAGTTCCGATATTTCATAATGACAATGTTCACATTCAGGATGAAACCGGACAATCAGCAAAGGTCCGCTTTCTATCTGTTCCGAACTGAATTCTTCATTATCAAGGGTCAGAAATGTGAATGAAGGTAGTTTTTTGACCTCTTCGGAGATACGGTTAATATCCCTTATCTTTTTTGCTATACCATAAGCAAGAAAGAATGCCGATACGGCAAAAACAGAAATAATGATTATCAGTATAACCCTTTTCACAAAGCTGTGGTATCAACGGTTAAAAACATAACGAAAGCCATCCAGAAGATAATTGCAGGTACATATGTCGTGAGAACTATCTTTTCGGAATTGGATTGTTTAATTCCGGCAACGGAGTATAATCCGTATGAGAGAGATATAATATAAAGAAGCTGGAACAGATTAACCATCTGAAGCGGGAATATCCAGAAGTTGCTGACCTCATCCGATCTGAAGATGTTTATAAGAGCCAGCGGATAGAAGAAACTCATATCACTGATCGTGTAATTACCTGCAAAGAACAGGAACCAGAGAAACTTCACCAGACTGGCTGAGAGTATTATTATTTCAGATCCTGTAACCACCCTGAAAATCATTCCGGGTGTTATCTCCTTTTGAAGATCAAAGAGAAAAACCCCGGTGTATAAAACAAGGCTGACAAGTGAGAATTTTATAAAAAGTATTACCGGAATAAAAGCATATCCGACCCACGCAATATTCTTCAGATCTGCGAACAGTTTCAGCGACCTTTCCCAGGTGAGCTGTTCACTGTAAGTGTTGTAGAATACTATTTCATTTATAAGCAGTTTATTCGACAACAAGCTTATAAATATCGTTGCCAGCACAATGCCCGAAAACAGATACAGGTTTTTCAGGCTATAATATTTCTGAATTATACTCACGGCCATCTGTAATCTTGTTTGAAAAAACGTCCATACAGATTATAGTTTAGCACAAAAAACGGATCACCAATAGTTTATCCACAGACCATGCAATATAAAAATCTCCACTCCGAAAAAACCGGATTGGAGATTTTTTTTTTGAAAATATTGATTTTTTAAAAGACTTTAAGAGGATGGGGCTGGCTTGCCGACTTCGTCTTAAATCATGCCGCAACCAGGGTGCTTAATAAATGAAGTACCCGGGCATTGGCGAAAACACTTTGAGGTCTTATACCGAGAAAAAAGCCCGTCTCATCAACGGGCTCTTTATCATTATATGCATTATATTCTGCATTATACACACCCCCTCTTTGCAAAGCAGAGAGGGGGACGGGGGGTGAGTTCATGCCTCCCTTTAATGCAGCAGCGTCACATCACCTACCTGCCTGTATGGCTCGCCGTTGGCAAACTTCCCTTCCACATACCATACATAGACTCCCTGCGGACAGAGCTGACCCTTGTAGTAGCCGTTCCATGGCTTGTTGATGTCGCGTGTCTCATAGATCAGCACTCCGAGCCTGTTGAAGATCTGCAGCTTGTATTCCAGCACCCTCTGCCTTATCGGCGGGTAGAAGAACTGGTCAGCTTCAATACCACTCATTGGCAGGTCGGTCCGTTCTATTGGTCCCTCCTTGTTGGGGGTGAAGACAGTGGCAAACCTCAGCTCACCAACCGGCTCAACCGTTACTCCTGGCGACAGTACATATACGTCTGAACATCCGTTATCTGAATATGCCCAGAGGGTGATGTCGTAAACACCTTCCTCCATGTACCTGTGGTAAGGCTCCTCGAGCTTCGAGGTGTCGCCGTCGCCAAACTCCCACAGATATGAATCGGCTCCCTGACTCAGGTTGAAGCACCTCACCCTTTCATCATTTACGAAGACCAGGGTCGGGGCTATCTCAAAATAAGCCTTGGGTGAAGGATAGGCATGTACCACCTGCGACGTGATTGATGTGCCACCCGGACCGGTAACTGTCAGCTCAATGCGGTAAATACCCGGTGTGAAGTAGGTGTATGTAGGATTCTTCGCCGTTGAATAGCTTCCGTCGCCGAAATCCCACCTGAACGTGGTGCCGGGCAGATCCGCATTTACAGTTGTGTTATTAATCTGAACATAGAGCGGTGCACAACCCGAAGGTATTGAGTCAAAGTCGGCAACCGGAGGCTCAGGTAATATTGATATCTGATGCATGATGCTCCTCGTACAGGTTCCGTTTGTAGCCGTGAGAGTGACATTATATGTACCCAGACCACCTGTATAGGTGTATGAGGGATTCACATCTGTCGAGCTGCCACCGTCACCGAAATCCCAGGTGTATGTCCATGTTCCCGGATTGGTCTCATTTGTGAAATTCACCGTATTGCCCGCAGGGTTATATAACTGCGGTGTCGGCGCTGCGGTAAACTGCGGAACCGGAACCGGCATGACGGTGATGTCGAGCGTTTTGACATCCGTACAGTTATAGAACGATGTCGTGGTAAGTGTTACCGTATGCACTATCGGATCGGTGGTCATATTGGTGTAAAGATGCGATGTAACATTCACACCCGGACCACTGATTCCGTCGCCATAATCCCAGAAGTAACTGTTTGCACCCGGCAGGGCGTTGAACATAATTGCCTCGCCACTGCAGATTATGAGCTTATCGGCATTGAAGGTTGCATCAATTGCCGGATAGATTGTAATAAGGGTAGTCTGGCTTGCGGTGCATCCGCCCGGCGATTCAACCGTCAGTCTTACATTGTAGTACTCTATCGATGACGGACTGCTGTTGGTGAACACGTGTACGGGATTCTCATCAACGGTATTGGTAGTGCCGTCATCGAAATCCCATGTCCAGCTTGCAATACCCGTCATATCCTTTGTGAAAGTGACCGTTCCGGGTGTACACATGAAGCTGATATCCTGGGTGAATGCTGCATCCGGGCTGTCCACCATCACAACCACGTCGCCTGTGCCGAAACAGCCGTTATTATCCCTCACCCTGTAGTTCAGGCTATATGGTCCGGGTATGTACGATCTGAAGGTCGGGGCCTGGATGAAGTAATTGTTAAGAGGCCCTACATCGCCAGTCCAGATATGCTGTGTCCATACACCGGATCCGCCTGAAGGAGCCGGATCAATTACCTGTGCCACTCCTCCGCATGCATTTATTGTATCGGAGGGGAAGTTGATAACAGGAAGTGAATGTACCGTTAATGTTGCTCCGTTGGTGTAGGTCGTTGCACAGAATGCCTTGAGGCCCAGCCTGTACTGATTGGTGTTATACGACAGGGGAACATTGACCAGCGCCAGTTGCTGGCTGGTTGTCCCGCTGTAAATTGCGCCGTCATAGATATCATCCCATGTGGTTCCTCCGTTAGTGCTGACCTGCCACCTTATTGAATCTATCAGTCCCGAACCGTTGGCAATGAAGTAAACCGGACCACTGCCGTCACAAACAGATGCATTAGCCGGATTCATGCTCACTGCCGGGGGAAGGTTAACCCTCAGTATTGCAAAGTTGGAGTAGACAGGAGCACCACATACGCCGCTCACTATAACCCTGAAGATATTGTTATTGAAGCCTGCAGGTGCATTGGTGATATTGATTGCCGGGGTACCCTGACCCGTAATGTTGGCACCATCAATCACATCGTTGAACCCTGTTCCGGTGTTAACCTGCCACAGGTAGGTAATACCACTGCCGGTGGCCGCTACAGTAAATTCTGCATTTCCACCGAGGCAGATCGTTGTGTCTTTTGGATGCATCTGTATCTCCGGAACGGTGTTGACCGTCAGGAGAGCGTCATCAGATGTTACAGTATCTCCGCAGGTTGATACCTCAACATTGAACAGATACCCGTCCATGTCGCGTGTTACTCCGAACAGGTTGAGTGTCGCAGTCTGTGATCCGAACCAGATACCGCCGTCGGTTATAGCAGTGAAGCCGTTACCATCGTTCCTGTCGGCATACCACTGGTAGGTTATACCCATACCAGTGGCCACGACATTGAAGCTTACGACTCCGTACTCACAGGTTATCTTGTCTGCCGGTGATGTTACAATTGCCGGCAGATCCCTTACAGTGACGGTAGCCGTTCCCATCAGGTTAGAGGATGGGCTCACCACCTCGCAGTTATTGACATCGGTAACCCTCAGCAGTCTGTAAGTTGTTGTCAACAAAGGAGATACAATGATATCTTCTCCGCTGTTATATCCTGAGACCACTCCGTGATTCTCGATGTCGAGTTCGAAAGGTCCGACACCTGCCGGCAGAGTGACAGTCAGAATTGATGACTCTCCCGGACAGATGGTTTCGCCTCCTGTCAGAACCGCTACCGGTAATGGATTGACGGTTATTTTGATGACATTGCTCTCGACCGTACAGATGATACCATTCAGTATACTGGTCAGTATCCTCTTATAATATGTATCCGTATAGTGTATTCCCGGAGTGTAACCGGTTGACGTGGCTCCCGGTATGGTCGAGTAGATAACGTCGTTATCGCTTCTCAGCCACTGGTATGTCACCACTCCGCTTCCGCTTCCGTCATCTACACTTGCAAAAGGCACAGGTGTGTCTCCGAAGCATATTGTCTGATCGGCCGAGATCGTTCCGCCATACACTTCGTTGACAGTAACTCTTACAATGTTCGATATTTTTGTGCATTCAATGCCATTCAGCAGTGACCTGGTTATTCTCAGGAACCATGCATCCTGCATGAGCGGAGGAGAATCGTAGTTAAGTGCGTTTGCGCCCGGAATATCGGTGAAGTTTGTACCGTCGTCGCTGGTCTGCCACTGGTAGGTCACAGCGCCGTCGCCCGTTCCATGAACTACGCTCATGAAGGCAACCGGATCGGCGCCGTTGCAGATGGTCTGATCCGCAATGATGGTCCCGGCATTAACATTATTAACAGTTATTCTTATGGAGTTGGTTAGCCTTGTGCATGTAATCCCGTTGAGTGTGGATGTAACGGAACGCATGTACCATGTATCCTGTGTAAGGGCTCCCGGGGCATATACCTCGCTCGTTGCTCCCGGTATATCAAGATAGTTGACTCCATCGTTACTGCTTCTCCACTGGTATTCGATAGTACCGTCACCGGATGCCGCAACGCTTCCCGGCACTGCAGGCACCTCACCTTCGCATATCGTCTGATCGCCGGTTATTGAACCCGGATCGAAGTTGATAACCGTTATCCTTACAATATTGGTTACATCACTGCATGATCTTCCGCTGAGGGTAGAGGTAACCTCCCTCCTGTACCATGTGTCGGCAATCAGGTTGCCCGGATTGAAGACCTCGCTGATTGCTCCCAATATTTCGGTGAAGGTTGTTCCGTCGGGACTGCTGAACCATTTGTAGGTGAAGATACCGTCGCCCGTCGGTGTTACGCTGGTAAGAGTGGCCGGCGCTGTTCCTTCACAAATGGTCTGATCTGATCCTATCGATCCCGGTACAAAGTTATTGACCGTTACCTTTATTATATTGGTTCCGGCTGAACAGATACTTGTTCCAAGGGTTGATGTTACAACTCTCGTGTACCAGGTATCCTGAGTGAGCTGGCCGGGTGTAAATGTTGCTGCCACAGCACCCGGGATATCAGTGAAAGTAATACCATCCGGGCTATCCTGCCACTGGTAGGTTATAGTGCCATCGCCGGTGGCATTCACACTTGTGAATGGTAAAGGCGTATCGTTTTCACAGATTGTCTGGGATGATCCTATCGAGCCCGGGATAAAGTTGTTCACCGTTATCCTTACCGGTGCCGTTGCCTGTGAACAGGATGTCAGATTAAGTGTTGAAGTAACCTGACGTCTGTACCAGGTGTCTGCAATCAGG
>Ga0334882_1001317_pt1 | contig 30295 bp, 23 predicted proteins | sample GraSluR1_MG_5_FD_207226 | JGI IMG/M metagenome (GOLD analysis project Ga0334882, IMG submission 207226) | Sludge microbial communities from methane-producing bioreactor in Wageningen University, Netherlands - Granular Sludge_15_04-R1 | ecosystem: Engineered > Bioreactor > Anaerobic >... | reverse complement strand
AGATGCATGGATCCGGGCCAGATCAGCGAGACATCCACGTCGCGAACCCCGGGAATCAGCATGATCTGAGCCGTTATCGAATCGACGCTGATCTGATGAAGAGGTCTTCCGAATGTGTGCTGAAGCGCCCTGGCCACCGCGGTGGTATCCGCCCCTTCGAGCCCGGTCACATAGACGGTTTCCAGGTTGAACCGGCCCTCCCGGTCCGCCCATCTGAAGGCCAGCACACCCGCCAGCATAACAACACTGACAATGGTCATGCCCAGCGCCCTGGTTTTCATTTCAGTTCCCCCATTGTTCTCCGCGCCATTTCATCAACGCTTCCAGCCCCCATGAACAGAATTGCTCCGGCGCTGCTTCCCCTCACGACTTCCGTGAGGCGCTCCTCGCATACTTCTTGAAACCTTCCACCGGACTCCCGGGTTATGAGTTCCGATGTAACTCCCTCCACGGGCTGCTCCCGGGACGGGTAAATCGGAAGAACCCACACATTCTCCGCTGGAAGAAGGGCATGGGCCATCTCCCGGAACATCGAACCGGTCCTGCTGAACAGGTGCGGCTGAAAAACCACATCCACAGATCCCTTTATCGCCTGTTTCACAGCGGAGATCGCCGCCGCAATCTCTCTGGGATGATGGGCGTAGTCGCTGATCAGTACCGTTCCCCGGGTCTCGCCGATTCTCTCAAGGCGCCTCTGAACTCCGGGCCATGTGGAGAGGGCTTCCACCGCATCCTTCGGCTCGACACCCGCCGCTCCGCACAGGGCCACAGCGGTTTCCGCGTTTCTCAGGTTATGGACTCCGGGGGCGGGAAGCCGGCCCGGCACTCCTTCCAGGGAAAAGTCCATCCCCCACCCACTGGATTCCATGGGCATCAGGTGGCAGTCACCGGAGGGGCCGCAGACAACCACCCGGCGACCGATTCTTGCGGCGTATCGGCCCAGTGAGGGTTTTTCCGCCGGAACCACCACTGTTCCCCCGGGAAGAGTCAGTTCCAGAAACACTTCGAACGCCCATTCAAGAGCTTCCGAAGAGCCGTAGCATTCCAGGTGCTCAAGATCGAAGGAGGTAACCGCAGCGTGGGCGGAGGTTATCCTCAGAAAAGCCCTGTCGTACTCGTCGGCCTCCACCACCGCCAGCGGACCCCCGGGCCTGAAGTTGCCTCCCCAGGGCGTCATTCCACCGCCCAGGAAAACCGTGGGGTTCATCCCGACCTCCTGCAGAATCCAGCCGGTCATGGATGTGGTGCTGGTTTTTCCATGGGCGCCAGCCACAGCCATGGTGCTGCACCCCCTGGTCAGTTCCCCGAGAGCCTCGCTTCTCCTAAGTGTTCTTATGCCCCGCTTCCTGGCTTCCAGAACCTCGGGACAGTCATCGGCCATGGCCGCGGTGAACACCACCGCGTCCTGGCCATCCAGATGCGACCTGGAATGGCCTTCCGCCACGGCAATCCCATCCAGCGACGGGTTATCCTGCGAAGAACGATCGCAACCGGTGACATTCCAACCGAGGGACTGGTACCAGCGGGCAAGGGCGCACATTCCCGCCCCTCGAATTCCGATGAGATGAATGTTTCCGCTCACAGGCACAGCCCCCTGATCTCGGTGGAGATCCTTTCCGCGGTATCCGCCGGAAGCAGCCTCTCCATCGCGGCGGACATGGAGGCCAGTTTCTCCCTGTCTTGGAGAAGTTCGGTCACTGCTTCCCAAAAACTGCCGGGATTCAGAGTTTCCTGCCTCACCATCAGCGCCCCTCCGGCCTCGACGGCCACCCCTGCGTTTCTGGCCTGGTGGTCATCCGCGGCGTGGGGATAGGGTATGAAAACCGCCGGTACTCCAAAGGACGCGAGTTCCGCAAGGGTTTGGGCTCCGGCTCTGGCAACGGCAATGTCCGAGGCGGAGTACCAGTCGGAAAGGTCTTCCAGAAACCCCGCTACCAGGAAGTTCTCCCTGTCCTTCGCGATTTCCGCAACCCTTTGCTCATCCCTGCCACCGCACTGGAGAAGAACGGAGATACCACCGGGGCACTGAAGGGCCAGATCGTTAAGAGCTCTTGCTCCCTGGCTTCCCCCGAGAACCAGGACGACCGGTTTTTCTTCCGGCAGTCCAAGCTTTTCAGCGGCACCGGAAACAACCCGCACCGGCTCCCGGGGTATTCCCACCGTCGACACCGGACAATGGAAGAGGCGGTCCTGGCCGGGGAAAGCGGCAAACGCAACTTTGCAGAAGCGGGAGACCAAGCGGTTGCTTCGTCCCGGGAAGGCGTTTGTGTCCAGCACCGCTCCCGGTATTCCAAGAAGCCACGCGGCGGCAACACAGTAGAAAGAAGCGTAGCCACCGGTTCCCAGCACCGCGTCAATTCCGAGTTTGCGAAGAAGCCCGGCGGCTTTTGCCAGAGCAACCGTCCCGGTGAAGGGCAGAAACACCACGGCACCCCGGTCAATCCTTGGGCTTCGCAGAAGATGAACCTTGGATCCCTGGCCCCGGTACATGGCTTCGTCCACGGGTCTTTCCGTGCGGGCGTAGAAAACCTCAGCCCATCCATCCGCCTCGATTGCCCGGCCAACCGCCAGTGCCGGCGAGATATGTCCTCCGGTCCCGCCTCCGGCGATCAGAACTCTTTTCATGCCCGGGACCTCCCTGCGGTTCCGGCAAGAAAGCCAACCGCGGCCAAGGTCAGAACAATGCTGGTGCCGCCCCAACTCACCAGTGGAAGCGGGATTCCGGTGGGGGGAAGCAACTTGGTAACCACCCCCGAATGTATGAGAACACCCATTGAAATGATGGCTGTAAACCCCCCGGATGCCAGTGAGCAGAAGGGAGTGTCGGCGCCGGCGGCGATTCTCCACCCGGCAATGCAGATCATCAGCAATCCCGAAAGCACAATCATGGCTCCCACAAATCCTGCTTCCTCACCGATCACAGCCAGGATGTAATCGCTGAATGCCTCCGGCAGAAAACCCCTCTGTTGCCTGCCCCTTCCCAGACCCCGCCCGAGAAGGCCGCCGCTTCCCAGTGCGATGCATGCCTGGTGGGGCTGGTAACTGCTGCCGGACAGCTCGGATTCATTGAGGCCCGATGTCACCCTTGTAAGGCGATACGGTGAAGAAATCACTGAAGCCGACGCAAGAAGCAGGGCGACAAGCCCCAGAAGGACCATGTGGCGAAACCTGGCTCCGGCCAGCAGAAGCATCACCATCATCACGGCGCCCATGAAGGCCGCTCCGGAAAAGTCGGGCTGCATCAGCATCAGGGCCACGGGCACCATTGCCGCAGCCAGCAGCTGCAGCAGGTGCCCGGGTTTTCTCACATCCCAGATTCCCCGGGACACCATGAAAGCCACAAGGAGCACGAAACCGAACCGCATGAGTTCCGAGGGAAGCAGCCTCACAGGGCCCAGAAACAGCCAGCGGCTGCTTCCATGGATGACAGGAGCAACTTCGCTTCCGGACATGAACACGGTAAGGCCCAGCAGAACGATGGAAATCAGATACACCGGAACTGCCACCAGCTTCACCGCGCCGGGTTTGAGTTTCCAGGCGAAGAAGGCGAGCAGAAGACCGAATAGAATTCTGGACAGATGTCCCCTGAGGTAATGAAGGCTGTCCGCGGCAGGGCTTACTCTCATGGCGGAAAAGGCGCTGGCGGTCCAGACCGCCAGGATTCCCAGAACCAGAACGATCCCGGTTGACCACAGCAGAAGAGCCCTGTACCTGACTGGGGTGGTCATGTCACTTCCTCCACAAGCATCCGGAAGTGCCGGCCCCGTTCCTCGAAACTGGAATACTGGTCGAAACTCGCGCACCCCGGCGAAAGCAGCACCGTATCACCAGGAACGGAAAGGGCCTTCGCTACCCGGACCACTTCTTCAAGATTCCTGTAAACCACTCCGGATGAAACGCCCTTCCATGAATCCGAAAGCATCTCCGCCGCTTCCCCGAAAAGAAGCACCTTCCTGGCCACCGATTCGATCAGAGGTTCGAGTGTTCCGTAGTCGGCCATTTTTGCCCTGCCCCCGGCGATGAGGATCACCGGAGCAGTAACCGCCTCCAGGGCAACTCTGAGAGAATCGGGGTTCGTTGATTTCGAGTCGTTGATCCAGGTGACTCCGTTTTCAACCAGCACTGTCTCCATGCGGTGCTGAACTCCCGGAAACTCCGACAGGCCGGAAACCATCTTCCCGGGGGCAAGCCCGGCTCCATAGGCAAGGCAGACAACCGCAAGGGCATTGTATGCGTTGTGCCTTCCGGGAAGGCTCAATCCTGAGCTTTCCATAACCGGCATCATGTCGCCGTCCATGGACAGCATCATCATGCCCCCCGGGTCTATCCATGCTCCCCGGATCTGGGGACTATCCATGCTGAAAACCATTTCAGTGCCCCGGCTTCTGCCAAAAAGGGATGAAAGGTTCACATCATCGCCGTTGAGTACGGTTATGTCCTCCGAATGCTGATTGAGGAAGATTCTGGCCTTCGCTTCCGCGTACCCCTCAAGGGACTTGTGCCTTTCCAGATGGTCCGGCGTCAGGTTGAGTACCGCGGCGCACCTGGGTCTGAACCTTTCAGTGGTTTCCAACTGGTAGCTTGATATCTCCACCACGAAGTTCGCGGCGTCGGGTTTCTCAAGCACCGCCCTGCTGAAGGCATAACCCGTGTTCCCGCAGACCACCGCGGGAAAACCGGCCCTTGAGAACACGAAACCCAGCCACTCGGCGGTGGTGGTTTTTCCGTTGGAACCGGTTACCGCGTATATCCCGGCTCTGGTGTTGGCGGCAGCCAGTTCGATCTCGCCTATGACCGGTATCCCGAGTCTTCTGGCTTCTCCGGGTATCCCCGACCAGGGATTCACGCCGGGGCTTACCACAAGGCCATCCAGTCTCTCAAAATGAGATGGCAAGGTTTCACCGGTAACAATCTCGTCCACATCGGAACAGACCTGAATGTCGGGGGAAGAGTCGAAACCGGACACCATGAAACCCCGGGACTTCAGAAGGGCGGCGGCGGCGCGGCCGCTGATGCCCAGCCCCACTACTCCCACTCTTCTTCCCTCGCCTTCGTTCCAGTACGCCATCTCAGTCCACCCCGCCCTATCTGATCTTGAAGGTGCTCAACCCAAGAAGCCCCAGAATGGCAGCAATTATCCAGAATCGCACCACAACCTTGCTTTCGGCCCAACCAAGCAGTTCGAAGTGGTGATGAATCGGTGCCATTCGGAATACACGCTTTCCGGTTCTCTTGAAATGGTAGACCTGGATCATCACACTGAGGGCCTCCGCCACAAACACGCCTCCAACGAGAAACAGCAGCAACTCATTCCTGGTGACCACCGCCATGGAGCCGATGGCTCCCCCGAGGGCAAGCGATCCTGTGTCACCCATGAAGATCTGGGCGGGGGGCGCGTTGTACCACAGGAAAGCCAGACAGGCCCCGGCCATGGCGCCGCTGAAAACGGTGAGTTCTCCAACTCCCGGCAGATGGGAGAACTGAAGGTACTTTGCGAAGTTGGCGTGGCCGAGAAAGTAAGCCAGGGCTCCAAAGGTCAGTATCGACACCAGGCTCACCCCGGTGGCCAGTCCATCCAGCCCGTCGGTGAGATTCACCGCATTGGTGGTTCCCGCCAGCACTATGGTGACCAGAAGAAGGTACAGGATTCCGAAATCCACCCGGATTTCCTTGAAGAACGGAACAGTGGTCTCGGTGGAGAGAATGGTGATGTCCTCGGTGAGAAGCTCGACGGTTCTCAGACCCGGAAGGATCGATGGAGACCGCCCTTCCCCCTGAGGTTGCGGCGGTGTTACAAGCAGCCAGAAACCCACCCCGAGGCCCAGGACGAACTGACCGAGAAGCTTGTATCTGCCCACAAGTCCCCGGGAAGACTTTTTGACCGTTTTCAGGTAGTCGTCCAAAAGCCCGATGACCCCCATCCATATCGTGCAGACAAGAACCACCAGCAGAGGCGTGCTGTCCAGCCTTCCCCACAGCAGCACCGGAGCCAGCACCGAAGCCAGTATGATGGTTCCACCCATTGTGGGGGTTCCCCGTTTGCTCAGATGACTCCTGGGCCCGTCATCCCGAACTTCCTGACCGATCTGCTTTCCCGCGAGGAAACGAATGATTCCAGGCGCGGCCATGAAGCCAATGATGAGTGATGTGATTGTGGCGCCGGCAGTTCTTACGGTTATGTACCCGAAGAGGTTGAAAAAACCCGTTGAATCCCGGAGTGGATAAAGCAACCAGTACAGCATCAGCCATCCCCCTCCCGAAGCCCGCTTACCACCAAAGAAAGCCCCAAGGAGTGGCTTCCTTTTACCAGAACCCTGTCTCCACTCCCGATAGTTTCCCTGAGCAGTTCCAGGGCGGCTTCCGGGTTCGGCACCCATTCCACATTCGGCGAAGCCGCTCTGCGCAGCGCTTTCAGGAACTCCTGACCAACAAGAACGACCTTGCGAAGCCCCATTCCAGATGCCCTGGCCAAAACGGTGTCGTGGGCCTGCCCCGCGTGATCCCCAAGTTCCAGCATATCCCCCAGAACAGCGATCCCCGCAAGCCCGGCATCCTTCAGCATCTCCAGACAAGCCAGAGTGGATTCGGGGTTCGCGTTGTAACTCTCGTCAAACACAGTGACACCGTTGCAGCAAAGAATCCTTCCACGCCCCGCCATTCCCCTGTACCCCCCCATGGCCTCAGAGGCCGCGGCGGGATCCACCCCGAACAGAGTTGACGCTGCCAGGGCGGTCAGGGCGTTCGCGAGGTTGTGTTCTCCGGGAATGCGCAACCCGGGAGAAAGGTTCCAGGGCATGAGAAGACCGTTCTCAACCCAGGCGTCTCCTCCGGGGCCTGTGGTGACAATCTTAAGGTTTCTTTCCCGGGCTGCTTCCAGGAGAATCGGTTCTCCCCTTGGTATCACCGCGTTCCCTCCCCTTCGAGTGGTCCTCAGCAGTTCCGCCTTGGCCGAAGCGATGCCGTCACGGTCTTTGAAGAACTCGATGTGGGCGGAGCCTATGTTGGTTATCACCGTTGTGTCAGGCATCGCCGCCTCACCGAGTTCAAGAAGCTCACCGGCGTGGTTCATCCCCATTTCCAGCACCAGAACGGATATGTCATCCCGGGTGTTCAGAAGGGTGAGGGGAAGCCCCAGCCTGTTGTTCCGGTTCTCGATGGTGCCACCAGCCTTCATCCTCGAGCGAAGCGCAAGCAGAATCAGCTCCCGGGTAGTTGTCTTCCCGCTGCTGCCGGTCACCGCCACAACAGGGCATTTGAACCGGCTTCTGGCCCAGCGGCCCGCCTGGAACAGTGCCTCCTCCACATTGGGAACCCGCAGGACAGGCCCTGAAAAACCTTCCCGGGAAACCACCGCGGCGGAACCTGCCCTCAGCACCTCCTCGACAAAACAGTGCCCGTCGGTTCTGCTTCCGGGAAGGGCGAAAAACAGGCTGCCCGGTCCGGCGCTTCTTGAATCGATCAGGGCGGTATGAAACCGGTATCCCGTGTCTCCGGGAACGCAAAGGTGCTCCGCCAGAGAATCAAGGCACATAAGGTGACTCATGGAAGCTCCCTCAGGGCGGCACGGGCTTCCTCACGATCATCAAAGTGAATTTTACCGGTTTTCAATATCTGATAATCCTCATGGCCCTTGCCGGCAATGATAACCACATCGCCCTGCCCCGCTTCGGCCACCGCGCGTCGTATCGCCATCCTTCTGTCGGGCTCCACAATCACACTGCTCCGGTTTCCCAGTCCCGCCAGTATCTCCCCTATGATCAGGATCGGATCCTCTGTTCTGGGGTTGTCGCTGGTGACTATGGAAAGATCAGCCAATCTGCCGGATATGGCCCCCATCTGCGGCCTTTTGCCCGGGTCTCTGTCCCCGCCGCACCCGAACACGGAGATAAGCCTTCCTTCCGCAAGCTCCCTTCCCTGCAGAAGCACCCTTTCCAGCGCGTCCGGGGTGTGGGCGTAGTCAACCGCCACCAGGAAGCCGCGGCTTCCCTCCACCCTCTCCATTCTGCCCGGAACGCCGGGGAAACCCACAAGAGCCTCCTTCGATTGTTCAACAGGAACGCCCATCGCCCACGCGGCGGCGATGGCACCGGCGGAGTTCACGATGCTGAAGACCCCCGGCGCGGAAAGGGTGACCCTCTGCCGACCGTCGGGAGAGTGAAGGGTGTATTTACAGCCTTCAATTCCTGCTTCTCCGTCGAGAATCCTGAAATCGTCGGACTCCCCGTACCCGAAGTTCAGGGCGCCGGAAACCCGGGGCCAGGCTTTCGACGCGCTTCCCAGAACAGGAGTACCCGCGGGTTTCAGAAGGTCGAGAAGCCTGAGTTTCGCCTTGAGGTACTCCTCCATGGAGCCGTGAAAATCCAGGTGATCCTGGCTCAGGTTCGTGAACACCGCCACGTCGAATCGAACCATGTCAACCCGGGCAAGAGAAAGGGCGTGGCTGGATGCTTCCATCACACAGGCCCGGTCTCCTCCATTCACCATATCCCTCATCAGCCTGGCGGTCTCCAGCGAATCCGGGGTGGTCACATCGGCGGGAACAGGTTGTCCCGCCACCACATGACCCACGGTGCCCATGATGCCCGTGGAAATACCCCGGGATTGGAGTATCCAGGACAGCATTCGAGCGGTGCTGGTTTTGCCGTTGGTCCCGGTAATGCCCGCGGTAAGCATTGAGTTCCAGGGTTCTTCAAAAAACCGTGCCGCCAGAACCGCGAGAAGCTCCCTGTTGTTTCCTCCGTTGTTGAAGAAGACCCTGTCCTGCCCGGAGTAGTCCCGGTCATCCGCCAGAACCGCTGCGGCACCTGATTCCAGGGCCTTGGCGGCGTAGAGATGTCCGTCGGTTCTGAAGCCCTTCACCGCCACGAAAAGGGAGCCCCGGGCAACCCGGGATGAATCATGGGTCAGGCCGGTAATCTCGGGGTCGTATCCCTCGATGCGAATGCCGAGACCCCGAAAAAGGTTTGAGAGTTTCATTTCACTCGCCTCCCGCGGCCACGAGCCCCTGGCCGGTGCCCAGGGGGGAGAGGGCGATATCCGGGGCGGAAGCAAGTACTCTGGATACGACCCGGGCAAACGCGGGGGCAGCGAGCGTACTGCCCCATCTGTACTGGTAGGATGGCTGGTCGATCACCACAACCACCACCAGTTCAGGGCTATCCGCGGGAACCATTCCGGCAAAGGCGGAAAGGTAGATGTTGCTTCCCAGGGCAAGCCTCTCGGCTGTGCCGGTCTTTCCGGCAATCAGTACACCGGGAACCCTTGCCGACCGGCCGGTGCCTTCCTCCACGGCGCTGGTGAGCATTTGACGAAGATCCGAAGCGGTCTGGGGGGAGATAACCCTGCCTCGTTCAAAGGTGGCCCAGTGCTGCCAGTTCCCTTCTGTGCCGGTGGCGGACACAAGCCTTGGTCCGTAGAGAACTCCGCCGTTGGCAACGGCGCAGTACGCCATGGCAAGCTGCAGGGGCGTTACACAGATCTCCTGGCCTATGGCGAGATTGGCCCGGGATACCCGGGACCAGTTCCCGGGAGAACGAAGGATTCCGTCCTGCTCGCCGGGAAGCTCAACCAGGGTGGATCGTCCGAATCCGAAGTTTCTGCAGTAATCATAGAGTACCGTATCTGGAATCGCCCTGGCGATCATTACAGTCCCCACATTGCTGCTTTCGGAAAGCACCTGGGGAAGCCCCAGTATCCTGTCGATCCGATGGCTGTCGTTGATCCGGATTCCCGCCACATCCAGCCAGCCCGCGGATACATCGAAGCTGTCCGAAAGCGCAACCAGCCCCTCCTCGAGACCGGCGGCCAGGGTGAAGGTTTTGAAGGTGCTGCCCGGTTCGTGGATGCTCTCCACGGAATGGTTCCTGGTGGGAACCCCTTGGGCATCCCTGACGGGATAGCTGGCCATCGCCAGTATGTCGCCGTTCCGGGGATCGGCCACCACTATTGCTCCCCACTCCGCTCCGGAGAGAATCACCGACTTTTCAAGCTCTTCCTGTGCTATCGCCTGGAAACGGGCATCTATGGTGAGGATCACATCCGACCCGTCTATGGCCGGGGTACTCTCCGAATCGATGTCCCGAAGGCTGTAACCCATCCAGGCGCTTCTTTCCAGGAAGGTATGCCCGGGAGTTCCCCGCAAAATGCTGTTGAGCCGTAATTCCAGCCCTTCCGTGTGATCCGGCGTGCATCTTCCCAGAATCGGAGTCATGAGGTCCGCCATGGGGTACACCCGTCTGCTGAGAATCGTGCAATTCACGAACCTGGAGCCCTGGCTCATGATTTCCATGGCCACCTGATACGGCACCCCGTCCGCCAGAATCTGATAGCCCGGCCTTCTGTCCTGAGGAACCGGAAAGCCTGCCTCGGTCAGAAGACCCGCGACCCGCTCCACCTCTATCGCGTGTTCTGCCGGAACCTCCGGCCAGTAAACACTGAATCGTGCGAAGGATTCATTGCCCGCCAGAAGGTATCCGTTTCTGTCGAATATCCTTCCCCTGCCCGGTTCGATTTCAACCAGAACTGTGTTCTGGCTGTCCGCCAGCCCCCGCCACCTTTTGTGCTGAATCAGCTGAATCCTGGCCAGAAAGGCCACGATCAGAGTGAACATCACAAGGTTGACAAGCATGCACAGCTTCAGCCTGGCTCCAAGCCTCTCGTTCAGCTGATCCCGCTCGGGCCTCACTGCTGCTCCTCCAGAAGGGTGAACGAGGACAGGGGAAGCGGCTCCAGACCCAGGGCCTCGCCAGCTTCCCGAAGCCTCACCGGGTTCTTCAGCCGGGCGATGGCGCTGCCGGCTTCCGCGACCCGGCGCTTCAGCTGGTCAAGCTCCTGCTCCAGGCGGTGAAGCTCCACAAGCCTGGCCAGCCTGAAGTTTTTCATTGCCATCTGTATGACAGCGTTCAGAAGCAGCGCGCCGATGATCAGCAGAACAATCGTTGTCCTGAGGCTCATCCCGCCCTCACCCCCGTTCGAAGCCTGGCGGATCTTGCCCTTGGGTTTTCCCTGATCTCATCAGGAGAAGGAAGCAGCCATGGAGGGGAGGTCTGCTGGAAATTCGGGGAATCACGGAGAAGCAGCTTGACCGCCCTGTCCTCCAGGGAGTGAAATGTTATGAAGGCAACCGCCGCCGCCGGCTTCAGCCAGATGTGGAGGCCGGCGAGGAGCTGGTCCAGTTGAACCAGTTCGTCGTTCAAGAACACCCTGAAGGCCTGGAATACCCTGGCAAGAGGTTTGACGGGGTTTCCTCCGACCGCCTTCATCACCGCGGCCCTGAGTTCCAAAGTAGTCCGCAGTGGCATGGCCCGGCGGATTTCCCTGGCAATTTTCCTGCTTCGACCCTCCTGGCCGTACTTGTAGATTACATCCGCGATCTCCGACTCGGTCATGCTTCTCAGAACCTCATGCAGCGGCTCTCCCGAGCCGGTGTCGAACCTCATGTCCAGAGGGCCGTCGGTTCGATGGGAAAAGCCCCGGGAAGGATCATCCAGTTGAAACGAACTGAGCCCCAGATCGAACAGGGCTCCCGCCGCGGGAGAGGAGAGAAGAGATGGTATTTCAATGTAGCTGCCGGTGTGAACCGTGACCCGGGTAACATCAAGGTACCTTTCCTGAAGGGCGCGGGCGAAAACCGGATCCTTCTCCACCGCGAGGAAGGACCTTTCGGGAAATGACCGGCAAAGCGCTTCCAGGTGACCGCCTCCCCCGGCGGTGCCGTCCACTATCAAACCCTCGGGCGCCCCCTGAAAAAATCCGGTGACTTCAGCTGCCATGATTGGAACATGCCCCCTCAAGCCGCCCCCTAGAGGTCGATGTCAAGCGTCTCGGCAATGTCCTCGAAGGATTGCTCCTGAGACCCCATGTAGACCTCGTATTTCTGAGGGCTCCAGAGCTCGATGCGGTCGAACTGGCCGAGAAACATGACCTCGCTGTGAATTCCCGCCGCCTCCTGCATGTCGGCGGGTATCGCTATTCTGCCCTGGGAATCGATGGTAACCGGTTTCAGCTTGGCCCCGACCCAGCGAAGGAAAAGCCTGTGCTGCTTGTTGCTTCGGGAGAGTTTCTGCTCGAAACCCGTACGGATCTGTTCCCACTTCTCAGCCTGGTAGAGTACGAGGCAGTTGTCCAGCTCGCGGTTCAGATAGAGATCCTCGCCGGTAAGCATGCGGCGGAAGCTGGCGGGTACGCTGACCCGTCCCTTGTCATCCAGTGTGTGAATGTGAGTACCAATGAATTCCGCCATGATCCTCCCCTTACAGGGGAATCATTGTCCCACTTTCTCCCACTGTCAACCCACTTCATCCCACTTCATCCCATGATCCCCCACAGCACGCATCAAGCCGGGCCGTTTCAGAACCGGCGAAAGCGTTAACCGATGGAAATGGTGTCAGACGCTGGTGTATGGTCCCTTGCGATAGGAATACATGTAGCGGTAGGTGTAGTAGTTAACTCCGGAGTAGCCCCTGTCGGGCTCGAAACCGTTCAGGACCGCCCCGGCCAGATGGCACCCGGTCCTCTCCATTTTCTGCCAGACCGCGGCTACCGCCTTGGCGTTCACCTCTCCGGCTCTCACCACCATCAGCACGGTGTCCACCGCGGGAAGAATCTCCATGGCATCAGTGACCAGAACCAGTGGAGGAGCGTCGATCACCACCATGTCGAAGTTTGGCAGAAAAGTGTCGAAGAATTTGGAAGCGGAGGCCGCTCCCACCAGTTCCGCGGGATTGTGGGGAACCCGGCCGCTGGTAAGAACGGACAGATTGGGCTCAAAGGATTCCTGAATGGCTTCGTCGGCTGTGGCCTTGCCGGCGAGAAGCTCGGTGAAACCCGGCTCCTTGGAGAGTTTGAAGACCTTGTGGAGCATGGGCCTTCTAAGGTCGCAGTCCACAAGCAGAACCCTTCTGCCTGTTCTCGCCTCGGCTACGGAGAGATTGGCCGCGGTGGTGGTCTTGCCCTCCTGCGGCCCGCAACTGGTCACGAGAACTTTCCTCACGCCATCGCCTATCTTGACAAAGTCAAGGCTGGTTCTCAGATCGCGAAATGCTTCGGAATCCGGGGAAATGGGCTGATGAACCAGAACAATGTTCACGCCGTCCTTCCGCCCTGTCATACTCTTGGGAATAACGCCTATCACCGGGATGCCCATCTTCTCCAACTGGTCGGGGGTTCTGATGCTCACATCCAGCTGGTGGATCAGAAACACCACACCGACTCCCATGGCCAGGCCCACAAGAAGCCCCATCATGAGATTTCTTCTGGTGGTGGGCCTGATCATCCCGCCAGGAAGCGCGGTATCGATTATGGTCACATTTCCGATCTGGCCAACCTCGGCTATTCTTATCTCCTCGAACTTGGTTCGAAGAAGTATGTAGATGTTTTCGCTTACGGTACGGTTCCGCTCCAGCCTGGCGAGCTCGTACTCCAGGATCGGCAGGTCGGTCAGCCCGGTTTCCAGAAGCCTTACATGGGCTTCAAGGGAGTTTCTCCTTGAGACCAGAGACCGAACCTGAGCTTCGGCCTCCATGAGCCCGTTCACCATGTTGTCAACCGCCCGGGCAGGGTCGTCGGGGCGGCTGATCCCCGCAGCGTCGCCTATGGCTTCCGCCAGTCCCCCGGCATAACCCCGGATCGCCCGGTCAATGTCTGCGACCGGGGGAGAATCCTCTTCCGCCCCCCTGGCCAGAAGAGCTGTTCGCGAGGCCTCGAGCCTGGAGATGTTGCCCTGCAGGGTGCGAATCAGATCGTTGTTCACCGTTCCAAGGTCCGCGGCCAGGTCACCCCTGTGCAGTTCCAGCTCCCGCATCAGAAAATCCCGGCGGACCGCGGCGGCGGCGGCTTCCGTGGCGGCGGAGGAGGCCTGGCTCTGGAAGGTAGCGATACTGTTGATAAGGTTTCTGGTTTCCGTGGTGAGATCCACCACTTCATTCACTTCCTTGAAAGCCAGAAGTTCCTCCTCGGCGGACTCCAGTTCCCATGTGATCTGGTTGAGCTGGGTTTCCAAAAACAGCCTTACCTGACGGTTCTCACCCTGAGCCTGGCTCCGGTTCCACCAGTGGTAGACGCTTACCGTGAGGTTTGCCAGGGCTGCCGATGCTTCAGGGCTGTAGCCCACGGCGGAGAGGGAGAAGAAATCCGTGTCTTTCACCCAGCTCACGGAGATGCTTCCGCTCACAAGACCGACAAGGCTGTTCCTGAGGTATGGTGAAGGGGGAACATTGCCATGGAACAGCACCGCCACCAGGCTGTCCTTCGCGGGGGAACTCAGAATCGAGTCCGCGACCATTTCCGCCATGGATCTGCTTCTGATGAGGTGGATCTGGTTGTTTCTCACGGTTTCCATCTCGAACCACAGGGCGCCGGGCATGTTGAGCGTCCTGGACATCTTGTTCTCTATGTTGAAGATGAAACTGGTGTTGGACCTGTAGACCGGGGTGGTTCTGGCGTTGATCCAGAAGGCGCTGACAAGCCCGAGAAACACTCCGGCGAGGATGATCCACTTGCCTCGACGGATCAGCCAGATGTACTCCTGAAGGTTGATTCCATCGCCCTCCGGATGCATTCCGGATTGCCCGTATCCGCCTTCGTTCATCTTGTGATCACCAGAACGAGATTGACCGCGACAATGATCTTGTACGCGAAGTCAACCACATCCTTCCACCATTCGTAACCGCTTCTGCCCACATGCACCGTAACACCCGGCTCCATCGCCGGCACCGCGGAGCCCCTGCCATCAAGGTAGGCCTTGAGGTCGTAGACGCTTTGAAAGTCACGGTAGACTATTCGAACACGGCCGAGGTCGGCCTGGGAAGTGGGACCGCCGGCGGCGCTGAGGGCACTGATGAGATCGGCGTTCCAGGGAACCTCGTGAGCGCCGGGGCTTCGAACCTCACCCCAGATGTTCACGGTCATTGTTACTCTTTCAGCGTCCACACCCGGAATGGTGTAACCTCCCCCCGACAGTTCGGGGGTCAGGTTGAGAAAAAGCAATAGAAGAATCACGCCTTGAACACCTTATCCATTCCCCGGGAGATACCGGAGCACGCGTTCCGGGTGTCAACCACCAGGCTGCTGTTGTCGACTATCCACTGCCAGTCGTAACAGGAATGGTCGGTGATCACCACCACGCAATCATAACCGGCCAGCGTTTCCGGGGTAAGCTCGACACCCACCGGCTGCCTGCGGGTCTGCCTGGTGCCCGCTGGAATCCGGGGGATGTAGGGGTCGTTGTAATCGACACTGGCGCCATCCGAAATGAGCTTCTCCATAACCTTGATGGCAGGCGTTTCCCGGTAGTCGTCGATGTCCGGCTTGTACGCCATGCCGAGAATCAGGACTCTGCTTCCGTTCACCGCCTTGCGATGGGAGTTCAGCGCCTCGCAAACCCTTTCCACAACAAAATCCGGCATGGAGGTGTTGATCTCCCCGGCGAGTTCGATGAACCGCGTGGGCATTTCGTACTGCCTGGCCTTCCATGTGAGGTAGAAGGGATCGATGGGGATGCAGTGTCCCCCAAGACCCGGACCCGGATAGAAGGGGGTGTAGCCGAAAGGTTTGGTGGAAGCGGCCCGAATCACTTCCCAGATATCTATGCCCATCCGGTGAGCCAGAAGCTTCAGTTCGTTCACCAGGGCTATGTTCACGGCTCTGTATGTGTTCTCGGTGATCTTGGCCATTTCCGCCACTTCCGGGGAACTGACGGGAACAACGGTATCTATCGCGAAGGAGTACATGAGAACCGCGGCCTCGGTACACCCCGGGGTAAGGCCTCCCACCAGCTTTGGAATGGTTCGGGTATTGAAGCGGGGGTTGCCCGGATCCTCCCTTTCCGGGGAAAAGGCAACATGAAAATCACGGCCCGCGGCGAGACCGCTCTCCTCCAGAACCGGAACCATCTCGTCCCGGGTGGTTCCCGGGTATGTGGTGGATTCAAGGACTATCAGATGCCCCTTTTGAAGAATGGCCGCGGTTTCCCTGCATGAGTTCAGAACATAGCTGAGATCCGGCTGACGATGGCTTCCCAGCGGCGTTGGAACCGCGATGATCACAGCATCGGCCCCGGCCAGCAAGGAGAAATCCGTGGACGGCTGCAGCAGGCCCGTCTTCATGGTCTCACGGATTCTTTCATCGGAGATATGCTTCAGGTAGCTTTTTCCGTCTTCGAGAAAGATCGGTTTCCCGGGATCAATGTCCACCCCAATCACCCTGCACCCGCCCAGAGCAAACTCCATTGCAAGGGGCAAGCCGACATATCCCAGGCCGATTACGCCTATGACGGGGTTTTTACGGGTTCCGAGCCTGTCCGTGAACGCGCTCAAAGTCAGCCCCTCCCGATGCAGTGATACTTGAAGCCCATTTCCGTGAGCTTGACGGGATTCCAGATGTTCCTCCCGTCAAAGATCACCTTCTTCCCCAGGAGGCTGTGGATCCTCTCGAAATCCGGCTCACGGAACTCGGTCCATTCGGTAACCAGCACAAGAGAATCGGCGCCTTCCAGAGCCGAGTAACTGGACGGGCAGTACTCAACCCTTTCCCCGATGAGCCGGCGGGCGTAGTCCATGGCTTCGGGATCGTAAACCTTCACCCTTGCCCCCATGGAAAGCAGGTCGTCGATGATCACCAACGATGGAGCGTCCCTCATGTCGTCGGTGTTCGGTTTGAACGAAAGCCCCCAGACTCCGAAGGTCAGGCCGCTCAGGTCATCTCCGAATTCCGCGGCTATCTTCCTTCCCAGTATCTTCTTCTGAGCCTCGTTGACACTTGTCACGGCGTTGAGGATGGAGAGGGGGTAGCCGTTCTCCGATGCGGTGAAGCGAAGGGCTTTCACATCCTTGGGAAAGCAGCTCCCGCCATATCCAACACCCGGGAAAATGAAATGCGGGCCGATTCTGCTGTCGCTGCCAATGCCCCTGCGGATGTCATGAACATCGGCGCCCACGATATCGCAGAGATTGGCTATCTCGTTCATGAAGCTGATCTTGGTGGCGAGAAGGCTGTTTGCAACATACTTGGTGAGCTCGGCGGAACGGTTGCTCATGATATAGATGGGGTTGTTGGTGCGCACGAAGGGGCGGTAAAGCTCCCTCATCACCTCGGCGGTTTCGGGAGAATCTGTGCCTATCACCACTCTGTCCGGTTTCATGAAGTCATCGATGGCGTCGCCTTCCTTCAGAAACTCCGGATTGCTTACCACACTCACCGGGTGCCTGGTGTGCCTCAGGATTTCCTCACGAACCTTCTCCGCTGTTCCAACGGGAACCGTGCTTTTATTGACCACGATTCTTGGCCCGTCCATGTGACGGCCTATGTCCGCCGCCACCGCCAGCACATGCTGAAGGTCCGCGCTTCCGTCCTCATCAGGCGGGGTTCCCACCGCGACAAAAATTATCGAACTGTTCAATACTGCATCGGCGGTACTCTCGGTGAATGTCAGGCGGCTTTCCTTTACATTCCTGTCCACCAGAACATCAAGCCCGGGCTCATAGATGGGCATCTCTCCCTTGCGAAGCTTCGCGATCTTGTCTTTGTCACTATCGGCGCATACTACGGTGTTACCCATTTCGGCAAGGCAAGCTGCGGCCACGAGACCGACATATCCGCTGCCTACTACAGCTATCTTCATGTTTCCTCCAAGTGGAAGGATACGAATCGACCTCCCATGAAAGGGAGCACTGGCACAAGAGAATAATGCACACTGGAAACGGTGTAAAGGCAAAGACGAGGGTCTCTCCAATCAGACCCGGCAGAGCCTTCGGGTTTCGCCCTCCCTCCGGGTGATACCCCGGTTGTCCATGATTTCCGCCCACATAAGCGCGTACTTTCTGCTCACACCCAGCGCCTCACGGAACTCACCGAGCCGGAAGCCCCTGGAACCGAAGGCATCCCGGGCCACTGAAGCCGACCTCTCCAGAACTCCTGGTGTGGTAAGCACCCCTTCGTCCAGAAGAATGATCATGCCCCTGGCCAGCAGAGCCTCCCAGTCCTCCCGGCGTACTCCCTTCAGGGGAAGCTGCGCTCCCTCAAATCCGAAGCGCTCCAAAATCGCCACAATTCTCTCCGCTTCGTCCATCAGCCTTCCCTCAAGCTCCGCTGGAACCCCGGCGTCTGCCAGAAAGTCGCCCCGGCGCTCAAGAACCCCCTTCGACAGCAGCTCTCCCAGGGCAAACCTGATGAGCCACTGGGGTGTTCCGGCGGGAAGATTCCTGGCCAGCATGGCCGTTCCGATTCCGGGGGACAGGGGAACGCTTCGATGAACGGTTTCCACGGCCCCAATCACTTTTCTCTTCAGGTTTTCCACCACGGATGAAAGAACAAGCCTTTCACTCTTTCCGTCGGTGAGCTGAACGGCCCTGCCCTCATCCACCAGCCGTTGCGCCGCCTGAGCCGTATCGACGGGATCGCTGCCGGACGAGGCAATGAAACCCTGCAGCGGCACGGAGCCGTCATCACTGTCCTCCATGGCTTCCTGAAGCACATCCGCCAGATCCCCATGGCTCAGCAGTTCCAGATGCCTGAGCCTCACCTCCCGGAATCGCGCCCTGACCTTCGGGGTTCCGGTGTCGAGAATCACTCCTCCGCCAATGGTTATCACCGGGGAGTATCTTCTGATGACGAAGCGGTCGCCGGGCACCGCCACCACCGGATGCTCCAGCTGAAAATGCACGAAACCCCCGTTTCCCCTGGTGATCGGGACTCCATCCACCGGAATTGCCCTGGCCATAACCTCCGCGGTTCCGATGTGGATTCTCACCCTTTGCCTGGGATGAAGGTCCACCTCACCCGGAAGCACGGTACACTGGGTATCGAGGCTGGAAAGCGCTCTGAGCCATCCCGGTTCTCCCAGAACCGCGCCCCTCTGCACATCCTCCTTGTCCAGTCCGGTAAGGTTCAGGGCGATCCGGTCGCCGGCATTGCCCTCGGATGCTTTCCGGTGATCATTGACACCAATCTCCCTGACACGGTACTGCCGTCCACCGGGCTGAATCTCCACCGTATCACCGGATCTGACCGTGCCGGAAAGCCCGGTTCCACACACCACGGTACCGAACCCCTTCAGGCTGAACACCCTGTCCACCGGAAGCCGGAACCGCCCCTTGGAGCTTCTCCGGGAGTATCCCTCAACCATTCGCAGGACTTCTTCCTTCAGCTTTTCCATGCCCTGGCCCGTCATTGCGGAAACCCGGATAATCGGGGCGTCCTGGGCGGGGGTTCCCTGAAGAGCCTCCCGGACTTCCTCTTCCGCCAGTTCCTGAAGCTCATCCCCCACCAGGTCGCATTTTGAAAGGGCCACGATACCGCGGTTGACTTCGAGAAGCCGAAGAATGTCCAGGTGTTCTCTGGTCTGGGGCATCACACCCTCATCCGCGCTCACCACCAGAAGAAAGCAATCCACTGTGGACACCCCGGCCACCATGGTTCTTATAAACTTCTCGTGGCCTGGGACATCGATGAAGCTCACGGTGGTTCCGTCGGGATTTTCCAGAAAAACATATCCCAGTTCAATTGTGATACCCCGCTGCTTCTCCTCCTTCAGCCGGTCAGGATCCCTGCCGGTCAGAGCCATCATCAGGCTGCTCTTGCCGTGGTCGATGTGCCCCGCGGTACCTACGATCACCCCCACAGCCGCTCCAGTTCACTGCTGAGCCTGATGCCCAGTATCTCATCCTCGCCAGGCTGCACCGTTCTGAGGTCGAGTTTGACCGAGTCCTCCTCCACCCTCACCGCCACCGCAGGATTTCCACTCCGCAGAGCATGGGCAAGGCCGTCGGGAGAGGGGCAGGTAATCGAGATTCCTGCGGAAGGAATCGCGGTGTCGGGCAGGGCGCCGCTTCCCACGAAGCTGCCCATCTCCTCAACGAATGCTTCGCACCCGGAAGGAACCGAAATCGTTGAAAGAACCGCCTCGGCCCGGAGCCGAATGGACTGGGGCTTCTCGGAGAACATGCCGTAAACCGGGTGATGCAGAGCCAGATAGCTTTCATCCTCCAGAAAAAGGGACAGGCTTGCCTCGAGCCCCGCCAGGGTGAGTTTGCACACCCGGAGCGCCCTGGCCAGAGGGTGCTTGCGGATGATGTCGATGAAACGCTTTTCACCGAGAAGAATCCCGGCCTGAGGACCGCCGATGAGTTTGTCGCCGGAACAGGTGATCACTGAAGCGCCCTCCTGAACACTCTGTTGAACAGTGGGCTCCGGTGGAAGGCCGAACTTGTCCAGGGGAACCAGGCTTCCAGCACCGAGATCGTCTATGACCGGAACCCCCGCCCGACGCCCGAGAGCGACCAGGTCACCCAGTGAAACCTCTCCGGTAAACCCCCTTACCCTGTAATTCGACGGGTGTACCCTGAGTATGGCTCCGGTGTTTTCCGACAGAGCCGATTCGTAATCCCGCAGATGGGTTCGGTTGGTGCAGCCCACCTCCACCATGACGCAGCCGCTCTGCTTCATCACCTCGGGAATCCTGAACGCTCCGCCGATCTCCACCAGTTGCCCCCGGGAAACGATGACCTCCCTGCCCCGGGCCAGCGCTGAGAGAACCAGCATGGTGGCGCCGGCGTTGTTGTTGGCAACCGTGGCCGCCTGGGCGCCGGTGATCCGTGTGAGAAGGTTTTCCACATGTCCGTCACGGTGGCCACGGACCCCTGCCTGTCGGTCCCACTGAAGAACCGCGTAACCTGTGGCGACCCTTCTGATGTTCTCCACCGCCAGGGGCGGCAGACAAGCCCTTCCCAGTCCGGTGTGGAGGATGACTCCGGTTGCGTTGACGACGGTGGCCATGGAAGAAGCCGCCATGTTTCCCGCTCTCTGCAGGGCCGCCTGCGCCAGTTCCCGCAGGGTGGGACAGGGGCTTCCGTCAAGAATGCTTTGTCTTGCCTTTTCCACCGTCTCCCGCGCCGCGTCCCTCAGGATGGAGGGTGGATGGCCGGAAAGCTCCTGAATAACCGCATGAACCGGTGGAAGGTTCCTGAGCCCGTCGGTGCCCACGGTTTCCTCCTTCGTTCTATGACTGCGCCAGATGGGTTCCCATCATGCGGATCGACTTTTTGGGGCACTTGGGTACACACTGACCGCACCCGACACACTTCTCAGGCACAACCTCGTGTTTGCTTTTCAACTCACCCTGAATCGCGTTGGTGGGACAGACCTTCGTACAGAGGGTGCAGCCTATGCATGTACTGTCGATGAATGCCTTGGGCCGAACCTTGACAAGGTCGTTGATGGCGGAAGTGGGGCACTCCCCGGCGCAGATGCCGCAGTTGATGCATTTGCCCGAATCGATGGACGCCAGGTTGTTCTCCAGGGTTATGGCGTCTACCGGGCATGCCTTCACACATTTGCCGCAGCCGATGCATGCCACTGAACAAGCCTTTCTGGCCACACCGCCCTTGTCCCTGCTGGAACACGCGATGATGACTTTCCTGTCTTCCGGCCACAGGCTTATGAGTTTTCTCGGACAGGCGGCGATACACTTTCCGCAACCGGTGCACAGTTCGGCGTCGATTTCCGGAAGCCCGTTCTCGCCCATGCGCATGGCCCCGAAGGGACAGGCCCTGAAGCAGTCGCCAAGCCCGAGACAGCCGTAACGGCAAAGCTTGTGCCCCTCCATCACCAAGACCGCCGAGGCACAGCTTTCCGGGCCGCGATATGTAAAGGCGTCAACGGCGCTGTGGCCTCCACCGCAGTGGAGAACCGCCACATTTCTAACGCTTTCATCCATGGCCACACCGAGGATGGAGGCGATCCTGGCGTTTACACCCGCTCCCGCAGCCACGCAGCCCCCCGGAGGAGCCAGCCCCTTCACCACAGCGTCGGCGAACGCCCCGCAGCCCGGATAACCGCACCCACCGCAGTTGGCGGCGGGAAGCACTTCCTCTATTCTTTCCACCCTGGGATCTTTGGGAACAGAGAGCTTCTTCGACGCGAGAGCCAGGCCAAGGCCAAGAAGAAGACCGACCCCGCCAAGAACCACGGCGGGCACCAGGACAGCGGTCATGACCAGCGTATCCATGCCCTACCCCCCCAGTCCCGCGAAGCCGAGAAAGGCGATGGACATGGCGCCGGCGACAAGAAACGCGATGGGGAGCCCCCGAAGGGATCGGGGCACCGGAGCCTGATCAAGCCTTTCCCGAAGCCCCGCCATCAGCACCAGGGCCAAAGTGAAACCGATTCCCGCCGCCACCGCGTGCACAAGGCTGTAGCCAAGGCCGAACTTCTCGTCGATGTTCAGTACCGCCACGCCGAGAATCGCGCAGTTCGTGGTGATCAGGGGGAGGAAAATTCCCAGAGCCTGATAGAGGGCGGGGCTGAACTTCTGCAGGATCATCTCAACCAGTTGAACCAGTGACGCAATGATGATGATGAAGGCGATGGTTCGCAGGTATGTGATGCCCAGGGGAACCAGAAGCAGGTGGTAAACCACCCAGCTGCCCAGGGTGGCCAGGGCCATGACGAAAATCACCGCGGCCCCCATACCCACAGCGCTGTCCAGCTGTTTGGAAACACCGAGAAAAGGACAAATCCCCAGAAAACGGCTTAGGACGAAGTTGTTGATGAAAATGGCGCCTATGATTATGGCCATCAGCGCCCCGAAACTGAAACCCGAATCCGGTGTTCCGGAAGTCGAGGCGAGGATCGTCGGGAGAAGGAAGGGGTTCACAGCGCACCTCCTTTCCTTCTGTTGTCAATCATGTTGAAGAAGCCCAGGATGAACCCCATGAGGATGAACGCTCCCGGGGCCAGAATGGCGATGAGAATCGGCTGATTGCTGTAAGGGGAGCCCAGCAGATTGATGCCCAGCCAGGTTCCGCTGCCAAGGATTTCCCGGAATGTGGCCATGACCACCATGGCGAAGGTGAACCCCACCCCCATGCCCAGCGCGTCCGCAAGGGCGGCGGGAACCGTGTTCCGGTTGGCAAAGCCCTCGGCCCTGCCCAGTATTATGCAGTTCACCACAATCAGGGGGATGAAGATGCCAAGGCTGCGGTGGAGATCAGGCAGGTAGGCGTTCATTATCAGATCGACCAGAGTGACGAAGGTGGCGATGATAACGATGTAGCATGGAATTCGAACCTTGGACGGGATGACACTGCGAAGCAGGGCCACGAGAAAGTTTGAGCAGATCAGGACAAAACCGGCGGCGACTCCCATTCCCAGGGCGTTCTCCACACTGGAGGTAACCGCCAGAAACGGGCACATGCCCAGGGCAAGCCGGAAAACCGGGTTCTCCTTGTAGATTCCCTTGGTAAACTCTCTGGTGAGGCTCACCTTGACTGCCCCCCTTCCTGGAAAAGCCCCGCGGCGGCCATGGCTTCCATACCCCGGCGCACCGAGAGGGTAACGGCCCGGGATGTTATGGTGCTGCCGGTTATGGCATCGATGTCTCCGCCGTCAGCGGTCAGAAACAGGCTCTGAGTGTTTCTTCCGGTGAACCGGACCAGAAATCTGTCAGGGTCCGATACATTCGCCCCGAGACCGGGAGTTTCCTGCTGATAGAGGATTTCGGAGGCGGTGATCTCACCGTTCAGCCCGCAGGCGACCATGGTCTGGATCGTGCTTGAGTAACCCCGGCCGTAGGCTATGAACACGTAACCTCTCTTGTGACCTTCGCTGAAAACCCCAACCACCGAAAGCACCGCGTCCGACTGGGCGTAGGGGTTTGCGAGGCCGGGCACTGAAAGGCTGTCGAAGGTAACCGGAACTCCAGCCCCGACTATGCTGACCGCCACGCTTTCCATGGCTTCCAGTTTTGCCTTCTCCTTCTGCTGGGCGATCAGGGGTTCGGTCAGGCTGTTCACAAACCCCAGAGAGCCCGCGGCTATCACAGCCACCAGCATCAGCACGATACCGAGTTTCAACACATCAGCCATTCTTCTTCACCTCCCCGAAAGCCCGGGGCTTGGTGTACCTGTCAATGAGGGGCGTGGCCAGGTTCATCAGAAGGATCGAGTAACTGCAACCCTCGGGGTACCCGCCCCACCTGCGGATGATCATGGTAAGAAGCCCCGCGCCCACTCCGAATATCAGCCGACCTCTTCTGGTCACCGGGGTGGTCACCATGTCCGTGACCATGAAGAACCCGCCCAATACCACTCCGCCGGACAGCAGGTGAAGCAGAGGGTCTCCGTTGAGAAAACCCGGGCCCCCGAAAACCCAGCCGAAAATCGCCACGGCTCCCAGGTAACTCAGGGGAAGCCTGGGCTCCAGCACACGCCGGGCGAAAAGATAGATTGCTCCAATCAGAAGCATCAGGGCGCTGGTCTCGCCGATGCAGCCCCCGACCCTTCCCAGCAGAAGGCTCATGCGGGTTTCCGATGAGGCCAGAAGCTCCCGGGTCGAGGAGGCTCTGTCCCGCAGGGCAGAGGCGTCGGCGGTTTCTCCCGAGGCTTCCGCCTCGGCGGCGCCGGTTTCCCATGTAAAGGTTTGCTTCAGAAGATTGAGGGGCGTGGCTCCGGAAACCACATCAGCACCCTCAAGTGTTTCCGTTCGAATCCCCGATTGATCCCAGGAGTTGTCCCCTCCAGGGCCGCTTCGAAGGGGCGCCCACCAGCCCGCGGTCATGAGCACGGGAAAACTTGCCACCAGAAACGCGCGACCCAGAAGGGCCGGGTTGACGATGTTGCTGCCCAGGCCTCCGAAGGCCTGTTTCGCAACGGCGATGGCAAAGGCGCTTCCAAGGATGGGAATCCACCATGGAACTCCCGGGGGCACGTTGTAGGCAAGCAGGATTCCGGTCACCACCGCGCTGCCGTCGAGAACAATGCTCACCGGCTTCTTCATGAACCTCAGGCACAGCCACTCTGTCAAAACCGCGGCTGAAACGCTAAGGCCGGTAAGAAGCAGGGCTCTTGGTCCGAAGAAGAACACCGCGGCGGCCAGGGCGGGCAACAGAGCCACCGCCACATCGATCATCACCCTCCGGGTGGTGTCCGGCGAGGCTGCGTGGGGTGACATGGCCAGCTCGAATCGTCTTGTTTCCGGCATCATGCCCCCTTTCCGGTGCCGATGGCCCGTATCTCGTTCTGGGCACGCTTTATGTAATGCACCAGGTACCTGCCGGCGGGGCATACATAGCTGCAGGTTCCACATGCCATGCAGTTCAGAGCGCCAAACTCCTCTGCGGTTTTCCAGTCTTCGTATTCCGACGCCTTGGCGATGATGCTGGGACAAAGGTTGAGAGGGCAGACATCCACGCATTTTCCGCACCGAATGCACGGCCCTTCAGAGGCTTCCCGCACCTCACGGGAAGACAGCGCCAGAACACCGCTGGTACCCTTGGTCACCGGAACCTGGTCGGTATGGACCGCCATGCCCATCATCGGACCTCCGGAGACAAGCCTCGCGACATCGGTTCCATACCCCCCGGCGGCATTCACAAGCACCGCGAAAGGGGTTCCCACGGAGCACAGGAAGTTGCCGGGGCTCACCACGCCTCCGCCGGTGACGGTGGTCACCCGGGAGACCGAAGGCAACCCCTCCCTTACCGCCTGGGCTACCGCCACGCAGGTTCCAACGTTCTGAACCACCACGCCTATGTCCAGCGGCAGGCCGCCCGGCGGAACCCTGCGTCCGCAAACCGCGTCGATCAGTTGCTTCTCCGCGCCCTGGGGGTAGGAAACCGCCAGGGGAACAACTTTCGCGCCCAAACCGCCCAGATGTGAGATGGCGTCGGGTTTGTTCACTTCGATGCCGATGCAGGGGTTCTTCACCCCGAGAATCATGGCGATGATATTCATGCCGGCAATGATGTCCGCAGCGGATTCAAGCATGAGCCTGTGGTCCGCGGTAAGGTATGGTTCGCACTCCACGCCGTTGACTATCAGGGTATCGATGGTCTTTCCCTTTGGGGGGGAAAGCTTTACAAAGGTTGGAAAGCACGCGCCCCCCATACCGCACACCCCGGCGTCACGGATTCGTTCCACAAGCTGGGCCGGCGTCCGGTTGTCCCAGTCGGGCCAGGGTTCATAAACGGGGTTTTCATCCCGGTCTTCCACCGCGATCACCACCCCGGGGCCCGTCCTCCGGTGAGGCATGGGAGCCTCGCCCACACTCAACACCCTTCCGCCGGCGGGGGAATGGGTGGAAAGGCTGATGAAGCCGTTCCTATCCCCGATAACCTGGCCGAAGGCCACCGTGTCTCCGGGTTTCACCACGGGAGTCGAGGGAGTTCCCAGATGCTGGCACAGGGAGACGGTGACGGTTTCAGGGATGGGAATTCTCACCACCGATCTGGAACTGCTGAGTTCCTTGTTGCCCGGTGGATGGGTTCCACCGGAAAAAGTTCTTGCCCTGCTCATATTCCTCCAGCGTTCGGCGTAATGAAACAAAGATAAGGGTGCGGGCACAAAATGCCCTTACCCATATGGGTGCGACACGCGGAAGCATAGAACGAAAACCGCTTGCGGGCAACCTCCGGAAAACCCCGACAATCACCGGCGAACATTGAACGGCGCCGGTGGCTTTCCGCTGTCTCTCAGCGGGACAGCAGAGATGCGGACTCCTCCACCCTTTTCGTAAGGCCCATGGAGGCAAACCTTTCGATTGCACTGGCCAGAAAGGCGTGCCCGGAGTCCGCTCCCGTCTTTCGGCGAAGATGAAGACCGCCGAGATGGTGTTCCGCTGCCGCCACATCCAGAAGGGCGCCGTGCTTCAAGTAAACGGAGAGGGCTTCTTCAAGGCACCGAACTCCCTCTTCCACATCTCCCGTTATCCCGAGAATGTTTGCCCGCTCCACCTGCACCCCTGCTCTGAGCATCTCGCTGTCGCACTCTCCGGCCAGTGCCGAAGCCCTGTCGACAAGTGCCACAGCTTCTTCCGTGTCTCCGGAAAGCGCACGCTCTCTGGCCACCGCCCCGAGGAGAGATGCTGTGTTCGCGGGATCCTTCAGGCGTTCCACGGTGCTCAACGCCTCTGCAAGCTCCCGACGGGCCAGATCATGGTCGCCGGTGAGCAGGGCGGCTCTGCCCCGGAGGTTGCCCGCCTTCCACAGCTCTCTGTCCATGCCGGTCATCGACGCCACCTCACGCAGCCTTCCCGAACTATGGAACAATCGACGGAAATCCCGGGCCTCCAGGGCTATGGAGCCGTCCGCGGAGAGCGCCAGCAGCAGGTCGTGGGTGGAACCAAGTTCCTCGGACATCCTCAGGTACTCCCGGCAGTGCAGCCGGGCTTCGGAAACATTGCCCACTCTCAGCATGGGCAGGGTTAACTGGCCGTGACAGTTGTTCACCATGAACTTGTCGCCGATTTCCCGGGCGATACCCAGATTCCGGGTCACACAGTCAATCGATTCCAGGAACCGCCCCTGGCGATGGTAGATCAGACTGATGTTGCCCAGGGTGATCGCAGCCTCCCGGTACTTGCCCAGTTTCTCCGCGATCTCCAGGGCTTTGCGGTAGTAGATACCGGCGGATTCCATGTCATCTTTCACCCAGTAAACCGTTGCCAGGGTGTTCAGGGTCTTTCCCAGGGTGGGCAACCCCTCCGGGCCTGCTGTTTCACCGTATGCCACCGCCTTCAAAGCGTATTCCATGGCCTCTTCCAAAGATCCCCGCACACACATGGCCCATGCCCTGAAGGATGCGTTCCGGGCGAATATCTCGGGATACTCCGCTTCGCTTCCTTCCACTGTCTTCTCGATGTCGCAGATGTAGTCCAATGCCCGGTCGATCTCACCCCGGACATAGAAAATCTCCGCCATGGCTTCCTTTGCGACACTCCGGGTTTCAACGGAGGCCGACATGGCCACTACATTCCGGTGGGCCTCCAGGGCCAGGTCATAGTCACCCAGGGTATCCCTGATCCGGGCGATGCCCTCCCAGGCTTCCACGAGGCTGTTCGTGAAATCGGGCAGGTTCTCCGCCAGATCCGCCGCCGCGGTGAAATGCTGCAGGGCCTCTTCGTTCATGTACCTCTCCGCCGCGATTCTTCCTGCCCTGAGACTGTGTATCACCGCGCTCGCGGGAACTTCACCCCTGCGGAAATGATGGGCGAGGATCGATGGCGGGGCACCCCCCCTCTCCATAACCTCCCCAAGGCGGCGGTGAACCGACCGTCTGTCCCTTCTCAGCATTGAATCATAGGCCACATCCCTTACAAGAACGTGTGAAAAAACGAAATCCCCATCGTCACCGGACACGGGATGCACCAGCCTTGCCTTGATGCAATCCCGGGCATCGGATTCCACTGGCCTTTCCAGCACCTCGGCCACCAAACGCAGGGAGAAATCCGAACCGGACACAGCGGCGGTTCGAAGAAAGTCTTTGGCTTCCGGCCTCAACTGGTCCATTCTGGCCATAATCATCGAAAAAATGTTTTCAGGTATGGAATCCTCGGAGTAATCCCGGGAAGTGACCCAGACATTTTCCCTTCGTTCCAGCAGCCGGTTCTCCAACAGAAACAGGGTGATCTGAAGAAGGAAGAAGGGGTTCCCCTCCGACCTGGATCTCAGAATCTCTCCCGCCATGGGGTCGAGATCGCCACCTCCGAGAATACTGTGCACCAGACTCATGCTCTCTTCGTCGGAGAGCCCGGAAAGCTCCATGGTTTCCAGGGCGAGTTCCTCTCCGGTAACCATGGGATGCCCCTCGGGTCTTCTGGACAGCAGCACCGGAGGACCGCCTATTGCCTGAACATCCCTCAGAAGCCGGGACAACTCAACGATTTCCTCGGCTGAGAGCAGATGCAGGTCTTCAATGACAAAAAGGGAAGGTTCCCTGAGGAGCGTCAGCATCGCCTTCAGGCAGTCCCGAAGGTTTTCCCGTCTCAGCTTGGGGGGCAGGGCGCCGTAGGCCTTTCCCGGATACGAGAGACCGAACAGCATACCCCCGGGAAAACTCTCAAGCGCCGCCAGTTCGTCGCCGCCGGCTGATCTGAGGGTTTCCCTCAGCTTCGATCGTTTGACCCGGGCCGAATCCCCGGAGTTGATGCCACAGATACCCGCGACCAGCGAAGACAGATGCTCATCGGTTCTCCGTGGCTCATCGGGTCTGACCGAGACAATCCTGACCCCCCGGGCTGAAAGATTCGTGCACAGCTGGGAAAGCAGGCGGGTCTTTCCGACTCCGGCTTCGCCGGTGATTTCCATCACCACCCCCCTGACCGCCGCCCGTCCCGTTAGATGGTCGAGTTCCCGCGCCCTGCCCACGAATCCGCAGCGGTAGTGATGCAGGGGTTCGCCGGGGGAGGGAACAAAACGACTGAGGGCCCGCTTCTTGCCTTTGGCCCAGACAGAGGACAGGGGTTTGAACACAAAGAACTCCCGGGTTTCCCGACGAACTTCCCCGCTGACCACAACGGATCCCCGGGGGGCTGTATCGCAAAGCCTCGCGGCGGTATTCACCCCGTCACCAATCACGGTGAAGCTCCGCCGCCAGTGGTTTCCAACCAACCCGTAGTACGCGTAGCCGCAGCTTATCCCCGCGGACGGGTAAAGGCATTCCTGCCCTTCCAAAGCATCAAGCGCTTCAATCCCCGCAAGCACAGCGTTCCTGCCGTCCCTTCCTGAGGATACCGGGGCACCGAAAAGCAGAAACATTCTGCAGCCTCCGGTTACCATGCTGTCCACCAGATGCAGGGTTCCGCCGTACTTCTCCGCGATCTCCGAAAGAATCCTGAACGACTTTCGAAGAGCATCAATCGGGGGGGAGGCGATATCGTAACCCGCCAGTTTGATAAACAGCGCGACCACGGACCTGTGCTCGGGAGAGTGCCCGACCGGGGCTTTGGGAGTCTTCGCCGCCGAAGGAGGCCCGCTCCATGGTTTTCGCCTTGAAACCCCCGGGGCGTCTTCCCGGCCTTCCGCCGCCGCTTCAGCCATTCCCGCCACCAGGGCTCCGCTGAGAAGCACATGTGCTCTTCCCCGGTGTAGAAGTTCAGATTCAAACCAGCTTCCAATGCCGGAGAGGACCGATGCCCGGGGTGTAATCTCCCCCGCTTCGGTCTTTACACTGCCCAGACCGGCCAGACAGCTGCGAATCCCGGAAACGCATGTGGAAGCGTCTTCCCCCCGGGGCAGACGGGCTGTAACCGAATCCCCGGCGAAATAGAGAACATCCCCGCCGGCTTTCTCTATCGGTTCGAGGATGGCGCCGAAGCAGTTGTTCAGAAGTTCCGTAAGCTGCTCTGTCCCCTTTTTTCCCAGGGAACCCAGCTTTTCGGAAATGGAGGTGAACCCCTTGAGGTCTGCGTGGATCAGGGCGCCGTTACGAAGGGAACAACTTCTGCTTTTCACATTCGGCAAGATAGCCCGGGTGAACCCTTCGCGCAACCGGGCGAAATCGATCCGGAAACGATATGATACAAACTC
>Ga0334882_1001312_pt1 | contig 30343 bp, 21 predicted proteins | sample GraSluR1_MG_5_FD_207226 | JGI IMG/M metagenome (GOLD analysis project Ga0334882, IMG submission 207226) | Sludge microbial communities from methane-producing bioreactor in Wageningen University, Netherlands - Granular Sludge_15_04-R1 | ecosystem: Engineered > Bioreactor > Anaerobic >... | reverse complement strand
CCAAAAATAAGCTTCCTGATTTTTCCCTTTCCCTGTGACTGCACCGCAATCATATCCGGATTATTTTTTCGTACAAAACCTTTAATACCATCTTCAAGGTTGTTGTTATTAACAACATTAATGGTGTAATTTGACAACTCAAATTCCTTAGCAAGCATGTTTAGTTTTTCAATGGATTCATCAGGAGACGTTTCTCCATTAATAACCACATGCAGAAGGTGCATTCTCGATTCTGATAAATCAGCAAACTGAGCAATATCATTTAGCCCGCCCTGGTCTTTTTCATTTACATCAATGGCCACCAGGATATCTCTAATCATACTGCAATTTGTCTCCTCTTTCAATATTATAACAGGGTAATCTACTTTCCTGACAATTTTTTCTGAATCAATACCAAAAATCTGATTAAGGAAATTATCCTCATCCCGGCTGCCAAACAGAACTAAACCTGCATCAAAATATTCGATGTAACCATTCAAATCAGTTTTACTATCATTAAATCTTACATAGGGCTTAATCTTAACTTTATCTGTAGAAAACTTATTTGCCGCATTTTCAACAAGGGTCTGGTGTTTTCTCATTAATTGTGCATTAAACCTGTCTATGCTCTGTCCATCAGAAAGCATAGCATCTCCTGTAGCAGAGAAAGTCTGAGAATGGACTGGCTTAATAACATTTAGAAGGACAATTTCTGAAGTATTTAACTGCTTAGCAACACTAATGGCGAATTCCGTAACCTTATCCGACAATTCATCAAGTTCTGTTGCAACAAGTATTCTCTTTGTTTCCATAATTTGTGAATTTTTCCATTTTCATATCTACAGGCTCTAAATCTATACCATAAATAGAATTGCCTCAGACTGGCCTCCATATAATTCGATCTGTCAGGCAATTAGAGCATCCCGGAACATCAGCTTCAGATAAAGTCTGTGGAATAATGTCAACAGATAGACTAATATTGATTAATTTTATTCGATTAACCAACCACAAATACATTAAGTTATATCATTCTATGAAGGCATTTTGCGCAGATCAGGTACCTAATCCGGTTATTGTTTATGATTCTGACTGGAAGATTATTAAAATCAATACCTCTGCCTTAATCCTCTTAGGTTACTCACAAGCCGAAGATCTTTATGGTAAATCTATTCACCATATCTGGAGTGAAAATGTACATAACAATACAGGCATTCTGCAATCGCTCATCGACAAAAGTGCCGGATCGTCGCCTCCCAAAAAGATAGAACACATAAGCAAAGACGGAAAGTGCATTGAACTGCTTTCTCAATTCAGGAAAGTTTCAGATAATGAAGTCCCGGGAACAATTTATTATATTGAATCGGGTTTCTACTATTATGATGTGCTTCAGCAGGATATCCGGAAACAAAAGAAGAAACTTGACTACTGGAAAATCCTTGCTGACAATGTCCCCGGATTAAGGGTTATCCTTGTAGATAAAAACCTGGATATTCATTGCAGTATTGGACAGGAGGAGACAACACATATTATTGGAGAGCCTGATAACGGACTCATAAATTTAATCAGTCAGCTGCCGCCGGAATTTATTGCAGTTTTCAGACCACTTCTTAAAATTGTCTTTGAAGGCACTTCAGTCAGCAGAGAATTTACCTACCTGAATGATCATTATGCTGTTAGTCTTACTCCCCTTTCAGATCAGCATAAAAATCCCTTATGCATTATTGTCATACAAAACATTACTGAAACAAAATTAGCGGAAAAGAAGCTTTTGCTCTCAAAAGAGGAGGCCGAAGATGCAAACGAGGCTAAAAGTAACTTTATAGCTAAAATGTCTCATGAGATACGAACGCCGCTTAATGCAATCATTGGTTTTTCAGATCAGTTAAAAAGGACCAGGCTTACAAAAAAGCAAACCGATTTTCTCGATATTGTTAATAACTCATCAAAGCATTTACTTTCAACAATTGATGATATTCTGGTTCTGTCAAAAGTAGAATCAGGGCAGATTGAAGTCGATGACATACCTTTTAAAGTTGCCGGGGTGATAAAAGCCGTAAAAGACATCCTTGGCCACAGGATATTGAAGAAGGATCTTGAATTTGATACTCACTGCAATATATCTGATGATGTGCTGCGGGGCGATCCTGCAAAGCTGCGCCAGATTCTGATAAACCTTGTGAGTAATTCAATTAAATTCACGCACACCGGCAAAATCTCGCTTTCATGCTCAACCATTAAAAATACATCCAGGAGTCAAGTACTTCGATTTACTGTTTCTGACTCAGGCATAGGCATCTCCCCTGAAAAGTTGCAGGCTATCTTCGATCCTTTTTATCAGGCTGACAATTCAATTGGCAGGAGCTATTTCGGATCGGGATTGGGGCTTACCATTTGCAAGGAACTGACAGAGTCTCTCGGAGGCGAAATCATAGTCTCAAGCGTACCAGGCAAGGGTTCTGAATTTTCGTTTACATTATCTTTTAAAAAATCCTCAGAACCATATATTGATCATCAGGCAGTCAGTCCCCTGATTCATAAAGATCTATTCAAAAGCATAAACATACTGTTTGTTGATGATGATCCTGTAAACCAGATGCTGGGGAAAGTCATTCTTACTAAATACAAAGCCAGAGTTACTTTTGCCAAAACAGGACAGGAAGCAATTAAGCTATTCAGACCCGGCTGTTTTAATCTGGTGCTCCTCGATATTAATTTGCCCGGAACCAGTGGTATTGATGTGGCAAAGCAAATAAGAAAGACAGAGGAGAGCTATAAAATCACGGGCCCTGTAAAAATAATTGCAATGACTGCCAATGCCTTAAAAAAACATATTGACCAATACCTCAGAGCCGGAATGGACGATGTAATACTCAAGCCTTTTACCGAGGATGATCTCTATCAGAAAATTGTTACACACACCCATGAAACCATAAATGGCGGAATGAACAATTATAATGAAACCAGTTACGGCAATCTGAGTGACCAGTATAATCTGGAAGAGTTGCTAAGAACCACAAAGGGGGACAAAGAGTTTACCGTATTAATGCTTAATACTTTTATCGATAATGCCACAATCTTACTTGAAAAAGTCAGGTCTGATCTTGAAAGAAACGATTACCTGTCAATTGCGGAATCGATTCATCAACTTTTGCCATCAATTACACAGCTGAACTTTCAGAATACAACCACTCTTCTAACTAGAATTGAGAGAAAATATCTGAGAAAAAAAACATCTACGAATGATCCAAAGCTTATTGAGAGAGCAATAAAAGAAATTGCATTTTGCATTGAATCAATACGTAAAGTAAGGGATGGTATGAAATAGAATTTACTGAGGCTCATTTTATTACTATATTTACGCCAACTTATTGAACAAACATGAAAGCGTCAATCCTTATTATAGATGATGATCCGTACATTACCACTTTACTCGAAAACTATTTTAAACGGGAAGGATACAAAACATATACATCCTACAAAGGAAAACCAGCGCTTAAATTGCTGCACAGTATAAGCATTGATGTAGTCCTGTGTGATATCCGATTACCAGACATCGAAGGAATACAATTGCTTAAATACATCCGGAAGCTTTCTCCTGAAGCAGTTGTCATAATGATGACTGCATATGCTGAGATCAGGGCAGCTGTTGAGAGCATCAAAGCAGGAGCTTTTGAGTATGTAACAAAACCTGTCCTGCCTGACGAAATAAGCGACATAGTAAGGAAGGCCGCAGATAAAAAGACGAATGAAGGCATTAATACTGAAGATGGTTTTATAACCGGTGAAAACGGAAAAATGCTTGAGGTAATTGACCAGGCAAAGTTGGTTGCACCCACTGACATGTCAGTTCTGATACAAGGCGAAACCGGTTCCGGCAAAGAGTATATTGCCCGTTTAATCCATAATAACAGTAAGCGCAAGGGTAAAAAGTTTGTGGCAATAGATTGTGGGGCCATACCCGGGGAACTTGCATCCAGTGAATTGTTCGGACACATTAAAGGTGCGTTTACTGGAGCTATATCCGATAAATCGGGATATTTTGAGCAGGCTGATGGCGGAACCATCTTCCTTGATGAGATTGGAAACCTGACTTACGAAACACAGGTAAAACTACTGCGAGCAATTCAGCAGAAGGTAATAACACGGGTTGGAGACAGCAAAGAGATCAGTATTGACGTTCGTATCGTGTCTGCTACAAACAGCGATCTGCTAAAAGCCCTTGACGACGGGCAATTCCGAGAAGACCTTTATCACCGAATTAATGAATTTAAAATTGAGCTACCCCCTTTGCGTGAACGGGGAAACGACATTATAACCTTTGCCCGTCATTTTCTTGCTGAAGCTAACCGAAACCTTAACAAAGACGTAAAAGATTTTGACAGCAATGTAATAAATGCCTTCAAAAGCTATAGTTGGTACGGCAATTTGCGGGAGATGCGCAATGTGGTGAAGCGTAGCGTACTTCTTACCCGCACCGATTATATTACGATTGACGCTTTGCCTTTGGAGCTAAAATCAGAATATCCGGAGGAAGCAGAACATACAACATTTGCTGACAACCCCCTTAACCTCAGAAATGCAGCCGGGGTAGCAGAAAAGAGTGTGGTTGAAAAGGCCCTGAAAGAGGCAGATTTCAATAAATCACGGGCTGCTAAGATTCTGAAAATTGACAGAAAAACACTCTACAATAAGATTAAGCGATATGGTATTAAACTGTAGAAATAAGGTTGCCTGATATCAGCATATGGGCAACCTCATTTAACAGTCGGATGGAATTAGTGCCCTACTTCTCAATCTCAAAAGAAATTTTTGCATTAACAGCATAAGAAACAATCTTGTTGTTCTCAACATTAGCATTCATGTGCTCAATGTAAATTGATCTGATGTTTTTTACAGATTTTGATGCTTCGCTCAAAGCATTTTGAGTCGCTTCTGTAAAACCCTTGTCCGATGAAGCAATCACTTCAATAACTTTTACCATAGTCATGTTTTTTCCTCCTATTTGTTTTAAACTATTTGACTTAGACGATGAGAAAACCATGCCATAAAAAATACGTTCTCCTGCATAGCCAACCATAATACTGCTAACAACTAATTTCTGTTGAGGCTAATCATTTATCTCATATTTGTACGGGTTTTGAAAACCAGCCAGATCAGTCAATAAGGGTCAGGACAATTATCTGAAGCAGGTCAAGGTTATTAAAATCCGTAGTAAGTCATATTTGTATGCTTTACTCAACAATGGTGTAGAAAAGTATCAACACTCTGCTATTCAGGTCTGATTATTTTTCTGATCCCCCAAATAATTTCCCGACATGCTCAAGTCAGGATGTACGAACGGATATAATCTTCGCTGCCCCTCTTAATATTCACTTTTCATGTCAACACGGACATTTTCTACCGGGTTAATAAACTTAATGGCAGAAAACGACAGGAAAAATTTCCTTCTGACCGAATTCATTTTATTGCCCAATAATTGTGATTTTGGTTAATAAAATTGTAAATTGAGTATTCTCTGGCATCCTGCGTGTCTCATAACCTTAACCAGAAAGTATCCTTATAGAATACTAACTGCCGGCTATAAGTAAATTACTTTCACATGTTAGTTGCCACCAGATCACTAACATCATTCGATCAAGGCTATTCAGTGAGATTTGATTGTTATGTGCCGGGGATTCTAAACCAGAATACAGACATCTATGGAAAAAAAAACAAGAACCTTACAGGAAAGCGGATCTGTTAAAGCACTGATATTTGATCTGGACGGAGTGATAACCCAAACCCGTAAAACACACAAGAGAGCATGGAAGCAAATGTTCGACAACTTCTTTGAAGAACGCAACTCCGGGCATGAAACCATGACAGAATTGGATTATCAGGAGTACATCGATGGGAAACCCCGCTATCAGGGAGTTGACAGTTTTCTGGCATCCAGAGGTATTGAATTACCTTATGGGTCAAAGAATGATGAACCTGGATATGATTCGGTCTGCGCTCTGGGAAACAGCAAAAACATGCTCTTTAACGAATTGCTCGAAAAGGATGGTGTAGAAGTATATGAGGATGCTCTGGAAAAATTAAAGGAATGGCGCAAGGCAGGACTAAAAACCGCTATTGTGTCTTCCAGCAAAAACTGCAGAAAGATTATTGAAGTGGCAGGTATCAGCAATCTTTTTGATACCTCTGTTGACGGGATAGTATCGGAAGAGCTGGGACTGAAAGGAAAACCCGATCCCGATATTTTCACTGAGGCAGCCCGGCGTTTGGGCGTCGGAGTTGAAAACTCTGTGGTTTTTGAAGATGCTTCGTCTGGTGTTAAGGCAGGGCAAAAGGGCTATTTCGGGTTGGTAGTCGGGATCAGCCGTTTCAACAATGCAGAGGCACTGAAGAGAAATGGTGCCGATATCACAATCGATAATTTCCGGGATTTCGATCTTCATGACCAAGCCTTGCACGAAGAGTTTTTTAACCGCCAGGGAAAAGCTATCTTTCCTGCTAATGATGAAATACTAAATATTCTGGCACAAAACAGACCCGTTATTTTCCTTGACTATGATGGTACACTTTCGCCAATTGTGCCCCGGCCAGAGGATGCAACCATTTCCCATGAAATGAAGGAAGCCCTTAAAAAGCTGGCCGAGATATATACAGTGGCCATCGTAACCGGCCGCGATATGGAAGATGTCGAAAACCTGGTGGGACTTGATGAATTGATTTATGCCGGAAGTCATGGATATATAATAACCGGGCCTGATGGCTTGTTTATGGAACATCCTGATTCTGAAAAGATCATTCCCAGGCTGGATATTATTGAGAAAGAAGTAACATCCTACCTGGAAAATAAAACCGAGGGTACCCAGGTTGACCGAAAAAGGTATGCCATTGGTATTCACTACCGCAATGCCCGTCAGGAAGATGAAAAGATTGTGCTCGAGATGGTGGATGAAATACTTAAGAAGCATCCCGGCCACAAAAAAGGAGAAGGCAAAAAGATAATAGAGATTAAACCAGACATGGATTGGCATAAGGGCAAAGCCGTCATGTGGATAATGGATGCACTAAATATGACGGGAAAGAAAGATGTTATACCCGTATATATTGGCGATGACATTACAGATGAGGATGGTTTTGAAGCTTTAAAAGATACGGGGATGGGCATCCTTGTGGGAGGTCATGGTCAGCCAACTGCAGCAAAATATGCACTGAAAAATGTTTTTCAGGTAAAAGAGTTTTTGAGGAAGCTTATCGAAATACATGACCGGAAACCTAAGGAGGACGTATTATGAAATCAGGCTGGACAATCACATACAAGAGTTTTAATAAAGATGAGCACCCGTTGCAGGAAGCACTTTGTACCCTCGGAAACGGATGCTTTGCCACCCGGGGAGCTCTGGAGATGGAAAGGAATCAGATCACAGACTGGAACTATCCAGGAACATATTTGGCAGGTGGATATAACAGGCTGGAGTCGAAAGTGCAGGATAGAATCATAGAAAATGAAGACCTGGTTAACTGGCCTAACTGGTTATATCTCACCTTCAGGATTGAAGGAGACAGATGGTTTGATCCTGATGCTATGGAGATCCTTAACTATGAAACACACCTTCACCTTAAGGAGGCTCTATTGGAGCGCACACTAACCTTTCGCGACGAAAATGGGAGAGTAACAGGGTTAAGATCGAGAAGATTTGTGAGCATGAGCAACGCCCATGCCGCTGCAATACAATGGGAACTTAAGCCTGTCAACTGGTCTGGCAGAATAACCCTGCGTTCAGGAATTGACGGAAACATAATCAACAACAATGTAGAGCGATACAGCGATTTGAACCAGAACCATATTGATGTTATTGATGCCGGGCATTTTAACGATTGTGGTTTTTATATGCTCAGCCAAAGTACACAATCAAAAATACTGACCGCACAGGCGGTAAAAACAACCATCTCTCAAAAGGGGGGTAAAATAGAGCTAACTAAAAGTGATGTTAATAAAGATGGCTTTGTGGGTATTGATTTAAGATTCACCTGCAAGGAGGGAGAAACCTACCAAATAGAAAAAATCATGTCACTTTTCACCTCCCGCGACATGGCCATCTCCGACCCCCTGACCGAATCTCAGGAATCAATTGAGCGTGCTACTACATTCGGAAATATGGAAGAGAAACATATTGCGGTCTGGAAGCAATTCTGGCAGTACAATGATATTGATTTAAAAACCACTGAGCCCCTGGATAAGTTGGTAACACGGCTGCACATCTTCCATCTGTATCAAACAGTTTCTTACAACAGCATTGACCACGATATCGGCATACCAGCAAGGGGATGGCACGGAGAAGCCTACCGTGGGCATATCTTCTGGGATGAGTTGTACATTATGCCCTTTATAAACCTGCATCTTCCACAGTTGTCGCGATCCTTGCTCATGTATCGGTACCGCAGATTACCCGAAGCACGGCATGCAGCTTCCCGGGCCGGGTATCGCGGTGCCATGTTTCCCTGGCAAAGCGGAAGCAACGGCCGCGAAGAGACACAGAAAGTACACCTTAACCCCCAATCGGGCCGCTGGCTTCAGGATGTGTCGCACCTGCAATACCATATCAATGCCGCTGTACCCTACAACGTTTGGCACTATTACCAAAGTACAGGCGATATGGACTTTATGTTATCTCACGGTGCCGAAATTATTCTCTCAAATGCATTGTTCTGGTCAGACAAGACCACCTTCAACAAAAAACTGGGCAAATATGAAATTCTAAAGGTGATGGGGCCCGATGAATACCATACGCACTACCCCGGAGCAGATGAAGATGATCCGGGACTAAACAACAATGCCTACACCAATGTAATGGCTGTTTGGGTTATCCAACATGCTCTGGAATTGTTGGAACTATTGGATAATGAATGTCGTAAAAATCTTATGCAAACAGTTGAATTTTCAGAAGCTGATATGGATCGTTGGGAAGACATTACCACAAAAATGTATGTACCCTTTAAAGATAACATCATTATGCAGTTTGATGGCTATGATAAGCTGAAAGAGCTCGATTGGGATCATTATCGCAAAGAACATGGTCAATCCATACGACTGGATCGCATATTAGAAGTAGAAGGAGATAGCTGCAATAATTACAAAGCCAGTAAGCAAGCCGACGTATTGATGCTGTTTTATCTTTTTTCGGCAGAAGAACTTACGGGAATTATTAATAATCTTGGCTACCCCTTAAATCCGGATGCTATTCCTGAGAATATAGAATATTATCGTAAGCGCACTTCACACGGTTCAACACTGAGCCAGGTAATTCATGCCTGGGTATATGCCAGATCTTCCAGGGATGAGTCATGGCAACGTTTCCGGAAGGCCCTTTTGAGTGATTTTAAGGACGTACAGGGGGGTACAACCCATGAAGGAATACATCTGGGAGCAATGGCCGGAACACTTGATATTATTCAGCGATGCTATACAGGCCTGGAAATCAGGGATGATGTATTATGGTTCAATCCACAACTACCTGAAGATATTAAGCAAATGAGGTTTCATATTCGATATCGTGGACACTGGATCAATCTTGATATCACTCACAAAGCCCTGGCCATTACCTTCGATAAAGGGTGGGCAAACCCGGTTACAATTGGAGTAAACGGCACCACGCATCTTTTCGAGACCAATGATAAAAAGGTGTTTCAACTACAAAATGATGATGGGACTACTCTTCGAATTTGATTACCTCAACCGGGCAACTATCAGCTGCCTCTTTTATCTCATCTTCATGTCTGCTGAAATCTGCTCCCTCTTTTACTACTGCAATATCATCGGGAAGGTCAAAAACCTCAGGACAAATATCAACACAGAGACCACACGCAGTGCAGTCGTCTTCTATCCATACTTTTTTAATAGCCATAATTCAAATTCTTAAATTTGGTATTTACTGTTTAATAAATATTTGCACAGGCAATCTGACCTTTTAAATATCTTGTACTGCCAGTTCCTTAATCAGCCATAAACTCTAATCCAAATTTGCTTCCAGCTTAATGTTTATTCCCTTCAGGGCTTTTGAAACCGGGCAATTCTCTTTGGCATTACCTGCAATTTCCTCAAACTTCAGCTTTTCAATATCAGAAACTTTGCCAGTAGTTTTCAGCAAAATCTCAGTTATAGTAAAAGAATCACCTGCTTTTGCCAAAGTAACCTCAGCATCAGTCTCAATTTTTTCGGGTTTGTACCCGGCCTGTGACAATGCATGCGCAAATGCCATTGAAAAACAGCTTGCATGAGCTGCTCCAATTAACTCTTCGGGACTTGATGCCTCCTTGTTGTCTTCAAAACGTGAAGGAAACGTCAGGTGGCCTTGATAACCACTGGTTTTCAGAGTATACTTTCCTTTGCCGTTCGGCAGATTTCCCTTCCAATGGGCGTTTGCATAATGTTTACTCATAATAGTACTTTTTTACGTTACATTAATTCTATTATTTTTGGCTGTGTATTGATCCGCATTTTTGCCAATAATGGTTTAACTTTCATGATTAATGGTCATGGAAACCAGTATTTAGTACCAGTTCTTCCATTTTGATATTGTTATCTCCTATCTTTTCCTTATCAATATCTGCCTTTCTACTTATCCATTCACGGGCCAGCTTTCTTTCAGCCTCTGGCCTTGAACTCATTACAAATGCTGCAACCAGCCTGTTCCCTTCGAACCACCAGGTACTAAAATCACCCTTTGCAACATCCCCCCTGTTACGTATCTCATCAGCCGATTTATTATCACCGAAGTATTCATAGGAATACTCGAATACATCTGAGAAAAAGAACGGCAGGAAAATATATGGGTCACGCTTACCGGTCATCACTTTCGCAACATGTTGCCCTTGTTCAAAAGCATGTTCCCAGTGCTCAACGACCCTGCTTTTCCCAAAAACCATATCAGGGAATTCAACTACATCACCTGCAGCATATACATCTTCAATATTTGTCTCGCAGTATTCATTCACCAGGATCCCTTTATTGATGTTAAGCTGTGTTTTTCTGAAAATGTCAATATTGGGTTCCACTCCGATTCCTGCCACAACCATATCGGTTTTTAACCTTTTGCCTGAAAGGAGCTCTACTTCTTCAACTTTTTCCTTACCATGAAATCCTTTTACGCTATAATTCATAATAAGCTCTATTCCTTTTCTTTGAAATTGGTTCTGAAAAAATGAACCGATATCTGCACTGGCAAACCTTGCAAGCAACCTCTCCTCCGGCACGATCATAGTAACCTTCAATCCTGATTGATTCAATACAGCGGCTGTTTCAGTACCAATATATCCACCCCCGACAACAATAACACGATCAGCCTTGTCTGCATGCTTCCTTATGTCGTCAGACTGTTTCTGATCTCTGAGATAGAAAATGTTTTTCAGTTCGCTTCCCTCAATATCGAGCCTTTTCAGCTTTGATCCCGTGGCAATCAGCAGCTTCTCATAACTAAGTACATCACCGTTTCTCAGGACAACCTGTTTATGCCCGAACTTAACCTCTTCAGCCACAGATTCAAGCTTGACATCAATTCCATTCTTATCATAAAACTCTCTCTCATTTATCAGAATTTCATCGTCCTGACTTTTATCCCTGAGATAATCTTTTGAAAATGGCGGACGGTTCATCGGTAGTGTTGATTCGGCCGAAACAATACACAACTCACCATTTTTGATATTTTGTTCAATAAATGCTTTTGCTGCATATCCTGCAGTAGTACCACCACCGATAATAATATATTTATAGTCTTTCATAATGTGTAAAAATTGGTTTTAAATGTTTTAAATGAATTATTGATTTCATTGTTATAATAAACAGATCTCATGATCAGAATCTGAATATCGCATTCAATATTGATTTTGGCTCAGGCATTTTATCGGCATCCATTAAATACACTGATCCATTATTCAGTATGGTATGGACCGCGGCTAAGTTGAGCAGACTTGAACTTTGTCCGTCACCTTCATTACGGATCATTATCTCATTTGTCTCCTTGTCAAACATTCCCCAAAGTTCTGAGGGTTTGCTGACAAATAAAGTATCAACCCGCTGATTAATGGCAGCAGGAATAATCTCCTCCGGTTTATATGAGGCTCTGATCTCTGACAATGCCTGTTCGAAAGCTGAAACCTTTTCGGTGCGTTTTCGGTTGAAATACCCCATTAGTATTTGCCTTGCCTTTTCATGAAGGAGAACCGGATCTTCATGCTCCGGATTTCCGGAAATAAACTTTTGCACCAGATATTTGTAGTCGCTTACCTCACGGTATAAGGGAACCAGGTAATCAACCGCTGCCAGAACCATTGGAACATCTCTCTCTTCCAATATTTTCATGACACCTTCGTGTATGGCCCTGAAGTATTTCAGAGTTTCCGTTTTCTTCTCATCTTTTCCTCCTCCATGGCCATGAAACAATGCCTGGGTTCCCCCGGTCTGACCAGATCGAAACTGCAGGTTCTTTTCCTTAAAATCGTATCCCAGGACCTCCCCGGGTTCCTCAGGCAGTATACCCCTGGTTTCAAACTCATCAATCCGGTGTGGAAACCCTTCAAACAGTTTTGCACCATTAAGGCTTAAAGCAAGTAAATAAAATCTGTCATCATCATTAATGTAAGGCAATAAGGGTAACAGGTAGAAATGATCGTTAACGTATATGTATGTATCAAAATAGACCGGTATTGTGAAGTATATGAACTGATCATGGTTTCTGAAGATTGCCAGGCCATCGGACTGGTGTTTCCAGAAACCATTGTCTTCAATCAGGTCCTCAATTGGCTTAAGCAGTTCATCTACTGTGTCTTTATCGGCCCGGGATAAGGATAAGAAGCTGCGAACTTTCTTTACCTGGTTCTTAAGATTCTTCTGATCGATCATTTCGATTACTTCCTTACCCGCCCTATGGGTTGGAATAAAAATACTTATACAAGACGGCCTGGTTACCCGGGCCATATCTTTAAATTTATCAATTGAGAGTTTATCCATAAAATGTAGTTTTCATAATGTGTCCCTGAGATTCCTGTTAATGAAAAAACCTTGCCATAAGTAAAGGGCAATTGCTATTTTGACTGAGAGAGGTTTTTGGTGTAGCAAAGGTCACATGCAGGAAATCCTGTTTGAGCCACCAGTCTTTCAATCCATGAACGGAAATGCCCTTTTCTAATTAATGGAGATATGCCAGATGCTATTTGGTCAGATTTTTCGAAAGGAGTGTTTGGAATATGTATATACTAATCCACAGTTTTTGATTTTCAGGGACTTTTTTCTACAAGAAGAGCCTGTAAACACTGCATATTTAGTTTGGCAAGGTTTTTTCCTGTGTGGAACATAGATTGTTCAACTATTAATACATAAGAATTATGGGAAAAACAACAAATGTACTAATCGGGTTTATTACGGGAGCTGCCGCTGGTGCAGCATTAGGAATACTCTTTGCTCCGGATAAGGGAAGCAAAACCAGAAAAAAGATCAGCAAGAAAACAAGGGAGTTTTCTTCTCAGGTATCAGATAATCTCAGTGAGCAGGTAGATAAAATGAAGCAACATATCAATGACTTTGTTGATGATATTAAGGGTAAGGTCGATGATATTGAGTCAGAAATGAAGAAGAAGGTAGCTAAAGAGAAGGACCGGGTTGCATCTGAAGTTAGGGAAGAGAAGGCAAAATAAAAATCAGGAATATGGCCAAAAACGAATTGTCAGAGAACCTCTCAGGGATTTATGATGTTCTAAAAGATTATCTTAACTCCAGAGTTGATCTTTTTAAACTTGGGTTACTTCAGAAGTATACCAGTGCAGGTGTTTACCTGCTTACTGTTGTGTCAGTAATTATAACCTCTTTTGCTGCCTTCATCTTTTTGATGTTCTCATTCAGTTTCTGGTATGGAGGCAGAACAGGCAACCTTGAACAGGGCTTCCTTATCTCAGCAGGAGTCTTCGCAATAATTGTTGTATTACTGATTGTTTTCAGGAAAAATATCTTCTCAGGAAACCTGATAAAGGTATTCGCAAGTATTCTTTTTACCGATGAAGAAAAATAGTCAGATGAAGCCATTAATAGATTATAGCCGCCTAAGAACGTTCAGCGATATAATAATTGCTAAAGAAAAACTAAGATATTCGATTCTGCTGCATGAAGATATGCTTTCCAGAAGCTTCTCTGACTTAAGGGATAATTTCGTACTCTCCATGAAGCAATCAGTCCGGGATTGGGCTACAAAAGTTGCTTTAGAGTTTTTATTGACTCAGATAAACCTGCGAACATCAAAAAGAGGAAAGTAGCTATAACTTTACCCAATCAGTGAGATAAACGGAGGATGGGCTTGAAACTCCATAAACCGGGTACATGCCTGTCAGCTGGATCATCTCATTCAGGAAACAATAACACTACTCCGTGGTGTAATTGGCAACACGCCTGACTCTGGATCAGAAGAGTTTAGGTTCGAGCCCTGGTGCAGCAACAAAAAAACCCACGCATGTGGGTTTCTGTGCGAAGATAGGGCGAGAAGCTGCAAGTGAAGCGAGTAGTCCCGATAATACGCCCACGGCGGATTGTCGGGAAGCCCTAACGGAGCAACAATAACATAGCGAGAGTGATAGCGTGAGCAGTCACTCTCTTTTTGTTTCAACTCACTTCGTTCATCGAACCCACCCCTATGAACCGGGTGTTCGGTTCCCAGAGCTGCCTTCACAGGGATGAAGCAACTTTTATTTGACTTGTGGCATATGATGTTAGTACCTTTGTATTAAACAAATACCCGGAAGGTGAAAAGATCTGTTGCATGTCTTTTGATGCTATTTCTTGCTGCCTCCTGCATACAGGGGCAATGGTACTATAAGAAATACGGAGTATTAGATATCAACTATCTCTCGTTGGAACAACTTGACGAAGCAAGGCTCAATACGAAAGAAGAACTCGTTGCATCAGGTTTTATTGCAATTGGAGGAGGCTTATGCTACATTATTTTCAGGTACATAAAACCAGGGATGAGTGAAGACCCTTCTTTCTTTGAGGAACTTCTCGGAGACGAGGGTGTGAACAAATTGGGAATGGGATGCAGCCTTGCCGCAATTGCCGGAGGATCAGTCTATTGGGTCGTGTCCATGAGCAGAAAGGCAAGTATTAATGCTACAATCAGATCAAAACAATCATATTCAGGTTCTCTAAGCATCTCGCCGCAAATCATCCCCGGGATCCGCAGTGGTAACATCTATTCCGGATTTGCATTCAGCATTAAATTCTAAAAAGTTGAAAGAAATACAGCAGGTAAGAACTGAAAACAAACAAATGCCAGACAAAATAAGTCTGCTTTCAGATTAAGGATGGCATAACTTTGTTTCATGTAATTCCGGCAAGTAAAAAAAAGGTATCCATCTTTTGTGCCTGTTATTCATTCTTTGCTTTATAACAGGCGAATCAGGCATTCTCAGGTTGGTGGTGTCATATTTGAGGAGCCCACTGAAAGGACTTAAGGCCCTGATTAACATAAAGTAAAAGAGTCGAAAAATACTTGGGATATGACAGAACTCGTGCGATTTCCAGCTGAAACCACCGATGTGTGGATAAACTTCAGGTTGCCGTCTGACAACAGATACTGCACGTGGGTTGAAAAGGATGGGTATCGCCTGGAGTCTTGATGATGCCATCAGAAAACTGAAAAAGAAGGATTGTCACAAGTTCAGATCAAATGCTGCGGGGTGAGGTGTTCTATTAATTCCTTCTTAACCTTATTATCACCCTGACCCACACCGGGAGATGATCAGAGGCTACGGGTTCCTGTTCCACACGGGCTTTGGCAGTCCTGACTCCTGCAGCAGACCCTTTATGGATAAAAACATAATCGATACAACTATCTGGTTTATCTGCCGGAAAGGTTGAAACGTTCCGGTCATTAAGCAATATCCATTTCTCCTCAATTCTACTTATCACTTCAGACTGCGGAGTGGCATTCAGATCGCCTGCCAGAAAAACCGGCTTCACTAAAGTATTGAATAGGTCATTAATGATTTTTACTGATTCTATCCTGTCTTCTTCGTTTAGCGAGAAATGAGTACAGCAGATTATTGCATTCTCCAATTCTACAATAAGCAGACTGCGCTTTTCTTCCCGGCCGGGGAGAGTCACAGTTCTCCATAGAAGCGGTTTTTCATTTGTCAGTACCCCGACCCCGTACTTCCCTCCCTGAAACAGGATTGACGCTCCGTATACAGGGTGCATACCTGTAAGTTGAGCCAGTTCATTAAGCACTACAGCTCCATTGCTGCGCTGAGTTGCGCTGTCAAGCTCCTGAAGGGCTACGACCTGGGGATTGATACGGTTAATAATATCAGCTACCCTCTGGTAATCTGTCTGGTTATCCAGACCTCTGCAATTACGAACATTATAGCTCAAAATAGTATACTCTTTCTTCTTTCCGAAATAATTCACGGTATTATTACAGGAGGTTACCGGAAGAAGAACCGAAAGCAGGAAAAGTAAGACATAAAAGATAGCCCTGATCATACTAAGCTTTAAAGCGATTGGTCTGCAGGTGTAAAAATAGCTTTTTCGTCAATTCAAAAGTATAGTCCGGCCTATGAACAAGGATCCAAGCCATAACGACACCTGTGCATCAAAGATTATGAGGATACCATCCTATTCGTGTCTTATCGACTCAATTGGTTTAAGATCGGCGGCTCGTTTTGCAGGCAGGTAACCGAAAGTGATACCCACTATCACCGAAAACCCGAAGGCAATTATTACTGAATAAAGGGTGATGCTGGTACTTACTTCAGTGAAAAGTGCTATTGCCAGTGACAGAAAAATACCCAGAAAAACACCCATCAAACCTCCGGTAATGCTCATTGCGATAGCCTCAGTGACAAACTGCCCCATAATGTCTGATCGCTTTGCCCCGACAGCCCTGCGTATACCTATCTCGCGGGTGCGTTCCATTACTGATGCCAGCATGATATTCATAATGCCGATACCTCCCACAATAAGCGATATGGCGGCAATAGAGGCCAGCAGCAGGTTGTAAATTCTGCTCTCCCGCTTCTCCTGCTCCATAAGTTCATATGGAATAAGAATGCTGAAGTCGTCATTGTCGAAATGCCTGCGGGAGACAATATTCCTTATAACAGATGCTGACCCGACAAGGTTTTCAGAGCTCTCAAACCTGATCGTCAGCTGCCTGAGTTCACTTGACATAGGGTTCTTAGGTGGTATTCTCCTGGAAAAGGTTGTAAGGGGTATATAAATATCGTTGTTGAGGTCGCGGGCTGCAAGTTCCCCGACGGTTTCAGTAAAGAGGGCCTTCGGTTTCAGCACTCCAACAACTTCAAACCACTGATCTCCAAGCTTGATGTTCATCCCCAGAGGATTTTCATAGTTAAACAGCTCTCTCGCAATATTAGCACCGAGAACACATACCTTAAGCTGACGATTGTAGTGATCATGATCGATAAATACTCCTCTGTCAATTCTGAAGTTTAGTATCTCTGTAACCTCAGGTGTGACTCCTACTACTGTCGAACGTGATGACCTGTTTGCAAATACTGCATCAAGAGCAGCTTCCGCCTGTGGCGCAACAGCTTTCACTCCCGGAACAATCTCAGTTATCGCCCTTGAGTCTTCAAGGGAGAGTCCCTTTGAGAACCTGATACGCATCTGCTCAAGCTCAGTATCGGTAAGATCCCTGTCCCTGACAATTATGTTGCTCACCCCCAGGTCCTGATACTTGGCCATTGCCTGCTTTTTGGTTCCCTCTCCTATCGAAATCATCATAATTACCGAAGCGGTGCCGAAAATGATACCAAGCATAGTCAGCAACGATCTGAATTTATGGTCAATAAGCCCGTAAAAAGCTACCCGCATGTTTTCTTCATACTGCATCTGTATTCTCTTTTCAGTATATGACTGTTTCGGGCAGGACCAGCGGCAGCCCCTGCCTGACGTCTCCCTTTACTATCGTATAAGTATTGTTTGACAGTCCTGTCTCCACCTCTCTCTTTTCCACACTGCCCTTCCTTAAGATAAAAAGGTAACTTTTACCACCCTCATTGTACAGGCAGGCTGTCGGAACAAACAGATCATCTCCATTACCCTGGTAAGTTATATATTCACAGCTTACTGTCATACCAGGTTTAAGCCTCACATCTGACTCATTAATAAGCACCTCTGTGTTAAATACCCTTCTCTCTCCTGTTTCGACACATACTTTACCGATATAGTTTACATTTCCTGTGAAGTCAACCAAAGGCAACGCATCAAGCCTTACAATTACATCCTGACCCTGCTTTATCCTGCTTATGTCGAGTTCCTGCACAAAACCTTTTACCTTCATGGTTCTGACGTCAGGTATCATGGCAACAGGATACATGAGGTTAATATCATCGCCAACCTTGATCATTTGTCCTGTCCGCCGGTTGTTTTCTATAACGAAGACACCTTCTATCGGACTGACAACAGACAGCATGTCGAGCGTCTCAAGTGCCGACCTCAGGTCATTCTCCCGTTGTAATACCTTTATTTTCTGTATCAAAAGATCAAGGCTGTCCAGTACCGGTCTCATTGCAAGCTTGTGTTTCACCCGTTCAAGCTTAATACCCGCCTGCCTGAATTCGAGCTCCCTAACTCTTCTCATACCGGCAGATTCAAAGCCTGATTTTTCAAAGCTGAGGCGTTTCATGTCATATGACGACTGCTCTGAAGTAAGTTGCGCCCTGAGGTCCTGCATGTTATTTGCCAGCTGAGCTTTAAGCTTGTTCATTGCTGCCAGTTCATTTTCAAGCATTTCCTCCCTGTCGAGTATAGTCTTCTGGATATTGGACTTATCAAGTATTACCACGGTGTCACCACCAGAGACGTTGGTGCCATGTTCTGTCAGTCCTGTAATCTTGAATGTGGAACCATACATATAGTTGATCCTTGGAAGGAAGAGTGAATAGGCATTTACTGCCTGCAGTTCACCTGTTTCCATTACCGATTGTCTGAAGACCCCTTTCATTACCGAGTATTCTGCTATATCTGAACGTGAACAGCTCAAAAAAAGCAATGGAAAGGCTGCCAGGACAAACACGCGACCAGACCATGTCTTTTTTCTGCCTTCCTTAACGCGAAGCTTCATCTCAGTTTCACTTGTTTTTTTCATTTGTCTCCTCCCTGTTGATGTATGGGTCAGTCAGTGCAATGAGGTCGTTAACTGACAGCCCCTCAGTGATAACAACATAATCAGTATTGACTGCGCCTGTCTTCACATCTGCCCTGCGAAATCCTGAGCCGTTTTTCAACCATACATACTCAGATAACTCATCTCTGAATACTGATTCGATAGGAACATATAAAACATCATGCAACTCATTCACAATTATCCTGCATCTTACCGTCAGTCCGGGAAGCAACTGATCACTCTGCCCGTTGATCCTGATCTGCGTTGGAAAGACCTTTATTTTTGACCTTAATTCCTTATTCTGTGCAAGATATGCCACAGACTCAACGGTGCCAAGATAGACTGAATCAGACCAGGCATCGGGCCTTATCTCAACCCTCTGACCCTGTAAAACCTTCGCAACATCTACCTCGTTGATCTTAACAAGTGCCCTCATTTCCGAAAGATCAGGCAGATCGATAAGATCAGAACCGGAAAAGGGCTGATCACCAACAGCCCATTTCTGACCTGATGTAAAGTTATTCCTCTTGATTATGATCCCACGGGCCGGACTTACAACAAACAGCTTGTTCATTGAAGCTACAGCATCATCCAGTATTTTTTCAACCTGTCTTATAGAGAGTGACTTTTGCAGAAGGTCTTCCCTGTGTATCACTTTTTTGCTTTCAATCTGCTCCTTTGCCCTGTTGAGAGCAATTGTCGCTGTTTCAAGCCTTAGCTGAATCTCCTTTTTGGTTGCATCGGGTTCATAAACTGATGTTTCGTAGTTAATCCTGGCTATCTCCTGTGAGATAAGTGCAAGCTCAAGGTCTGCCTCCAGGTCATCTATCTCTGATTGTTGCATCGATTTCAGCTTTTCGTATTCCGCCCGTGCTATCTCCAGTTGCTGCTCAGCCTGTACAATTCCTCTCCTGATTTCTGAAGGATCGAATATGACAACTGTATCCCCCTTTTCCACTTCAGTGCCCTCATCAACTATTTTTGTTATTTTCAAGGAACCATATCTGTATGATACCGCCGGCGCAGAAACCGCTATGGAGTTCACAGCAGATAGTGTTCCCTGTTCAATAACCTCCTCTGTGAAGGTACCCAGCCTTACCGGTGTCACCTGCACTGACTGATTATTGTTACCCTTGCAGGAGAATAGCAGCAGGAATAGAAGGTAAACGATCTGTCTGTTCATAACTGGTTGCTTTTCTTATTGTTTTTTTCTTTTCTTTTTGTACTTATCAGATGTACGGGTGGCTCTGAAAGAGCAATCGTTTCATCTCCTTCCAGTCCGCCGGTGATAATTGTGTATGAACCTCCCGAAGTTCCTGTTTCAACTGTTACAGGAATATACTTCCTGCTGTTGCTGACATAAACCGTTTTCAGACTGTCACGTTCGAAAACAGCCACCGCCGGCACGAAAATGGTATCCTTCGCCTCTCGTACGATGATATCACATGCGGCACTGAGACCGGGTTTCATTAATGGAGAAAGAGTGTCGATATCGACAACTATCTCATATGATCTCACCTTTGAACTGTAAACCGGTTGTGATGTGCGTCCCACAAGTGTTTTCCTGCTCACCACCCCTGTGGTTGATTGTCCACCGGCAGCATCAACATTGATCCTGACTTTCTGTCCCTTTTCTATGCGTCTGTAATCGTCTTCCATTACTGTTGCAGTGACCTGAATCCGGCTCATATCAGGAAACTGAAGTACAGGAGTACCAATCAAAAGCACAGAACCCTCTCTTACAAGACCTCCTCCTAAAGTACCTGAACTGCCCGGGCCTACGATTGTTATTAACGGAGACTCGGTTCTCATTACCATACCCTCACGGTCAGCAATAAGTGTAAGTGATCTGAGCTGCGATTCATAGATACCCAAAGTTGACTTTGACTGTATAATTCGTGACCTGGCCTGAAGCAGGACAGTCTCACCCATCAACCGCGCCGCTGAAAGCTTATGCTCTATCTTCTCCTTTTCAATAATGGCTTTCTGCATCTCAAGTTCCTGCTGCCTGCGCTGAAAATCTACTGCATATACCCTTTTCAGAGAATCGAGTCTGGCCATCTTAATGCGGGCTTCACTGGTGGCAAGCTGTGCTTCAAGCATTGCAATATTAAGCAGATTGTCTGCCTCTATCTTCTTCACTCCTGCCTCCTGAGTCTCCAACTGGGTTTTTAGGGTATTGTAAATATTTTCAAGATCAGGTACCGAAAGAATGCATAAAGTGTCTCCTTTCTTCACATACTGCCCATCCTCAGCAAGGCGCATCACGGTCATTTCCCCGAACATTATATCAGGTGGTACCACTTTATGATTGGATGCTGACTGCAACGTGCCGTCTACCCTTATGGTCTCTGTATAATCTGCTCTGTTCAGGCTGAAGGCTATAATATTGCTGTCTGAGCGGTTCCTGCATGACAAGGACAATAAACTTATTATCAGACAGATTGACAAAGAAAACTTCATCAGGGGAGGGTTTTGAAGTTTATGTTTACATTTTACTAAACGTGACAGACATAAGAGTATTGTTCATTCGGGACAACTTGTTTTCAAGTGGGCAAATTCCTGCCTTACGGAGTCTTACAAATTCTGCAGACACATAAAAGTAAAAAACTTTTCGTAACTAACAAAATAGTTGTTAATAATTCATGTAACAAGCCTGAACTTCTCTCTCTGGTAATCGGAATACCTGGAGAGAGGCCCTGGTAAAACTTAATGGGATGGCCCTCTAAGTGTAAAATGACTGATTAACTGTTCCAGTTCTCAGGTCAATTCAGACCAAGAACCTCTTTACCCTGTTTAAATACTATATCAACCGGTATTCCGGCAGCATTTACCATCTCAAGATCACGGCGCAGACTCTCTGTCATTATACCGTCAGCCTCAATCCATGCTTTTGCTGCTTCATAATCACCATCGCCCTGTATGGTAAGTATTTTTTCCAACAGAGATACGACTGCTGCCTTCATTTCATCAAGATTAACCTTGTAGGTTCCATCATCCTGATATACAAAGGCTCCGTTGTCAGCAAAGTACTTCATATTCATCATATTGGCTTTGCCATGCGCGCTGGCTGCGCCAAAACGGCTTGAACGGAAGATGCCCGCAAAGAAGGTAACATAGTTGTTCATCACCTCACCGCTGGTAATCTCACCCATTTCATAAAGTTTTGTTACAAGATAAAGGCCCATAATATCGGCTTTGGCCTCCTCCAGGGCTGAGTATTGCTCCTTAAGAGCTTCTCTGACCGGTCCCATGCCGTTTATGGTATTCTTGACACCCATACCATGAGCAACCTCGTGGAAGGTTGTATTTTCAAAAAAAGCATCGAAGGTTATGTATTGCCTCTGGCTCTCATCAATAAGCTTGTCGGCTATAGGAACCAGAATTCTGTCAAACTTGGCTTTCATCGAGTTCTTCAGCTGGAGCTTGCGGCTGCCAACGGCAAGATGTATCTCAGGGTCATTGGGCAGGTTGATGGCTATGGTCTTGCTTCCGGCATTACAGTCACCGGCGTAATAAAGCGCGTAATATACGTTCATATCTGCATCTGTTCCGGGCATCTCGGCTTTATAGTCAGGTGCCACAGGTAAGCCTTTCTGCAGGTCAGGCAACATGGCATTGTATTTCACCAGCTTTGCACTCCATTCAGGGTCCTTTACCAGTACGAACGCCTCATGAGCCGCCTTGTATCCAAAAAGGCCATCTTCATAGTTCTCGATAGGCCCCACCACGAAATCAATATTCGATTCCTTCATCTCCATCCATGCAAAATCACTTGCCTGATACTCATTTGAAAGCAATGCATCAGCACGCATGTCGAGATACTTTTTCAATCCTGCATCTTCAGCCAGTCCTGCTGCCTGACGCAGAAGTTCCGCTGCCTTCATGTGTTGCTCCTGATAAGCCTCTGAATAGGGTATTGACATCAATGCCCCCTCTGAATCACGCCTGATAATTGTATAAAGGCTTGCCTTGTCAGGATCGTCCCACGCTTCAAACTCCTCAACGGTCATATCTTCAGGATAGAATTGTGCTCCCTTCGGTTTAGCCCCGAATGAAGCTATGAACGGTTGGTTGTTGTTAAGTCTGTCCCATGGCCCGTAGTGTATCTTTGCATAGTCCTCCGCAAATTCATTGTCAATTCCCGCGAATAGTGCTTCCTTGTCTCCGTAGGCCTGCATCCAGAAAATGTCATCCATTATCGTTGCAGCATCTATCAGGATGCTTACAATTTCTCTCTCTGAGCTGCTTAACCAGCCCAGGTCGGTTGTGAGTGTTACCTCATCGAATTTTGCAAGGTTCGCCTTCATCTCTTCTGTGAATTTCTTGTCAGTGGAATTGCAGCCTGCAATTATCAGCAGGAAGCAGAAAATCAGAATGGGGGTGAAAGTTTTCATGGTAGGTTGTATTTAAGTTTCCAGAGTCTGCTAATGTGACCAGATTAAGATAGAGTTTACAGAGTTCATAAAATTGATAAACTTCATAAAGTTATGTATTATTTTATCACCGGCAAAAGGTAGCTGTACCGGTGAGGGCCCACCCTGAGAATAAGGAGATAAGTGCCAGGAGGAGTGTCGCCAAAGTCAATTTCAATAGTCTCTGAATAAGGAGCAACAATTGACTTAATATCGCGTCCGGTCAAACTGATTATCCTTATAACCGCTTCTCCCTTAAAGTACTCCGGAAAACTTACCGTCACACTCTCTTTTGCCGGTAAAGGATAAAGGACTGGCCTTGTGGCCGCAGACGCCGTTTCTGATACTGAAGTAGGGTCGCCCCAGATTGCTACAGCATACTCAGGCTTGTCTATGAAAGGGTTACGGTTGTTCTGGATTCCATAAACCGCATTATTACGGTTCGTCTCTTTCTGACTGACAGGATCGGTATTGTGCCAGTGCAGGAGCATAGAAACTGCCCAGCTTTTAGGCTCAGCACCGGTTACCATGTCACTGCCCGGCCAGCTTCCGTCCTCGCCATAATATCTTACAGCCATATATAGCATGGTACGTGCAAAGTCTCCCTTATAGGCATCAACAGGCTCAAATACCGTTCCGCTGTAACCAGGCCAGCTATTGGAACCAAGCTTGCTTCCATTCAGGGATGTCCATGTTGCTGAAGCAACAACTCCGAAAGGGTAGTTCCCTCTTTTGTTGTTCACCCATCCATCTGTCGGATAAAGATGAAAGAGGTCAGTGTACATTGGCATAATTTCGCCCCCAAACCAGCTTCTTGGAAAAGAGTGCTCACGGTTGTAGCAGTCTCCCTCCTTCTGATAGCTTCCACACTGATTGGTGCCAAAGGTAAAAATATAAGGAGGTGTCCCTCCGGGAATGTCAGAATACATATCCCAAACCATCCCGTCGGCGGTTGAATCAGTAGCGACAAAATGTGTCCATAATGCAGTATAAGTCGACTCGGTATGACCCTTTATTATATCATGAAGTGCCTGTTTAAGCTCAACACCCGTCTTGCCTTCGGCTTCAAGGTAGTAACCTGCCGGGGGCTGTGAGACAGCCATTACTGCCACGAACAGGAAACCTGATAATATCGAACTCCTTTTTATCATCTGAACTTATACAAGCAGACCTCCAACCTTTTAGGCCACACGGCAGCGCGTCTTATCCTACCTCTCTCCTATCCTGATATCATCAACCTGCCATGTAGTGGTATTTTTATCACCCGATGAGGGATCGTTTCCGTTGTACCTGAAGGCGACATACATGTTAGTCTTAAAAGCAGCCAGGCTAAGATTGCCTGAATCGCCCCAGCTGCCATAGGTGCCTGCGGGAACCGTCGGATATGACGCCGGCAACTCCGTCCAGGTAAAGTTCCAGGGCTGATCTCCACCGTCATAATCTGCAGAAACCAGTGTCACGATGGTGGCACCGTTATCATAGGCACCCTTACTGCGAAATGAAAGTACAGGATCGGCAGCGTCTGTAAGATCCACACCTGGCAGTATCATCCATGTGGTTACATCAGACTGGCCGGAATTATAGGCAGTAACTTCAGCAAATTTGGAATCGAGATAGTAATAACCCTCCCTCCACAACCTGGTACCCGCCTGCGCGATGGTCTTCCAGCCGGCAAGATCACTAACAGGCCTGTCAATGCCCAGCGATTCGAAATCCTCCTTCAGCCACTCAAATTTAGGTATGTTGCATATCTTGTCATCGGTCATAATCAGCTCTGCAGGATCGCGGATTATCAGCTGCGGAGTATCATATACCGAGACTACGCCCACAAATGTACCGTTCCCGTCAGGCATCGTCTGCGAAGCAAACTGAGCCTCAGTGCGTGTATGTACAGTAACCGAATTGCTGCAATCGGTAAGAACATTCGATCCGCTGTAAGTGCCGGAGGTAGTAAACTCCACATCATTGATCTTAACATAAACACCCTCGTGACTGCCTGCAAGTATTTCAGAGAGAGTTACCTCAACGGGCTGGGGCATTACTGCATTCAGGGTAACGACCTCTACAACAGATGCAATGTCAATATTACCGAACTGCATCAGACCCCTGTACATTGACAATTCGATACCACGGCATTTGATCTTCACCTCCGAACCCATTGCAAACGAATTTGTTCCCGTCACCGTCAGAGCCACTCCTCCGCTCTCATCCTGAATATATGCAATAAACCCGGGAAGGTTACCCAGCTCGGGCGACAGCGTTATCACTCCCTGAATGTAAACATTGGTGTCAATTTTTGTGGTGGAACCGGTAAATAGTGCCCTGAGATCGGCTACTGAAATACGTTCAACCACAGGCTCCGGCGGAGGTACAGGGTCACGATCGCATGAGGAGCCAAGGCACAGCGCAACCATAGACGCTATAACAACCTGATAATAAAAATACTTTCTCATAGTTATGTCTCCTTTACTTGGCCGACGTGACCAATATGTTATCAATCCTGTATGAAGTACTCTCCACACCCGAACCGCGGTAGCGAAAGGCTATCACTCCCGTACCCCCGGAAATATCAGGCAGGGTTACGCTGCCGGAGTTTACCCAGACATTGTCAGCACTGTTTTTATCGGCCAGTGTCGCCGACAAAGGCGTCCATGTTGCCGTTGCTATGTTGGTACCATTATAGTCTGTCGAAAAGAGAAGATCAAACGGGAAGTTATCACCCTGGTGCGCCCAGTATGCCTTCGCGGTACGGAATGTCAGCACCTTCTGAGAAGAGAGAATTATAGGAGGGGGTATCATCCAGATAATAATTTCACTGTCGTTCGAACCATATCCTGTTGCCTGCGCGTACGTGTTGCCGCTGAAAACCTTTGCCCTCCAGAGCCTGCTGCCTGACTGAGCAAAATTCTGCCAGCCGGCCTGAAATATATCCTGGTCATTCTGGAAAGCACTGAAATCCATATTGAGTGTTTCTACCGGATCACCCAGAACCTGACCTCCCGGAGGACAACGGTCACCGTCAAGATATACTTCCTCAATATCTCTGATCAACAGCTGGTAATCATTATTAAACACTGTAACAATTCCTGTAATCGACCCCTTACCTGACGGCAATTGCTGTCCTGCAAATGTGGCATAGCCACTTGTACGGACAATTATCCTGTTATTGCTGCAATCGGTAAGATACCTGTTAGCTGCTGCCGGCGGGTCAGAGTCAGGGTCAGCATATGTTTTACCCAGTTCACTGTCGGCAAACTGTACCTGGTTGAAGGTAACAAGCCTCCCAAGCATGTTGCTGTTCTTCGCCTGAGGTATTGTTATCAGTGCCGGAGACCTGTTACTGGTCATCAGCATATAACGAAAAATACGGGCATCCTTGTTAAACCCCGACAACCTTTTATTTCCTGAATCGTCGGTGTATGGAACACCTCCCATCTGAATGAAGTTACCGTAGTCGCTTAAATACAGGCCCTTGATATTCACAGCAATGGAATCGCCGTTTAAGAGACCCCCGGTGGCTTCGAACTTCATCAGTATCCCGCCACTGTAGTCCTCCATAATCCCTTCCTTGTAGAGATTCCCGTTTTTCTTGTCCGTTGCCGTTACTATCCCGCTGATAGTCCAGTCTTCCGTGATCTGTACAGGAGCCCTTTCTGTCCATGGCTTTGCCAGCTCAGCAGCATAGAGTTGCTTCACCTGTGAAACCGGCACAATGGTTCCAATCTTGAATTCCGGTATCGCCGGCGGCTCATCATTATATTCGATGCATCCCTTGAACAGCAGCAGTGCAGCTACCGGCAAGATCATAATTATTGCTTTTCTTTTCATCATCACCTCCTTCAAAATCTTACACTAAGGTTTACAAAGTAGTTAAACCCGTAATAGTAATAGAGCCTCGGTGCAAACAGCTCGGGCCTCTCCGGGTCATACCTGTACTGCTCAAAACCTCCCGTCTGAAAGTCTGTGCGATTCATCAGGTTGCTGAGGTTTGCACTTAACACAACATAGTATCTTCCGAGATACCACGATTTACCAACGAAAGCATCAAAGAGGGCTCCAGAAGGTACCTTCTGCATCTCCGACCAATAAGGGTAATATCCGGTCTCGTCCTTTGTTCGCGTAACCGGATTAAAGCTCAGGTAACTCCTGTCATAATAACTTGCAGTAAAACCTACCCACCAGTAACGAGGGGCGTTATAGTTGATGCCTGCAGCAAGGGCTGTCTGAGGAGTACCGTCAACCCTGAAGTACTTAACCCACACCTCGTCGTTACGAATGATCTCACTGCTGTTGTCCCGTGTTATTACAATATCCGGATTGTCCATCCAGATATACTGACCGATGGCAGCAACCCCGTTAATGCTTAACGACTGGGTAATGTTCCATTCAACACCAAGTTCAATGCCGGAGTGTTCCTTGTTAATACCGGTCATGGAATAGTTGATGAATGTGCGCAATTCTTCGTGATAAAAACTGGTCACTTCCGACTGGTCAAAGAACCGGGTGTAATATCCTGTCAGCCTTGCACTGACATCAGGCAGCTGAAGAACATATGTAGCATCAGCAGTAAAAATGGTTTCAGGACCGATGCCCGGTGTAACCTCATTTCTTGTTCGCGGAGACAGAAAAGCACTGCTGAAACGAGGCGGATTTCTTAAGATTGCAGTATTGACATCAACTGAATGCCGTCCCGTGATCCGGTAAGCAGCGCCGGCCTTAATCCCCCAGGTCAAATAGTTAAGCTTTTCAGAGTTACCATATGAATTATCAGGGAACAGGCCCTTCATCATCTGACCCTCACGCCATAATGAACTTGCCGTAAGGCTCCCCTGCAGGTAGGTCTTTAGCCTGCCCGGATTCCATTCTCCCATGCCCCAGAATGTTCCCTGGTTAAGATGAGAAATATATGCATGGCCGAAAATCTCCCCTTCTGTCACAAGATTATTGTAGATAAGCAGGTCATTCTGGATTATAAAGGGATCATCGGGGAAATCCCTTTCTGCAAACTGGTCTATATCGAGCCAGAACTCACCCCCAAGCAGATCTTTAACCCTGTTATGGTTAAATCCCTCTGATATATTGACCATGACTCCGGCAGTAAGCTTCATCTCATCATTGAACTCATGGTTAAGGATAGAGTTAAACTGGTACTGAGTCAGGTCATCCCGACGGTCCTCAATAATATATTTTGACCTGTTACCAATAACGAGGTTTCCAAGTATTCCGTAGGCATCATCTATCTGTGAGAGGTTTTTACTGTTGGCAAAATAGAAGTGGTTCCAGTTTAACTGCCTTACCAGAGGGTCAGCCCATCCTTCAGCTATTCGCTCCTGATCTGCAGGGTCGGTATAATACGATGGCAGATACCTGTAATAGTCTGGCCTGGGGTCAGGAGCATCATTCCAGTTTAAAGCTGAGTAACCCGACTTGCCAAACCAGTAGCCCGCCGTTGTCTGAAGGTTCGTCTTCTCGCCCATATTCCAGTAATGGGTAAGAGTGAACAGCGGTTTATTAGATGACCGTACCCTTGAATTACGGACCTTTCCGTTCTGATAACCCCAATATGGATTGTAATAGTTGTTGCCTGTAAGGTCATATACTTCCTGCACCGAACCACCTCCCACACCACGTGAGTATATTGCATCAAGAGCGGTGAAATTCAGAGTGTGAGCGGCATTGTAGCGTCTCTCGACAGAGAGGAAAAAGCTCATTGCATCATAGAAAGTTCCTTCGGCATATCCCTCCTGCGACCAACGGCGTGAGGCAGAGCCTGTAATATACCATCCCTCGCCGATCTCGCCCGTTGAGTAGGTAAGCATAGCCCTGTTGTTATATGTACGATTGCTGAGTGAGTAAACAGCCTTGATTCCCGGACGGTATTGTGATGCTCTTGTTATTATCCTTGAGAGCCCGCCCACCGGTTCAAACATGTGACCTGTAGCAACAGGACCGCTGGTAACTACAGCATCACGCATAACGTCATTCAGGCCGCCCCAGTCACTCCAGATAGGATTGCCGGTTTCAGTGTCATTGATAAGGAATCCGTTTATCATAACAGCGGTATAGGACTGGTCATAACCACGGGGACGAAACCTCACCGGCCCGAAGGTATATGCTGCCGTTGACTGAAATATATCGGCCGAGGATGCAAGAATGCCCTGGTATCCCTGTGATCCGGAACCGCCATCGTCGCTGATGTCAATAACTGTTATTATTGCTGCGTCCTGCCTTACTTCAGGACGGGGGGAGAGATAAACCGTACCCAGATCCAACGCTCCTGATGCCGGCACAAGCACCTGCCTTATTGCCTGGTAGTAACCTGCGCGATCAAAGTATATCAGGTGCTCTCCTTCCTGAACCGGTACTGTGAAGGTGCCATCGTCACCGGTTGTAACACCGGTCTCTCTCCCGTCAACAGAGATGGCTACTCCTGAAACAGGAGATCCTGTCTGCTGGTCTGCCACAGTTCCGCTGACAACAGTCTGCTGAGCTCTGACATGCAGCGACGCAAAGAGAATAAAAAACCATATTAATGTGATTTTCAGCTTCATAAAGTTTATATTATGGAGGTAATTACGAACTTTTTTGGCGCCCAAAAAATACGAAACTTTGATGAGAATATCAAGCAGAAGTGGGCGTAGGAGGCGTAAAAGGCGTAAAAGGCGTAGAAGGCGTAGAAGGCATAAATGGATGAAAAACCATTGCACTCCTTACTCTGCCACCTGCCGGAATTATGGTTCGGAAAACGGTGTCCGGATTGTGGATGGAAGGTTGTGTCATTAGGCGGGA
>Ga0334882_1001311_pt1 | contig 30352 bp, 19 predicted proteins | sample GraSluR1_MG_5_FD_207226 | JGI IMG/M metagenome (GOLD analysis project Ga0334882, IMG submission 207226) | Sludge microbial communities from methane-producing bioreactor in Wageningen University, Netherlands - Granular Sludge_15_04-R1 | ecosystem: Engineered > Bioreactor > Anaerobic >... | reverse complement strand
AACATACTTCAGATCACCCACAATGGGAGAGCGGCCACCTGCTACCGGCCACATAAAGAGCTCATCAAAATCCTGATAGTAACCAGGATTCAGGACACCGGTTGCCGGAGTGTAGTAACCCATCCTCTGGGCAATACCAACCGGCTTGCCCTCTGCTTTAAGGTGGAATGGTACATTGGCAGACTCATCGTAATAGATTACGCGACTCTCAGCTCCTGAGAAGTTAAATCTGCCAAACACTCCAAAACCGTTAAGGAATGTCTTATTCCATCCCAGCTCCACTTCAAATCCATGCGATTTTGTCTCACCGATATTTCCGCTGATTGAGCTTACTCCGACCCATGATGGAACGGAACGGCGGGTCTGCAGAATATCCTCACGACGCTCATTAAAGAGGTCAACATTCAGGGTAATCTGGTTTCTGAAGAATGCCATCTCAATACCTATGTTCTGCTTAATGGCTGTCTCCCATGTTGCATCGGTCACAGGAATTGTGCCTTCCTGGATATAACTGTATGACTGCAGTGGGAATCCAAAACTGACACCACCTGATGCTGCTGTATATTCTGAAATGTAAAGCCATCTGGCAATTCCGGAGTCGCTACCTACCATACCCCATGAATACCTGGGCTTGAAGTAATTAACCCATGGTAGTGCCTCCTTGAACCAGCTCTCCTCTGAAGCGAGCCATCCGACCGCAAATGACGGGAATGTACCAAACCTCAACCCTGGTGCGAACTTCTCTGATCCGGTATGTGAAATGCTAGCCTCAAACATGTACTTCTCAGCATAGCTGTATGTAGCCCTTCCTACCCAGTCTTCCTGATAGGTCGGAAATGATGAAGTACCTCTTGCAATTCGCCGTGCAAATACTCCAAGTCCACTTACACGGTGCTTGCCAAAAGTTCTGCCGTAATTGGTCTGAATACGGTAGTAGTGGCTCCTGCTTGCTCCTGTCAGGTTCTCATTGCTTGTGACCGTCAGCTTAGGCTGTGGTGTCTCATTGTCAATACCAGCATCCTGATGATATCTTGTCCATGTTGAGTCACTGGGATTCAGGTAGAAACCGTAATACTGGGACAATGGAAAGTTCTGTCTGTAGCCAAACGTGCTGTTTATTGAGTAATTGGCCTGTATTGAGAGCCCTGGTGTTATAAAATCGAGGTTCTGATTAAGAATCACATCACTCTGAACATCATTCGACTTGTTTCTCATAAATCCACGACCACCGGTCCACTGCAGCCTGATGTTACCCTGTGCCGGGTTGATCATCGGACGTATACCTGTCTGATTGTATGGAATGAGATTGTCAGGAAACTGCTGAACTGCCTCCTCAGGATAATATGGCATAACCGTTACAGGCTCAAACCATATCTCCTGTGTATAATTATCAACCGGTTTGTTCCACACCTTAAGGTTGCCACCAAGATTAAAGGTAAGCTTTGTGGTCGGCGTTATAAAGAAGTCCATATTGTTCCTGAAGTTGTACCTCTTGTGCCAGTAACCTGCGCTGTGCTTTTCATATTCATAGGGGAACAGTTCACCCACGGTAAACACATCACCCTCCTGAAGGTAGCTCAGAGAGGTAAAATAGTGCACAAAATCATTCCCGCCCCTTGCGTTAAGGTTGTAGCTCTGGTCGAGTGCCGGCTTGAAATAGAAATCCATCCAGTCGAAATCGGGATAGAGATATGGTGATTCCTGCGTGCGATACAGCTCAAGTATGTCATCCGGAATAATACTTGACCACTTGCCATCGTTCCTGTATGCTTCGTTCCTCATTACAAGTGTCTCATAAGCATTCAGGTACTCCGGAAGCCTGGTGGGTGATTTAATGCTTGTTGAAGCGGTGAAATCGAGTTGAACGGCTCCCTTCATACCACGCTTGGTAGTAACGATGATAACGCCGTTTGCACCCCTAACACCATAAATTGAGGTTGCGGAAGCATCCTTAAGTATCGAAATTGACGCAATCTCATTCGGGTCAAGATTTCCGAAGGGCCTTTCAACACCGTCAACCAGTATCAGAGGTGTATTGCTTCCCATTGAAGCTGTACCACGTATCTGCATGGTAATAGAGTTCGATTCTTCACCGGGTGTCGGGTCCTGCATGATTACTGTCAGACCGGGCAGATTACCCTGGAGGGTACTCTCAATACCACCACCGGTCTTGACATTTCTCAGCCTTTCACCCGAGACCTGCGAAATGGCAGCTACTACGGACTCCTTTCTCTGAACTCCGTAACCTACCACCACCACCTCATCGATAGCAGCAACTTCAGCGGTCAGGGTCACATCTATCACTGTCTGGGCTCCAACCCTAATCTTCTGAGTTACCATACCGACGAACGAGAACTGCAGAGTATCTGAAGTTGCTGCTTCGATACTGTACCGACCGTCAAAATCAGTGATGGTTCCCCGTGTTGTTCCAGGAATGGTCACTGACACACCGGGCAGAGTTGTCCCAGCCTCATCCATGACCGTTCCCGTTACCGTCCTTTGCTGCCCGTTAACTGCAAGATGCAGAAACGAAAGAAACAGCAAAAGCAACGGCAATCGCATTTTCTTGTAATTGTCAGGTTTCATCTTATAGGATTTAAGTTAGTCTGTATAATAATATAGTAATGATCTGTTTGCTTTCTCCGATGAAATCAGAACTGCTTCCATCTTTATCTTTACTGTTTTATTCATAGGCATTGGTGTTATTAATACTTTTTTGTTGCTCAAATGTCATTTTTTGGTTCTCAAAACATCTACTTAATTGATTATTCTGATTTTTATGTGTTATTTCTACACTTATTAAATCAACAGCAACTTATTGTCAGCTAATTAGTTTTTATTGTTTTTTTTACACTTATTGAAAAAATCCCCTCTCTAAGCCAAACGTCGGGACTAATTTATATAAATTAATTTCCAAAAACAAAATTATTTTTTAATTACTTAACGATTAATTAACAACCCACTCATGAACACCTGAAGAGTGTCTGGCAGGCAGTTTCACGTACAGCCTCAGTCCCGTTGTCGTAACAGCCTTGAACTTCAGGGTGTCCCATCCATCTTTTGTAACAGTATATTCTCCGACATTCTCTACCGGTTTCCATGTACCTCCTGACAGATATTCAATCCTCCATTCTGCAGGGATGCGGCAACCGCCAAAGGGACCATCATCAAACCAGTAAATCATTGTTTCCGACACCTTCTCAGGCTTCTCAAAATCATACTGGATCCACTCCCACTTATTGTTGTCGGGCCACCAGTGATAGTAAGGCCACGAATGATCGTTTGAGTTTTCAGGTTCATACTGATCCTTTATTGATTGCAGTGCTCTTGTCGGCTTGCTTGCAGTAATATTACTCCGGTTGGCAATAGTAGGTGCTGCCATCGGCTTTGCATTCTCTAACGTAACGGGAAGCCAAACCATCATTTCGGCAGAGCCGCGGTTGTTCCAGAGATGATATGGTATTAACACCAGTTCTTCTACTTCGCCGGTATGAACACTGCCGTCAATATCTCTCCTGACCCGACTACCCTTTGCTTTCACAATCTGAGTCCCCTGAAGAAGGGTTGGTACATATTCGGAAACAAATCCTGCCTCTTTATCAATGACATAGTTCAAAACATGACCGTCACTATTGTCGGGTCCTTCTGCGCAAAACATCAGGGGACCTCTCTGGACTGCAATCTTTCCTGTATTATCCTTGACTCTTTCATCAGCCCTGACTGTCCGTACAGGCATTGGGAGCAGTATATCGAGTCTGTCTCCTCTTTTCCAGTTTCTGTTTATCACCGCATATCCATCCTGAGTGGAGTACCTTACACTCTTACCATTAAGTTTAATTATTACAGGCTCATTAACATCATCATCAAACCTGTAAAGCTCGCCGGGTATTGCTTCATTAAGTGCCCAGCCCGGCAGTCTGACCTTCATGGCAAACTTTCCTGCATTATTTTCATCAATCATAACACCAACATTCCCATCCCATGGATAGTCAGCCTCCTGTGAAATCTGCACTTCGCGTCCGCCCATCTCAAACCGGGCACTGTTTGTAAGGTAAAGATTAACGTAAAGCTCATCTTCAGTGGTTGCATATATGTATCCGGGGATGGCAGGAATAAATCGCGCCACGTTCGACGGACAGCATGCACATCCAAACCATGCGCTCCTCTCATGCTGGCCGTAAGATTCGAGCGGATTTGGATAAAAGAAGCGGTCAGCCGACAAAGAAACGCCTGAAAGCATTGAATTGAAGAGTGTCTTTTCGAGTATATCATAATATTTAGACTCTCCGTGCATCAAAAACAGCCGGTGATTGGTGAAGATATTACCAATTGAAGCACATGTTTCACAATATGCCGACATATTCGGAAGATGATACGGTTCTCCGAAACCTTCGTTACCGCCAGAAGCACCGATTCCTCCTGTAACATACATCTTCCTGTGTACAATGTCCTCCCATATCCTGGTTATTGCTTCTATATACTCTTTATCATGCGTAATTGCTGCAATATCGGCCATCCCTGAATACATATATGTAGCTCGCACCGAATGACCCACAGCCTCTGTCTGTTCAACCACCTTCATGTGCGACTGTGAATACTCTGCTCCGTCATCCCTGTGACCGCGTGCATCGAGAAAGAACTTGGCCAGATTAAGATATCTCTCCTCCCCTGTAACCCCGTATAGTTTAACCAGTCCCATTTCAATTACCTGATGGCCAGGATAACTAAGAAAGGCATCCCAGCCAAAATCTCTGGCAACCAGTTCAGCCGATTTAATTGCAATATCAAGAAGTGACCTTTTTCCGGTAGCCTGATAATGTGCTACGGCAGCTTCATAAAGATGGCCCACATTATACAATTCATGGCTAAGGTCATGGGTTTTCCCCCATCTGTCACCCCTGGCCCAGCCATGAAGGCCCTCTCCTCCATGCATCTCAGCTATGGTACGGTTGGTGTACAGGTAACCGTCCTCTTCCTGAGCCAATCCTATCTTCATGATAAGAGTATCAAGGTAGGCTTCAAGCTCAGAATCGGGAAATGTCTGAAGAGAAAATGCGGCGCCCTCAATTATCTTGAATACATCTGAGTCATCAAAGGGATAAAGTGTCTGGAATCTTCCGGTATCAAGTCCGGCTGCTATTTCAAAGTTTTTGACTCTTCCTGTTGACTCACAGTAGCCAAAAGCTATCGGGATAGTTACTGTGTGGTTATTCCTTATCCTGGGAGACCAGAAATCATCTGCTACCTTTACCGATGTGAAGGGAACAGGCGTAATAGGATAACCTTCGCTGCTTGTTGTTCTGCAACCTTGCAACAGACAGGCAGCACAAACCAGAGAAGCAAGAACAATTATTGATAGCCTTTTTTTCATCTCTTAACAGATTTCTTTATTTCTTTTAGTCTTTTCATAACATTGTTTGTACCCCTGCCAAAATAGTCATGCAGAGTCCTGTATTCAGCGAATAGCCTTTCATAAACCTCTACATTCTCTTTTACCGGCCTGTAAACAATATCTTTCAGCTTACCCATAGCACGAGCGGCTTCCACTATATTGTCATAACCACCTGCCTGTGAGCCTGCCGCTACGGCACCGAACATTGCAGAACCAAGAGCAGGAGCCTGCGGACTACCGGAGATACGTATCTCACGGTTTGTAACATCAGCGTAAATCTGCATTATAAAAGGATTCTTTTCAGCAATTCCTCCGGCAGCATAAAGCTCTTTAACAGGAACCCCGTTGTCGCTGAAGGTGTCGATAATCTCCCTCGTACCGAAGGCTGTTGCCTCTATCAGGGCCCTGTATATCTCCTCCGGCCTGGTAAGCAGTGTTGCTCCCACCAACAGGCCTGTAAGATCAACATCCACCAGCACCGAACGGTTACCGTTCCACCAGTCAAGAGCTATCAGTCCGCTTTCACCAACCTTAAGTCCTTCAGCTTTCTCAGTCAGCAACTGATGTATGTCAAGGCCTCTTTCCTCTGCCTCTTTCATATACTCTGCCGGAGTACAGTTTTCAGCAAACCACTGAAAGTGATCTCCCACACATGACTGACCGGCCTCATAGCCGAAATACCCTGCTATTATTCCATCTTCCACAACACCACACATGCCGGGCACGGTTTTTTCTTCAGTGCCTAGTAGCATGTGGCATGTTGAGGTGCCCATTATCATCAGCATCTTTCCTTCTGATGTTATCCCTACTGCCGGCATTGATACATGGGCATCAACGTTTGCAACTGCGACGGCAGTACCGGGCAGAAGGCCTGTAAGCTTCGCCGACTCCTCTGTGATAGAACCGGCCCTGGTTCCTACAGGATAGATATCGCGCGATAATTTATCGTCAACCAGATTGCGCATTCGCTGATCAAGGGCGGCATAGAAGTCGCCTGACGGATAACCGTTATGCTTGTGCCACAGACCTTTGTATCCTGCCGTGCAACTATTACGCATCTCAATGCCTGTAAGCTGCCATATTACCCAGTCAGCGGCCTCGATAAATCTGTCGGCAGCGTCATATACTTCAGGGGATTCTTCAAGCACCTGCCATATTTTTGGTACAAGCCACTCCGAAGATATCTTACCCCCATAACGGGCAAGCCACTTTTCTCCGCGTTCTTCTGCAATTGCATTGAGCCTGTTTGCATGATCCTGTGCTGCATGGTGCTTCCATAGTTTTATCCAGGCATTGGGTTCCCGTCTGAACTTCTCTGTTTTACACAGGGGTGTGCCGTCTTTTTTAACAGGCAACATTGTGCAGGCTGTAAAGTCAATGCCAAGCCCTATCACCTGTGAAGGAGATACACCAGAAAGCGACATCACCTCAGGAATTGTCTTTCTGAAAACTTCCAGATAATCATCGGGGTGCTGCAATGCCCAGTCGACTCCCAATGGCGTACCATCAGGAAGTTTTTCATCCATCACACCATGGGGATAATCCAGCACAGCAACAGCCTTTTCCTCTCCTGTGCTGACATTTACTATCACCGACCTGCCGGAGAGTGTGCCGAAATCAACTCCAATTACATATTTTTCCATATCTCTTATTTTTTCTTCTTCCCTTTTTGTTGTCCGTAGTAGGCACCGCTGCCATGCTTGCGAAGAAAATGCTTGTCGAGCAGGTAGCTTTCGATCGGACCATCTTCACCCAATTGTGATGTGAGCCAGGCCATCCTGGCAATCTCTTCAAGCACTACAGCATTGTGAAGGGCCTCAGTGGCAGAGCGACCCCATGAAAACGGTCCGTGGTTTGCCACCAGAATGCCCGGAATATGCATCGGATCGACACCCTCCATTTTTTCAATGATAACACTTCCGGTGTTCAGTTCATATGCCCCTTCAACCTCTTCCCTGGTCATAATGCGTGTGCAGGGTACCTCGCCGTAAAAATAATCGGCATGTGTGGTACCTAATGCGGGAATCGGCCTGCATGCCTGGGCCCACGAAGTAGCATATGAAGAATGTGTATGTACTATTCCCCCTATGCCGGTAAATCTTTTGTACAATTCCAGATGTGTGGGAGTGTCTGATGACGGTCTTAGAGAACCATCCCTTATATTTCCTTCGAGGTCCACAACCACCATATCTACAGGAGTCAGCTTTTCATACTCAACTCCGGAAGGCTTTATAACGACCAGACCTGAATCTCTGTCTATTCCGCTGACATTTCCCCAGGTGAGAATTACCAACCGGTTGGTTACAAGTCCCATATTGGCCCTGTAAACCTCCTCCTTCAATTTTGTAAGACTCTTCATGGGATAAATCTGTTTATTAATTGTCTTTTTTACATTTATTGACGCATCATTCACCGGAATGCAAAGCACCGATATTCAACATCAATTCACGTCAAGATTGAAATAGAACCCTTTCTCTTTGAAATCAAGGTACTTCTGGTAATTAAACTTATAATACCAGGCTCCCTTTTTTGAGGTCATCTTCTCCTTCTCATCAAGCTTTTCCAGCAGGTTCATCGATAGTATCTTCTTCCTGAAATTCCTCTTGTCAATGCTACGCTGATAAATAGCCTCATAAAGATCCTGCAATTGCACCAGGGTGAATTTTTCCGGAAGCAGTTCAAATCCCACAGGCCTGACCTTGATATTGCCCTGTAGCTCGGAAAGAGCCCGATCAACCATTGTGCTATGGTCGAAGATCATTTCCGGCAGTTTTGAGATTGATCTCCAGTGTGCACCGTTAACCTCCTGACGGTCCTTATCAATCGATTGTATCTTTATAAGGGCAAAATATGATACCGAAACAACCCTCGCTCCCGGATCCCTCTCGACAGAGCCATATGCATATGACTGTTCCATGTAAAGGTTTTTCAGGCCTGTAAGCTGGTACAATACACGGCAGGCAGCCTGCGTCATGCTCTCGTCATCAGCAATAAAGCCTCCGGCAAGGGACCATTTACCCTTGGCTGGTTCGAAATTCCTCTTAATCAGCAATAACTTCAACTCTTTTTCGAGGATGTCATACCCGAAGATGATACAGTCAACTGCAACATAATGCTTGGGATGCTTTGAGTAAATCCGTGTCATGAATGGCAGGCGGTTATGTCTAAAACAATTATTATTAATAAGTTGAGGCACCTCTAAACGGGGAATGCCCGACAGTCTGTAAAGATATTATTATATAATCCCATTTGCAAGATGATAATACAATTCATTCCATCTGATTTTCTCACTGAAATCAGGGATTGAGGTCTCCTCATCAATCACCAGCATCTCTATCCCGGCCATGGCTGCGTAGTCGGCAAGGTACTCCCTGTCAATAGCCATGCTGAATCCTGTATGGTGGGCTCCTCCCGCAAGTATCCAGGCATGTGCTGCAGTCTTAAGTTCCGGCAGCGGTTTCCAGAGCACACGTGCCACAGGCAGCTTCTTCATTTCCGGACAATCGACTACTTCAACGGCATTGACCACCATCCTGAAACGGTTGCCCATATCCATTACAGATACATTAATACCTCTTCCTGTTCCCGATTTAAACACCAGTCTTGCAGGGTCAGCCTTGCTCCCGATTGAGAGGGGATGAATTTCAATACTTGGGGTTCCTTCGGCAACTGTGGGACAAACCTCTAGCATATGAGCACCAAGAACCTTCTCTCCTTGTGGTTCAAGATGATAAGTATAGTCCTCCATGAATGATGTTCCTCCGGGTAAACCTTTGGCCATTACCTTCATTATCCGCAACAGGGCTGAGGTTTTCCAGTCTCCCTCTGCGCCAAATCCGTAACCGTCTTCCATCAGCCTCTGAACAGCCAGACCAGGCAACTGCTTCAGCCCATGAAGATCCTCAAAGTTGGTTGTAAATGCCTTAAAACCACCCTTCTCAAGGAAAGCTCTCATGCCGGCTTCAATTCTGGCCGCATCTCTTATGGAATCAGATGCCAGATCGGTGGCGGAAATAGAATACTTCTCTCCATATGTCTTTATAAGGTTCCTGATTGCCTCTTCACCGGCCTCATTAACCTCCCTGACCAGATCTCCCACACCAAATCCCTGCACCGAGTAGTGCATCTTTATCTGGGCCGAAACCTTGTCTCCCTCGGTAACAGCAACATCACGCATATTGTCACCGAAACGGGCTACCCTCAGGTTTCTCGATTCATCAAATGCCACTGCAGCCCTCGTCCAGATAGCTATTTTTGATATTGCCTCACTGTCACGCCAGTGGCCCACTACTACCTTTCTGTCCTTCCTCAGCCTTGAGCATATGTAGCCAAATTCCCGACCACCATGCGCCGATTGATTTAGATTCATGAAATCCATATCAATCGTGTCCCATGGAATCTCACTGTTGAACTGGGTGTGAAAATGCAGGAACGGCTTTTCAAGACTCATTAATCCCCTGATCCACATCTTTGCAGGCGAGAAGGTATGCATCCATGTTATAATTCCAACGCAACCAGTGTCTACATTAGCCTCAGTGCATAATTTATAAATTGCATCGGCTGTAGTAAGCACCGGCTTAAAAACTACTTTTAAAGGTATTATGTCTGACTTGTCAAGGGCGTCAGCTATCGTGGCAGAATCAGCCGCTACCTGCTTAAGGGTCTCTTCACCATACAGATGCTGGCTTCCGGTAACGAACCACACCTCCTTATTTTTATAAACTTTCATTTTTCAATATTTTTTGTTGTACAATTTCAGTTTTCATCTGTTACCAGAAATAGGCGTAAAACACTATCACGACAGTAATTATAACGGCTGAGTGTATAACATCCCATTTGTTCCAGCTGGCCCTTGTCTCTGCCCTCTGCTCAGGAGTTGCCGAACCCAGATAAAGTCCTCTGATCCTGGCAGGATCAATACCTTTGGTAAAGTAACTGACGACTATCATCAAAGCTATTATTATAAAGAATATTGCTATTGAATAGTGCAGCCAGTTGGGTGCCAGAAATACCTTGTAGAAAAGTGAATCGACATTTACACTGCTTTCAAAAATCTTAAGAACAAGTCTCATCATGCCAAGCACAAAGCCCGTCACAAGGCCTGTAATACCCGCCGCAGGGGTAGTACGCTTTGACAGTACTCCAAGAAGGAACACGGCTGCAATACCGGGTGCAAGCAACGACTGTACATCCTGAAGATAGGCATAAAGAACCTTGCCCATACCTTTCATGACTGGTATCCAAAGAACACCAAGAACTACGATAACAACCGTTGCAATCCTGCCTACTCTGACCAGATGAGACTCGCTGGCATCGGGCTTGTATTTCTTATAAAAGTCAACCGTAAATAGTGTTGCTGATGAGTTGAACAGTGAAGCCAGAGAACTCATCAAAGCCGCCAGCAGACCGCCAACTACAATACCCTTGAAACCCATCGGAAGCAACTCCTTTACAAGGGTGGGAAAAGCGGCATCGGAATCGGGCAGATATATCAGACCCTTCTGACTCAGCGCAAACGCAAGCATCCCTGGTATCAGGAATATGAATACAGGTGTCAGTTTAAGGTAGGCTCCAAAAATAGTACCTCGTCTGGCCTCCTTCTGATCGCGTCCGGAAAGAACCCTCTGTACTATGTACTGGTCAGTACACCAATACCAAAAGCCTATAATGGCAGAGCCAAGCAATACACCTGTCCATGGAAAATCCATATCCTTCGGAGACCTAATCAGCGATGTCATAGTATCGCCATACTCGTTCACAGGTGTCATGCGACAAATCTCCAGCATCTCACTCCAGCCCCCTACCTTTACAAGACCTATTATCAGAACTGCAACAGAACCAATAAGCAGCACAGGAGTCTGGAGAACAGAAGTATACAATACTGCCTTCATGCCACCGAACACGGTATACAGCCCGGTCAGAACCACCAGACCTATAGCACTGATCCAGAAAAAATCAACTCCCAGTATCGACTCAATGCCGAATACCTGCTTGAAAACAACACCTCCGGCATATACAGTTACAGCTACCTTTGTAAGTACGTAGCTAACCAGTGAAATAATCGACAAAAATGAGCGCGACTGTGAATTATAACGCCTCTCAAGAAACTCAGGCATCGTAAACACCCCGCTCCTTGCATAGAATGGCACAAAAAGCCATCCAAGCAACAGAATAAGATAACCCTGTATCTCCCAGTGAGCCATCGCCATCCCTGATGAAGCTCCCGCCCCGGCAAGACCAACAAGATGCTCCGACCCTATATTGGATGCAAAGATCGATGCCCCTATGGCTATCCAGGTCGCATCCCGTCCCGCAAGAAAATAGTCTGTCGATGTGTCAGATTTCTTCCTTACTACCCAGATGATTACTCCCACCAACCCGGCACAGAATAACCCCAAAACTAACCAGTCAATCGTTGTCATTATAGTCTGTTTTAATCAGTTAAGTTTGTCAATAATTTGTATAAGGTTTTTCAGATGACCAATATACGAACTTTTTTATTTTAATTGTACAATATACACTTTAAAAATTTTTAATATGTGTTGAAGAATATTTTCCTGAGCTGAAAAAAGAATCGGTACTTCGTCAACATGACCAATGCATGTGAACAATCTGAATAAATCGGTCCGTTTTTTGATATAGACAATTATCTTTATCATTGAGAAGATTGATTGTTGTTGCTGTTAAACACCCGGAAACCATAAATGGCTTCCGATTTTTTAACCATATTAGTACCAATTATGCCTGATCATGAAAAAGACAATCACTATATTCACTCTTCTGGCTCTCGCATTAGCCACAGCATGCGAAAAGACCGGAGACGAGCTGTATGACCCTGAAGAGGCGGGTGTCTGGACACTCTTCAATACTGCATCGGGACTTCCTTCAGACAACGTTGAGGGAATAGCCCTCGACAGAGACAATAACCTGTGGGTCACCTTTCCTTCAAGCGGAGCAGCAAAATACAGCAACGGCGCATGGACAGTCTACAGAACCACAAACAGCGAAATACTCAGCGATGCCGTAACATCTGTCTCAGCAACTGACGGCGGCAACATAATAATAGGCACGACTGACGGCATTTCGGTGCTTTCTGCCAATGGACTGTGGACATCATACCGCGATCCTGAAGCTGCGACCATGTATATCAATTGTGCCAGGGTAACCTCAGCGGGCCATATATGGGTAGGAACGCGCGACAATGGTCTTTACATTGACACTGGATCAGGGTTTACACGGCTTGATGAAACCCAATTCCCAAATGTAATGGCAATTGAAGAAGATAATGACAATAATGTATATGTAGGAACCGGGAACGGGATAATGAAGTGGAACGGTACTTCGTGGATTCGGATCACAGAGGCATCGGGACTGCCTTCAAATAAGGTAACAGCACTTCGTACAGATAATAAAGGCAGGCTATGGGTTGGTACGGCCGACGGCATCAAGGTTGCATATATTGACATGTCAGGTATAAGAACGATATCTTTAATGGCTGGCGCCACAGCTACCAATATTACAGATGTTTTTGAGGATCGAAGGGGACATATGTGGTTCTCAACATCAGGGAAGGGAGTGATAAGATATGATGGCGTTATTCCTCACTCTTACAAGGTATACAATGGCTTCTTCGAAGATGATGTAACCTGTATCGGTGAAGACGATGAGGGAAACCTATGGTTCGGCCTCAGAAGCAAGGGTTTGGTCCGTTATACGCTGCCTCTTAACTAAATCAGGCAAAAAATGAGAAAGCTGTTGATTTATATTGTCATGTTGATAACTGCCACAAGCAGTATTGCGCAGTCACAGACACCTGTTGCCGTAAACGACACTTATTCTCTTCTCACGATGCCGTTCAACCAGAGGCAGCTTACACTCTACAAAGGTCAGCTTCAGGTGAACGCTGGATATAAATTCTCGGTACTGGCCAGGCAGTTCAACACCGCCGGCAAACTTGAGATACTGCGTGATATGGGAATTGCCTCAGTCTATCATTATTACTTCACCGAAATCAGATTCGGAGTTACCGGTTTTCTCGAACTAGGCGCACAGTCGAACTACATGAAGAGAGGCGTCAGATCACAAACCGTGACCTATGTAAGTACCAATGAAACAGTTAAGGTAAACAGCCTTACCGAAGAAAAAGGTCTGGGCGACATCCTTCTTTTCGCTACACTAAGACTTCCTCTGGAATTCAGGATTGCTGATCTGGGCATCAGAGGCGGTATGCTGATTCCATCGGCCGAACATGAACCTCAGAAGCCTACTCATAATGTGTCGAATGTTCTTTCTGCGTCTGAATACACTGTAAACTATCAATATCATAACACAACAGGCTCAGGAGTACCGGTGTACTTCTTCTCTGTGCATACCAAAGCCACCCTCTCTGACTTTTCACTCACTGCATCATTTACAATGAGTAATCCGGCTACGGAAGGAGAAAACATAAGGTGGGAACAAAGCCTTACCGAAAGCCGCACTTTTGATTATTCAACCTCTACCTATAAATACCTGCCGGACAGAACTTACGACCTCAAAACATCTTTTCATTACCAGGCAGCCGGCTGGCTGAATGCAGGCATAAATCTTAATCTCTCTAAAACAGACGCCGGATGGACAGAATACTGGGGTAAGAAGTACAGAAACCCTGAAAAGCGAATGGTGTCAATAGAGCCTGGTCTCGAAATACAGGTAACACCGTCAATTACTATCTACCAGAAAGCAGGATTTCCGATATCCGGAAAAAACATCCACGCTCCTTTCCATATGTATATAACAGCAAGTTTCAATAGATTTCCTTTCTTCAGACAACCCCGGTAGAATGAGACTATTTATCTTCATATGCCTTCTTTCCGCGCTTTCTCTCTCCACATCAGGACAGTCAGAGAGACAGTTGCTGCCATCTGATATTAAACAGCAAACCATAGTAACCGAGCCGGTAACGCTTTCCCGGGGATTTTTCAGGGCAGGAATGATGATGTCATATGCCGTTATGGACAAATACTTTGATCAGGAAGGCAACAAAAGATATTACCTTAACAGCACATGGGGTTCATCGGCAAGTTATCTGTTGAAGATACAATATGGGATATCCCCAAGGCTGATGGTTGATATTAACCTGCCTGTCAATGCGTCAAGGCAGCAGTTCAGCGGAATAACTATTCAGCCGGAAAATAATATCGACGCGGCAGAGACATCAAACCTAAGAGGTATAGGTATTGGTGACGGCAGCCTTGAATTTGCATACCAGATCATCAGCGAGAAAAAGCAAAAGATATCCCTTACAGGTAGCCTTCAGATAAAAATACCAACAGGAGAGAAAAATCCTACCAATATCAGAAGCCTGCGGGAATATAACCTTCCGTCAGGAAGCGGATTCTGGTCTGCAGGAACAAGAATATCGGCCCGGGCCATACTCTATCCCTGGTCAGTCACTGCATATGCAGGATACATAAACAAATTCAGTGGTAAAAAGCTGCTGTCTCCTTCAGACATTACAGAAACAGAGTTCAGGGATGGATTCACATTCGAGGCCGGAGGAAGCTTCAACCTGCACCTCAACGACTGGATTGTAAATGCGAATCATATAGAATACCTGTATAAAGGCAGAGGTAAAATTCTGGAGCCATACAACATTACTGTTGACCCTGTGTCAGCTCTCTACTATGAAACCAGACTTGTCTTTCAGGTAGGGCAGCTCAGAATCGGCGAGTCTGTTAAAATACCAATAATTGGCAAAAGAATTGCTGCCGATCCCAGATTTGAAATGCTAATACAATATGTCTTCTGAAGATGATACTAATGTCGGGACATAGGAGAGCAATTCTCATTGGAAAGACAACGGTTTGTTCTCTATTGATTGCTATGGTAATTCTTCTTGTTGCCTGCGCTACTCCCTCAATAATTGTCACGCAGCATCAGAGAAAAGGAGACCAGTTATTCAACGCGAATCAATATGAAGAGGCAGCTGTTCATTACCTTCAAATGATAGAAGCCAGCCAGAGACTGGGCATTTACAGGAATATTGAGGCAGAAGCCGCTGTCAGGCGTAAAACTGCCAACTGTTACGAGATGATTGGAGATTATCCTTCTGCTCTGCGCCAGATAAAAGAAGCGTTATCACTTGATTCTCTCACCGGCAATACTCTTAACCTGACAGAAGACTTCCGGCAGGAAGGAAGAATATATGTATACATGGGCTCGTATACCAGAGGAGTCGTTTCTCTGGAGAGAGCACTCTCTATCAGCAGGGCAATGAGAATCACCCTCAAGGATAACCGAAAACTTGCCATTGCAGATACATATCTTGCCCTGGGTCAATTATACGCTGTAACAGGCAGACTCAATGATGCTCTGAATTATACAATGGAAGCCTTAGAGCTGGTTAAAGAGACGGGAGACAAAAGAGGCGAAATGGAGGCTCTGCTTAATCTTGGTTCTGTATGGTCTGACCTGGGTGATCACACAAGAGCCCTTGAGTATGTTAAAGAATCACTCGAAATAGCTGCCACCGGTAAGATGGGTCTTTTCAGGCACCACCAGCTGATAGCTTATGTCATGAATTCAACAGGCAGATATGATGAAGCTGTAAGGAACCAGGAGATCGCACTTGCTGATGCCCGTAAATTCGGAATCAAAAGTCAGATAGTATGGGCCGCTGTCGGAATGGGAGACATCTACCGTAGCCTTGGTGACAACAAGAGGGCGGAAGACTGGTACCTTGAGGCCCGGGAGATCAGAGAGACCGAAGTCATACATTCAGGTAGTCTGAAGGCATCACTGGATCTTAGAATGGGAGAAATAGTTGAAGCAGGCAAATACTTCGCAGCAGAGAATTTGCTTACAGGCGACGGGATTGTATCCCTCAGGCTTGCTGCTATAAAGATGGCAAACAACGATGCTGATAGCGCCGGAATACACCTTGAAAGGGCTAAAGCAGCATTTCGTGATGCAGGCAATACTCATGGACTGTCTAACTGTTTGATCCTTGAAGGCAGATTACTCATCGACAAGGGTTATTATAATGAGGCTTTGAAAATTCTCGACTCAGCCCTGCTTTTGAAAGAGTTCCCTGAAAACATCTGGCAGGCTTACTATTATAAGGGCATTTCCCAGGAGAATCTACAAAGGGCCGATGAAGCAATCTCTTCCTATAAAAACGCAATTCAGATAATAGAAGATGTCAGAAGCAACCTTTCTCTTCAGGAATCCCGAAGCATATTTTTCGATTCCAAAAGGGAAGTATACGACAGGCTGATAAGGCTGCTGGTAAGGCTTGACAAACCCGATGAAGCATTTCTGTATGCCGAGAACGCAAGGGCAAGAGCTTTTTATGAGATGCTGGCGGTAAGAAGAATAAATTTTGGAGGATCAGCAGATAGTGACCTGATTGTAGTTGAACAGGATAAACGGATGGAAATACAAAAACTTCAAAGGCTCCTTCAGGGAGCCCATGAGAATCCTGAAAACGAACCAACAGCCAACAAATCAGACCGTAAGTCCATTATGGAAGCTCTCGCCAGGGCAAATGGGGAGTACAAAGATATTTTGCAACGTATTCAGGAATTACATCCCGAATATGCCGGACTAATTGCAATGAAGTCTACTACCAGTGAAGAGCTAAGGAATAATATCGATAGTTCAACTGCGGCAATTGCCTACTGGATAACGGGTAGTGAAGCATACGGTTGGCTGATATCATCCTCGGGTACAGCTATCAGGACCCTGGACGGAAACAGAGCATCAATTACCAAAGTGATTGAAGCAGCAAGAAATGCAATAAAGACAAATTCCCCTCAGACAGAATCTCTTCTCAGAGAGCTGTACGACATACTCCTTAGCCCTTTTGATACCATGATTTCCAACTACTCTGATCTTGTCATAATACCAAACGGGCCGCTTCATTTTCTGCCATTTCAGGCACTTACCGCGACAGACGGACAGCCATTGGTTAATATGCATAATATTGTATACGCCCCGTCAGCCGGTGTATACACACTTAGTAACAAGAGACAGCCAGGTAAGGGAACCGTTTTCCTGGGTTCGGCACTGGCAGATATAAGGGTCGGTGAGTATTCAGGGTTACCCGGCACTGAGGATGAGCTTGCGGGCATAGCAAAACTGTTTCCTGAGGGCCTTTTTGCAATAGGACATGAAAGCTCAGAAACCTTCATTAAGGAAAATGCCCGCACGGCAGATTTTATCCACCTGGCTACTCATGGAGTCTATAACAGGCAAAATCCTGTCTATTCCCACCTGCTTTTTCCACCTTCAGATGATGATGACGGAAGGCTAAACGTTTTTGAAGTGTTCGAAATGAACCTGGATGCAATACTGGTAACACTAAGCGCCTGCGAAACCGGCATGGGAGATATTAGTCTGGGAGATGAACTTACCGGGCTTAGCAGGGCTTTCCTCTATGCCGGAACAGGAGCTGTGGTAGTAAGTTTATGGCCTGTCGCCGACTATCCGACAGCCTTGCTCATGAACCGGTTTTACTCTCTGCTGGCTGAGCTCCCCCTTCAGGAAGCCCTCACGATGGCTCAGCGTGAAATAATTAACACCTATCCGCAACCTTTATACTGGGCTCCTTTTATTCTCGTAGGTAACGGAAATCTTACAGCCTTTTGAATGGTATTCCTGTCTCCCGGCAGTAACCTAACCTCTTTCGCGCAAGTCAGCCTCATCTGAAATTCTCAGCAGCTTCCTGGTGTCAATGACATTAATAATTAACAGGGCCGTACAGAGAACAAGTGCTGAATAATCAACCGACCCCGGAACCAGAACTTCCAGCACTAATATAACCGAGATGATTATCCTGGCTTCAGTCGGCCCGAGTTTACCCGAATCAATAGAATATCTGCCCGTTATCTTATATCTCATGAGCGCTATTATCATCTCCCAGCCATACATGGCTACAAATGCATAACCCAAAAGCTCCCACGGTCCGTCTGTATAAACCATATAGCCGCCACCTATCACAATTATGCTTATCCAGTCAATGGTGACATCAAGTACGAATCCGTACCGTCGGCGTGGTATTTTTCTGTAATAGGCCAGCCGGCCATCAAGGCTGTCTCCAAACCAGCTTATTGCAAATCCTGCAACGCCAAGCAACAGGAAATCTATGTGATAGAAATATCCAAGCATAAAAGCAGTTGCCACCAGCAGGCTGCCCATAAAACCAATTGCAGTAAGCATATTGGAACTCATCCATGGCGGTATGCGCTGCACCAGGTACGCGAGTGCCCTGTATTCAACTGTTTTCAGTATGTTTGTACGCTCCCTGTCGTGTGAGATCAGCTCAACAGCCTTGCGGATTTTCTCTGAAATCATTGCTCTTTTTCTTATTCTTGTTGCATATTTTCATGCCTCTAACCTGACTCAGACAGATTCAGAAGCTGGCGGGCCATTGTAAAAGACTCCGGTACAGGCATCTGATATACCCGGCTCCTCAGAAAAACTCCCAATGCGTCAGCATCAGAAAAACCGGATAGCTCCTCTGCGGCAATCAGCTTTCCTACAACCACCCGTGGCCGGGTTCCCGACTTGTTAAAAACCTCAGCCGGTAGCCTGAGTGTACGTATCCTCCAGTTTATCAATCCCAGAAAATAGAAAAACACTGAGTTACGGTCAAGGAAACGGACAGGCAACACCGGTACATTTACGGCACGTATCAGCCTGAGAATTCCCTCCTGCCAGTTTCGGTCTCTGATGCGCATGCCGCGGAGGCTGAAATCGGAAACGGCTCCCGATGGGAAAAAACCGACAGGATGTCCCTCCCTAATGTGATTCAGCGTTTCGCGCAACCCTCCAATGCTTTCGGCTGTGATGCCCTTTTTTGTGTTATCGGCAGGTGTTACTGTGATGAAGTTGCCGGCAAGCGTCCTGACTCTGGCAAGATACCTGTTAACCATAAATTTAAAATCAGGTCTGACTCCTGCAATCATATCAACCATTATGATGCCATCAAGTCCGCCGTAAGGGTGGTTTGAAATAGTTATAAATGAACCTTCAGGCAACTGCTTAAGTCGTTGCGCATTACCAACCCGGTATTCCACTCCCAGATCTTTCAACAGCCTTGTTGTAAAATCCCTTCCGGAAAATGATGATGAGTTATTATATACACAGTTTACCTTCTCGACAGATAATAGCCTCAGAATCGTTTTAGCCAGAAATTGCCCGGTTCTTCCCCGGAAAAATACTGACCATGCCTCAAGATCCTTTGTACTGATAACACTCATAGTCAAATAAGGATTCTGCCGCTGGTGGCATTCTATTAACAGTTCCGCGCAGGTTACCGTAAAGTTAATCATACTTATGGAACCATCCTGTTTTTTCGAATCTTTTCCTGAAATGGTCAGTGCTATCGTGAATACATTTGTATTTTCTGAGTTATTGATATTCAAAAAATCGTAATTTTGCTTTTGCTTACTAACAACTAATGACTTATGAAACGGATTCTCTTTTCTCTTTTCCTGATTACAGTCATCATACTAAATGCTTCCGCCCAGAACAAGAAGGCTGAGAGGGAAGCGATGGCTAAGGTTAAATTTGAGAAGGCGCTTGCGGCACTCAACGATAAGGACTATGTGATAATTGTTGGCACATACGACAAGGGTGATGGTAATTTCGAGACCAATACCGACAACTCGGTATTTATATCCTACGAGAAAGAAGATGTGTTCATACAGGGGCAAATAATAGCCGACAACAGTCATACTAATAAGCTCGCTGTTTCTGAATTCAAACAGGTTACAGACAAGAAAGGCAATGTAAAATCAACAATGCAGCTAAGAGGCAACCTTATTAACGCCAAGCTGGAAATCACATTACGAACAGGCGGCAACACAGCTGATGTTATTATTACCCCCACAAAGGGAGGCACAAAAAGATTCTCAGGCGAACTGGAGCCCAGAAGTGAATCAAAATACTTCAAACGGCCGGGCATAATATAACAATAACAAATACCTGCTATAGAGAGCAATAACAGCAATTCATATTATGATGAGATGCATGGTCACAGTCTGACCGGGTTTGACCTGTAATCTCTTGACTTTGGTATATGGATAGCTTACCTTTACAGGGTACTAAGCCAGACGTTTTTCACCTTTTGCTTTTTGAACCTAACTCAATCACTGCCCTATGAAAATCTGGTCAGATGAAATCAGAGAACTCGAGAAACTTCGACCTACCCTTGAGAGTCAGTTTCCTGAGTTGGGTAAAGAACTCAACCTTTTGATCAGGAGTGACGACGCAAATGTAATACTGTTGTATTCAAGAAGATCCCTTGAGATTATCATTACCGATCTATGTGAATCTTTACTAAACAGACCCAGAAAAACTGAACCTCTGAAAGGGATTATTGACAAGCTCAACAGTTTAGAGAAGATACCACCATTCATAGTAGCCTCTATGCACAGCCTGAACAGCCTGGCAACCTTTGGCGTTCACCCCAAGGCTTTCGAGGAAGAGCAGATAAAACCGGTTCTCGTTAATCTCAATATTATTTTAAAGTGGTATCTCAAAAATAAGGAGTCAGAATCACAGTTCGAGAAGCCGGGAGAGGATAGAGCAAGTCATGTTTCCAATGTTGAGCCGGAAAAAAAGTTTAAGATTAGTAAGATCAGTAAAGCTTCCTATAAAACTATTTCAGGGTTAGTTGGAACCATATTGTTTATTGTCGTGATAATCGTCCTTTACGATATTATCCGTGAGAATATTCCAGGAAAATCAGGAGAAAAGGACGACAGGATCTCGGTAACTGTTATGCCATTTCAGAATAAGACAAATGATGATACATGGGATATCTGGCAGGAAGGTATTCAGGATAATCTGATAACTATGCTTTCAAACACCGAGGAGTTAAAGGTAAGGCAGACAGAGTCAACAAATGGACTTATTCAAAATAGCGGATTGGTTAATTATGCTTCAATCACACCCTCGCTGGCCAGCTTGATCTCAAAGAAGATGGAGGCTTCTCTGGTATTGTTCGGAAGCATAAACAAGACTGCTTCAGAAGTACGTGTAAACGCCCAGCTACTAGACCCAAACACAGAAGAGATAATACAATCTTTCCAGGTAAGGAGCCCTGTCAGCGAGGAAACAATCTTCGATATTATTGATTCTCTTTCTATTAAGATCAAGAACTTCCTTTTAATAAGGAAGATGAACGAGGATTTACCATCTGACAGCCAGATTAAATTCACTACAAACTCGCCTGATGCATACAAGTTTTTCTTAATGGGTCAGAAGGCTTTCAATTTGCAGGACTACGCGGCCGCCAGAGAGATGTATCTGCAGGCAATTAAGATTGATACTAATTTTACCTTTGCGGCAATAATGCTATCATTTTCATATGCCAACTTCGGTTATTATGATGAAGCAAAAACAATATTCAGTAAGGCATACCTGCAGAGAGAAACAATGCCCGTAATGCAAAAGATACATGCAGACTGGGCTTATGCATTCTATTATCAGACTCCTAATGAAGAATTAAAGTACCTGAATCAGCTTCTGGAATTTGACGATCAGTTCCCCCCTATATATTATGAACTTGGTCGTGTATATAATAAATTATATCAATATGACATGTCTATACCTCTGTTTGAAAAAGCACTTGACATATATGAAAAATGGGAGTCAAAGCCCAGATGGGCAAATGATTATCTGATTCTCGGATTTGCGTACCATGAGACGGGGCAATACAGGAAAGAGAAAAAACTATACATTAAAGCCGAAGAGGATTTTCCTGACAATATGTGGCTGAGTTATTGGCAGGCAGTAGTGGAATTGAAACTGGGCAATGAAGCTGTTGCCGAAAAACACATTGAGAGGTTTAAAACTTTAATCGGTAATTCGCCATATGCTCCCACTGAAGGAGATATTACTACAAGAGTGGCGTTTATTTACTGGCATGCAGATATTCTGGAAAAAGCTGAGGAGACTTTCAGAGCAACGCTTGCAATGCAACCAGACAATACAAGTTTTCTGAATAACCTTGCATATTTCCTTATAGACACTGAGAGAGACGTTAATGAAGGACTTGAGCTTATTGACAGAGCACTGGAAAAAATCCCTGATCGCTATATTTATCTCGGAAACAAAGGCATGGCGTTATATAAGATGGGCAGATACGAAGAAGCACTGGACCTGCTGGAAAAAAGCCGCGATTTAACCCCGGTCTACAATCATGATAACTTCCTGCTGATAGAAAAGACAAAAAAAGCTTTGACAGAAGTTAAGGATATCTAGCGTGGCACATTAAGCAAATCTGTGGTTATTTCCATTCCACCCGGTAGAAATTTCGATTGCTATTTTCAACAATTCAGCCTTTGTTGATGTTAGTGCTATAAATAAACACTACTAACAGAATGGAATTGAATGACAATATGCGCCAGCTTGGTAAGAGCAGTGTAAATATAACATCAGTCGGACTGGGATGCTGGCAGTTCAGCAAGCAGAAAAATATGGCCGGAAAATTCTGGCCCGTGCTTGACGATAATCTTATTGATAATGTTGTATCTCTTTCTCTTGAAGGAGGAATAAACTGGTTTGACACTGCGGAAGTCTATGGTAACGGAGCATCGGAAAAAGCTCTGTCATCAGCCCTGATAAAAGCAGGTGCCAAACCCGGAGATGTGGTAACGGCAACCAAATGGTGGCCAGCTATGAGATTCGCCTCAAATATTGATAAAACCATTGAAACCCGGATAAAGTTACTTGAACCCTACCCTGTTGATCTGTACCAGATTCACCAGCCCTTCGGCTTTTCAAGCGTTGAAAAAGAGATGGAAGCGATGATCGGTTTATACAACAGAGGGCTTATCAAAGCTGTTGGTGTAAGTAACTTCAATGCATCCAGAATGAAAAGGGCATTTGAGGAGCTGAAGAAGGCAGGCATTCCCCTTGCATCAAATCAGGTCAGGTACAGCCTTCTTGACCGCACTATCGAATCAAACGGGGTATTGCAAATGGCAAAGGAACTTGGAATAACCATTATTGCCTACTCACCTCTTGCACAGGGTATACTTACAGGAAAATTTCATGACGACCCGGGTCTTCTTAAGAACATTGGCTTCAGAAAATATTCATCCTATTTCAAGCCCTCAGGACTTGAAAAAAGCAGACCTCTTGTAAACCTCCTTAAGGAGCTGTCTGCTAAATACAATGTAACACCTTCTCAGATAGCACTCAACTGGCTGATAAATTATCATGGCAACAATATCGTTGTCATCCCCGGCGCAACGAAAGAGTCGCATGTCAGAGAAAACACCGGTGCGATGTCATTCCTGTTAACTGATGAGGATATGTTAAGAATCGACAGAGAAAGTGCAGCCTTCCAGGTTTGATGTAGGTTTTTCAATTATCTGCTATACTGTACATTACAGACCCTAAAGTCTCTTCTTGAAGAGCATAATATACGGAAACTCCGCACTTTCATTACCCCCTGAATCAATAAGATTAAGTAACTACTGAATGAGGATGTTCTATGTGTGGATTTTAACCCTTGAAAAGAATCGGTATTGATTTTTGGAATACTATTCTTCCTTTAGGATTGGAAAAAAACAAGCAGCTATTAAACAAATGGCTTCGGCCTATTAAAAATAAATCAATTGTCTATGCAACACTTTGGGAACCAGCATGTCTTTTGTGTGCCAAACCAAGATTAAAAACAATGAAAAAAGCAACGATTATCCTTACATTACTCTCATTACATTCCGTAATGCACTCCACCGCTGCCATTGAACAGTTTGTAAAATTCAGGTGCGAAGACTATTATCTGACAGGAAAACTTATACTTCCTGAAAGTCAGTCAAAAGTTCCGGTTATTGTTTACATTGAGGGTTCAGGCCCCAACTCTCCTCTTGATTCAACCAGAAGTAAGTGGTACGAAAGCAATTTCACCAGTAATCTGATAAAAAACCATATTGGTATCCTTTATTACAACAAAAGAGGTATTGGTGGTTCTGATGGCAAATGGTATACCTTAAGTCTGGAAGACCGGGCAAAGGAAACAAAGGCAGCAATAGATTTTCTAAAGACAGATCCACGAATAGATTCAGACCGTATTGGCATTCTGGGACATAGCCAGGGAGGCTGGATAGCTCAGATCATGTCGTCCCGATATCCCCGGGATATTTGTTTGGCCATAAGCGTTTGTGGCCCGGCTACTGATGTGTTTAGCCAAGTAGTAAATGATTATCAGTCAGAATACATTATAAAAGGATTAGACAGTCTCAAGGCTAACCGGAAGGCCATCGCCAGTACAAAGAGAGTCTTTTTTCTTGCAAAAACTTTACCGATTGCTCCTAATCTGAAACAGTTGAAGATAATCAGGAATTTCGATCCACAAATCTATCTCAGCAATATTCAGTCTCCTCTTTTGATGGTCTTTGGAGAGTATGACCTATTGGTTTATCCTGAATGGAGTCTGGAAAGACTAAAGGAGTTATATGGGAAGGAATTGCCACAAAAATTAACTCTTTACCTGGTCCCTTCAGCCGGACACGGCATGGCTGTCAAGCCAGAAAAATTTAAAGGAGTACCTGCCGATCAGATAAAGTACTCTGAAGAATTTCATGGTTTCTACATCAACTGGATAAAAAGACAAATGGGGTTATCTCTTTGATTTAGAGACATTATCTATCAATATACTTGCTACTATATCAGCTACTAATACTCCATCCTCTCTATATGCTCCTAATAATGCGCAAAATGGCTGGAAGTGTGAGTGTGAGAGTGAGTCTTGGCTAAAAAGAATGAGAGTGTTCACGCCTGCTCTCACTCTCGCTCTTGTTTCAGCCCTCCTTCGCTAAAGCTTCGGAGGGCACTGTACCCGGAGCGGGACTTGAACCCGCACAGCCGCTATGGCCACAGGATTTTAAGTCCTGCGTGTCTACCATTCCACCATCCGGGCGTGCTTCCTCTGATGATGACGATGCAAAAATAATAAAAAAACCGGTAACCGGTATTCGGTCACCGGTCACCGGTTACGGTAAATTTTTCTTTTCTAATATCTGAGCAATACGGGCCTTCCAAAGCCTAACCTCTGCAGAGGAGCCATCTGTGTTGCAGCATCACCTACAACAACATAGTACATCTTCATCGGATCAAGGTATTTATTGGCAAGCTCCTTATGCTGCTCTACCGTCAGATCCCTGATAAATGCCTCTTCCTGTTTGATGTAGTCGGCCGGCAGGTCATATATGCTCATTGTATTTAGCATCCCCACCAGGCTTGAAAGTGTCTCAAACCTTAATGCATTGCTTTTCATCAGAGCATCGCGGGTAAAATCGATATCCTCCTGGGTAACACCCTCACGGTATTTGATCATTTCGTTCCTGAAAATCTCAACAGACTCCAAGGTACCTTTGGTTATAACCATCGAAGATGCCGTGAAACTGCCAAAATTGCGCATTCCAGAAAACGAAGAACGTGCACCGTACGTAAACCCTTTCTCTTCCCTAAGGATCATATTGAAAACTCCATTGAATGAACCTCCAAGCTTATAGTTCATAACAGTGGCGCCGTGAAAATCGGGGTGCGACCGAGGTATTGAAGGAGTACCAATATAAATTACTGATTGTCTGGCGTCAGGCACATCCACAAAGTAGACAGATGAATTCGCAGGTGGTGTAACTTCAGGCAGAACAGGTATTTCCACCTCTTTACTCTTCCAGCGATCCGTCAAACCTGCCAGCGATGCGGTTACCTTTTCCCTGTCAACGTCTCCTGCAATAACCATTCTGGCAACTGATGGAGAAAAATACTTCTCCCAGTAATTCTTCAGGTCATCAATCGTGATTGCCTCAACACTCTCAGGTGTACCCTGCTGATCATACGCAAGAATATGGTCATCACCGTAAATAAGAGTGCTTAGCGTGCTCGAGGCCAAATAACTGGGATTGGCAAGATTCCGCCTGAGACCGTTGATTATCCTTTCCTTCGCCAGTGCGAACTGCTCCTCATCCCAGCGGGGATGAAGAATCATCTCCTCCACCAGTTCCAGGGTCTTCTCAAACTTGCCCGACAGCGAACTGACCCTTATTGTTATCTCCTCAGTTCCGGCAGAGAATGAAATATTAGCTCCAAGCAGAGCTATTGCCTCTTCAAGCTCTTCGGGAGTTTTGAATTCGGTACCTTCGTTCATTAAGGTCGCTACCAGGCTGGCGACACCGGGTTTCGAAATATCATCAGACATCTGGCCACCCAGAATAGATATCTGGTATTGTACCAGGGGTAATTCATTATGGTTTATACCCCATATTTTCAGACCGTTACCCATTTCAGCTGTCCATACAGGAGGGATAGTTACTTCAGGATCAGGGCCAGGAACAGGCTGTATCGAACGGTCAAGTTTAGTCTCCGTTCTTACAACTTCCTCGTCAGCCATAGCCTCGATTTCAACCTCTGCGGCTTGTGTAATGTCCTCCTCTTCGATGTCGGCCTTAACCGAATTGACAGCAACGAGCTCAACCTGACCGCGCGGAACGAAACTGGTGGCCACGTAACTCTTGCCTTTTATGTACTTATTGTAGGCATCCTTAATATCCGCTGCCGTAACTGCTCTTATAGCCTCAAGATCTTTCTTGTAATACTCGGGGTCTCCGGTATAAATATTATACTCTGCAAGCTGAAATGCTTTCCCCTGTACGCTGGCAAACCTCGAAACAAAACTTGTTTCGTACCCTGCCTTGATCCTTTCGAGTTCAGTATCTTCAAAGCCCTCTTTCTCAAACTTATCCAGAGCTTCAAATATTGCCGCCTCTGCTTCGGCGAGGCTGACGCCGGGATTGGTAGTAACTGAAAATATGAATGTGCCCGCCAGCTCCTGCGAACTGTTCCGGGCAGAAGCCCGCGACGTAAGTTTCTTGTCACGTACAAGAACTGTATATAGTGGCGACTTTCTGGTTCCTGAGAGAATGTCTGCAAGGAAATTCAGCGCGTAGGCGTCTTTTGAATATCTTTCAGCGCCGGGGAATACCATTGTTAGCATAGGCGCCCTGGCAAAGTTGTCTTCATGGTAGAGTTTTATAGTCTCATCAAGTGTAACGGGCATCGGGCCTCTCTTCGGAGGCTTCTCCCCTGCCTTAATTTCTCCGAAATATTTTTCCACCAGCATCTTGACCTCATCTTTGTCGATATCGCCTGAGACTACCATCGTAGCATTTCCCGGGATGTAATATTTGGCATGGAAGGCTTTCACATCCTCTATTGAGGCATTTGTAAGATCTTCCATCTCACCTATAACGGTCCAGCTGTAAGGATGGCCTTCCGGGAAAAGTGTGCGGGCGATAAGCGCTGAATTGTGGCCATAAGCCGCATTATCGACACTCTGTCTCTTCTCATTCTGAACAACATTCTGCTGTATCGCAAGAGCTTTTTTAGTTACCTTGTTTGTCAGATAACCCATTCTGTCTGATTCCATCCACAGTACAAGTTCAAGAGCATTCCTGGGGACAACCTGATAATAGTTGGTTCTGTCCTGACTGGTGCTTCCGTTAAGTGAGCCACCTGCCCCCTGGATAAGCTTAAAAAACTGGTCCTGTCCGACATTCTCAGACTCCTGGAACATCATATGCTCAAACAGGTGCGCGAACCCTGTTTTGCCAGGCTCCTCGCGACTTGAGCCAACATGATAATAGATTGCCACCGAGACAATCGGGTCTGAGTGGTCCTGGTGAAGGATAACATCCAGTCCGTTCTCCAGTGCATACTTCTCAAATGGGATTGTGATCGTATCCCCTTTTTCGGTTTTCCGGCATCCGCTGAAAATAAGCAATGCCATTGCTGTTAAAGCGATCAGATAAATCTTCATAGTTTATTGATTAAGTGATTCGGGTTGTATACATTATGTTCAAATATACATTGTTTTATGCAACAGTGAATTATTTACAATAAGTTTTTAAACTATTCTTAAACATAAATAAACAAACGAAGCCGCCCCGTAAAAAAACGGCGGCGGCTTATATGAGCGGGAAACGAGACTCGAACTCGCGACCCCGACCTTGGCAAGGTCGTGCTCTACCAACTGAGCTATTCCCGCAATTGTGACTGCAAAAATAATACTTTTTTCAGAAATGCAATAGTCAAATAAAAAATCAGGCAGACAGGTATCATCTCCCTACAGGTCCCCACTCAGTAAGTACCCCACGTTCCATCAAAAGCCAGGTGCTTCGATAAATCCACTCCTCCTTAACAACACTGTTCACTACAACCCTGTTGGTACGGTCAGGTTCTCCCCATGCATCCTTTACCATCCCGGTTGTCATGCCCTTCCATATTTTTCCGGCAAATATTCTCACGGCTATTTCTTTTCCATATTTGTGCTCGAGATATGTCATTCTGTTGCCGGGATTCATCCGGTATTCCTGCCCTGTCTGTCGCTGAATTACCTGCTGCTCCTCACTCTTCTCAGACACCTGCTGCTTTATCTCCTGCTGTTGAGCAACTCTTTGCTGAACCGCCTGATTCTGAACTGAATCAGCTGCAGCAGTAAACTGAACCTTATCAGCCATAAGGTATCCTGTATACTCCTCATACCTTACCAGCAGATAGTCTTCATCTGTCGCCATTATCTCAACCTCTGCCCCCTTTGGAACCAGCACTATGACAGTTGTAAGATCATTTTTCTCACCGAAAAGCCTCAGTGCGCCTTTGGTTACTCCCTTACCGGGCTGTTGCGGCACAGGCTTTACCTGCTCAAGCTTCTCCAAAACCTCACTGCTTGTCTGCTGTCCCGCCACGATCGCAAAAGAGAAAATCACACCGGCAAGAATTGTCATTATCCGTCTCATAATATTAGTTTTTTTTAATGCCTCAAAAAACATACCAACGGGCGGCAACCCTTCACAAAGTTATAACTTATCGGGCTGGTCAGTAATAAATGCAACTAAACTTCTCCTTTAACTCCATTTTTATTAAATTAGCATGGAACCAAAACCCCCATAACATGTGCCTGGCCATCCCCGGAATGATAACCGAACTATACAGTGACAGCGGCATGAAAATGGCGAAAGTAAGCTTCAGCGGTGTAATCAGAACTGTCTCTGCCGAATGGGTACCCGAAGCAAAGCCAGGCGATTATATTATCTCCCACGCCGGAACAGCAATAAGTATTCTCAACCGGGAAGAGGCCGAAGAGACTCTCAGACTGTTCGATCAAATGAATCAGAGTGAATCAATCTGACCCCTGCCTTGAAATATATTTCAGAATACCGCAATCCCGACCTCGTTCGTAAACTCTCAGAACGAATTGCCAGAACCGTATCTCACGGCTGCAATATAATGGAGATATGCGGCGGACAGACTCACTCGATAATGAAATACAATTTACCTGAACTTTTACCGGCAAAGATCAGGCTTATACACGGACCCGGATGCCCGGTATGTGTAACCCCTCTTGAAAAAATCGACAAGGCACTGGCTCTGGCAGCAATAAACGAAGTTACACTTACTTCCTTCGGAGATATGATGCGGGTGCCAGGCTCTTCAGGCGACCTTCTCGGAGCCAGGGCAGCCGGAGCAGATGTAAGAATAGTATTTTCTCCCCTCGACGCCGTTGAAGTCGCTATCGGTAATCCCGACAGAATGGTAGTATTTTTTGCCATAGGCTTCGAAACCACTGCACCGGCAAACGCACTCGCTCTTCTGAGAGCGGCCTCACTTAAACTTAATAACTTCTTCCTGCTTTGCTCACACGTATTGGTGCCGCCTGCAATCAGGGCAATACTATCATCAGGCAATGCAATGATTGACGGACTGCTGGCCCCGGGACATGTATGCACCATCACCGGTTACCGGGAATACGCTGAAATTGCTGCGGAATTCAATATTCCGGTAGCTGTTACCGGATTTGAGCCTGTAGATATCCTCAGGGGCATTGAGGCAGTTTGCCTGATGAAAGAGGAAGGCAGACATGAAGCTGTAAACCGCTATGAAAGATCTGTCACAAGAGAA
>Ga0334882_1001310_pt1 | contig 30365 bp, 24 predicted proteins | sample GraSluR1_MG_5_FD_207226 | JGI IMG/M metagenome (GOLD analysis project Ga0334882, IMG submission 207226) | Sludge microbial communities from methane-producing bioreactor in Wageningen University, Netherlands - Granular Sludge_15_04-R1 | ecosystem: Engineered > Bioreactor > Anaerobic >... | reverse complement strand
ATGGAGAGAATGGTAGTGCTGACAGCCCCGCCTAATCCTAAAATGAGCGCAAAAGGCATGCCCCATACCAGCGGCACCAGCAGGTCGCGGCGGTAATAATCGGTGCCAGCCAGTCCATAGACCTGCCCCAGCAGGATCACTTCTGCCTGGATGTCATTGCCCGGCTCGAAGGTGAGTGCGTCGATAACCAGCTGGTATTCACCGGGCAGCACGCGCGGTTCTTCGGCATAGGGGTCGGCAAACAGCAGGTAATGGTGCGGGGTGGGTGAGCCGCCGTCAACCTGAAACCAGGTAGACATGGCTTCATAATCACGCATCACACGACGTAGATTGATATTGTCAGTGATCTCATATTTTTCGTAAGCGCCTGTAGTGACATCTTTCAATTGTATTTCCCGCCCATCAGGGGTGCGCCATGAAAGGGCAGTAAAGGTGCGCTTCTCGGTGAAAGTGGAGGAGAGATAGATGATCATCTCGCTGGGGAATTCGGCGTAGTCATACTCGAAGGTGAAGGTGAGCACGATCTGGTCAATTTCATCATTGACACTGTCTTCGAAGCGTTCAGCGTCGCCCTCCTCACTGTTCAGGGTCAGGGTGGAGAGAAGTTTCTTCTGGCGGAACCAGTTTGTATACGCTGGGCGCGCCTGTTGAGGGGACCTTGGCTTACCGGTCAGCTGGTTGCGCTGCCATTCTTCACCGATCTTTTCATAAGGCAGGGCGATCACGGCGTATATAGACCCTATCACCAGCAGGCTGATGATGATAAAACCGATGATGGCAGAGGGGTAGCGCAGGATCTCACGCACCGCCTGTCCAAAGCGCTGGCGCCGCTCGGCGCGGTGCAAAGAAACGTTGATAGGTGCTTTTTGCTGTTTTTGCACAGCCGGTCTCCGCTGGAATAGCTTCTTCCAGCGCAGCCATTGATGTTTTGTTTCAGCTTTCAGGTCTTTCCAGCGCCAGCGGTGGTTGGATTTTAGATGCAGCGCTGCGTCGCCCTGTGTCAGGCGGATGCGCGGATCGATCAGCACATAGACGATATCCAGCAGGAAAACGGCCGCCCCCAGCAGGTACGCGAACATGACGATCACGGACAGGGCAATCAGCAGTTCACCGGGGTACATGTTCTCACCCCACAGATTGGGCAGGCCGAGATTGATAAAGAGGAAGCCCAGTCCAGGCCAATTGAAGATCACCTCAAGGGCGACGGTCATCTGCCAGAAACTGGCGAACATGATGGCGAAGGAGGTGATGACATAGGGCAGGGTCGGTTTGAGGATGTAGTTGCGCTGCAGTTTGCGCGCGCTCAGGCCAACGGCTTTGCCCAACTCGACGTAATCTTCCTGACCGAAGGTGATGAAGAACGAGCGCCAGGAATAGACCAGGTGGAAGAAGATGCTGAGTACGACGGCGCTGACCGGCAGGATCATGTGTTTGAGAATGATGGGCACATAGCCCAGCTTGGTGTCAGGGGGTATGTTGCCAACCATGCGGCCGTAGGGCAGCCAGTTAAGTTGGATGGCAAAGATGGCGATCAGCAGAATGCCGATCACCCAGGAGGGGATGGAAGAGATCGGCGCCAGAAAGGCAACCACGCGGTCGTACCATTTGCCATAGTGGCGCGCCAGAAACAACGCCAGCGGGATGCCGAAGACGAAGACAATCAGGTAAGCGGTAGTCGCCAGCAGCATGGTGTTGGGCATATATTCCAGCAGGATTTCGTTCAGGTTGAAGGTGCTGCTTGTTCTCCAAATCGTACCCAGGTTGGGTCTGCGTGCTTGCAGCCTGCCCCAATCAAAGCGCAGGGCGTTCAAGGTCCATTTGAGGTGGCGGGGAAGGTACGGCAAGTTGATACCGCTTTCCTCAAGCAATTCCTGGGTCATCGCCTCTGAGTCAAATTGCTCTCGCTCCCTGGTGCTCAGTTCCCGTCTATAGACCTCTACAGTATTCCTCACTGCCGTGTGTATGGCGGAATCCAACTGAGGGGGTTTGATAGACATGCCGAGATTGACCGGCCGGTTCATGATGATGATGGTGACGAACACCCCCAAAAAGATGATCAGGGCAATCATCAAAGCGCGCGACGCCAGGTATTTGACCGCCTGAAAGGTTGCGTGCAAACGGGCGTGGCGCGGGGCTATGGATGATTGGGTTGCCAGGGTATCCTGGGTGAAATCGTCTTTGGGCAATGAAACATCAGGGGGCATGATCGGAAAACATTCTTGGTTTTTGTTGCTGTGTAGTTATGTTTGGACAAGGGGATAAAAAAAGTTAGCCATGATTCTAACAGAAAAATATAGTTTATTCATTATTTCAGGATAGTAATAAAAAAGTTGTGTTCCAGGTTTTGTTGTGGTAGAATCTTGGGCAATGAAAACGTTAACCATTTCCTGCCTGCATCATCATGCGCATACACAACCGGCTACCCGCCCGGGCAGGACCGCTTGTCTGCGTATCTAAACGCTGAACGAACGTACATCCAAAGCGCTCCCCGGACGGGGGGCGCTTTTTCAATCAGGAGTGACATATGACCCAAACCAACCGAAACATCAGAATCGCCTTGCCCAGCAAAGGGCTGCTGGCTGACGCCAGCTTGCAGTTATTTGCCGATATCGGCCTGCCCATTTACAGCCCCAACCCGCGCCAATATATCGCACGCATCCCCCTGCTGCCGAACGCAGAGGTGATCTTTCAACGTCCGGGTGATATCGTGATCAGTGTGCGCGACGGCAGTGTCGATTTCGGCATTACCGGCAGCGATATTTTCTATGAGAAGAACGACGACAGCGACAAGATTCTCACCCTGCACAGCCAGTTAGGATACGGCAAATGCACCTTGAATGTAATTGTACCGGACGAATGGACGGAGGTGGACACGCTGGCTGACCTGGCTCGCTGGCAAGCGGCATGGGTTCGTCCGCTGCGGGTAGGCACCAAATTCCCGCACCTGACAGAGCAGTTTTTTGTCGAGAACACCGCGCTGCCCATCCAGATCATCCAGGCGGAAGGGGCGCTGGAAATCGCGCCGACTATCGGCTATGCTGACATCATCGTTGATCTGGTCTCGACCGGCACTACCCTGCGTGACAACCGCCTGAAACGGCTGCAGGACGGCACCGTGTTGGAGGCACAGGCCTGCCTGCTGGCGAACAAAGCCGCACTGCAGAACCAGCCCGAGACACGTGCAGTTGCGATCCAGTTGCTGGAGTTAATGGGAGCGTATCTGCGCGGTAAGCGCAAGGTGGCGGTCTTCGCCAATGTACGCGCGGGCAGCGAGGAAGAGATCGCCCAAAAACTGCTGCCAAAATCTGTGATCAGCGGGCTGCAGGGCCCGACCGTATCGCGCATTCTCACCCGCGACGGTGAACCGTTCTTTTCTGTGCATGTGGTGGTAGAGAAAGAGTTGCTGCACCAGGCGGTGCGCGAACTGCGCCAGATCGGCGGCAGCGGCGTGGTGGTGTCGCCGGTTAGTTATATTTTTGAAGAAGAGCCGCTGGAACTGACCCAGATGCTGGCGGCATTGGAGGAATAAGATGATCGCAATTTATTCGGTAGAAGAAGCCAAGAAAACCATTCTCAAGCGCAAGCCGCTCACTCGTATGCAGTACGCGCCGGCGTTGGTTGCGCGCACAGAAGCTCTGTTCGGCGCGGGCGTCACCCCGCCCAGGGCAGTGGAGATCATTCTACATTCGGTGGAAGAGCGCGGTGATGAGGCGTTGCGCGAATGGTCGGCGCGGCTTGATAAGTACGAGGGAGAGGAGATTGTTATTGCGCCTGAGAGACTGAAGCAGGCCTGGAATACCTTGGACCCGCGCCTGCAGCAGGTGATGCAGGTCAGCCTGGAGCGCATATGCGAATTCCATGAACGCCAGCCGATCCAGAGTTGGGTTACAACTGAGATGGGCGGTATGCTGGGACAGCGTGTGAGCGCCATCGAGCGGGTGGGGGTGTATGTGCCCGGCGGCACTGCGCCGCTGCCTTCCTCGCTGCTGATGAGCGTCATCCCTGCCAAGGTAGCGGGCGTCCGGCAGATCGTGGTGGCAACCCCGCCCGAACCGCATCAAGCCATTCTGGCGGCGGCTTATTTGTGCGATGTGGATGCCGTTTACCAGATCGGCGGGGCGCAGGCGATTGCCGCCATGGCGTTCGGCACTGAAAGTGTGGCGCGCGTTGATAAGATCGTGGGCGCGGGCAACCTGTTTGTCACCCTGGCAAAACAGCAGTTATTCGGCGTGGTCGGCATGGAGGGGCTGGCTGGCCCGACCGAGACCATGGTGATCGCTGACGGCAGCGCCAACCCGCAGTGGGTGGCAGCGGATTTGCTGGCGCAGGCGGAACACGATGTGCAGGCCAGCGCCATCCTGCTGACCCCGGATGCAAGCCTTGCAAAGGCTGTACAGGCGGCGGTGGCAGAACAACTGCCGCGCCTCAGCCGCAATTATATCCTGCAGGTATCGCTGGAAAACGCCTGTGGTATTGTGGTGACGGAATCTTTGCAAGAAGCAGCGGCGCTGGCAAATGAATATGCCGCGGAACACCTGTGCCTCTCAGTGGGAAACCCGCAGGCGCTGATGGATCAGATCAACAACGCCGGTGGTTTCTTTCTGGGCGATCACTCCTTTGAGGTGCTGGGCGATTATATCGCCGGGCCCAGCCATGTGATGCCGACCGGCGGCACGGCGCGCTATGCTTCGCCGTTGAATGTGCTGGATTTTGTCAAAATTTCCAGCGTGATCGGACTGGATGCAACCACTGCCAAATCATTGAGCAGCCTGGCGGCGCAACTGGCGGATGTGGAAGGATTGACAGCGCATGCCGCCGCTGCACGCGTGCGTGAGGAGGCAGCATGACCGCAGCCCTTGACCTGGTGAATGAACACATCCGCGCCATGCCGCCCTATCACCCCATCGTGCCGTTGGAGGTGCTGTCAGAGGAGCTGGGCCTGCCGCTGGAAGCGTTGGTGAAACTGGATGCCAACGAGAACCCGTATGGCCCGCTGCCGCAGGTGCAGGCAGCACTGGTCAACCTTGATAATGTGCATATCTATCCTGATCCTGAGAACCGCCGTTTGCGCAGGTTGCTGGCGGCTCATCACGGCATCAGCCAATACAGCATCGTGGTGGGGGCGGGCGAGGATGAACTGCTGGATTTGATCATGCGCGTGTTTGTGGCGCCTGGTGATACCTTGCTGAACTGTCCGCCCACCTTCGGCATGTATGCCTTTGACGGCGCGCTGTATCAGGCGCGGGTGGTGAATGTGCCGCGCAGCGCGGATTTTTCGCTGGATATCAATGCAATCGAGCAGGCGGTGGCGCAGGAACAACCCAAACTGTTGTTTTTGGCAAATCCCAACAACCCTGACGGGGGGGTTATTGACGCAGCGATGATTGAACGGCTGCTGGCGCTGCCGCTGGTGCTGGTGATGGATGAAGCCTATATCCACTTTGCAGAAGGTTCTCCCTCTCTGCTGGCGCGGGTAAAAGAGCGTGATAACCTGATCGTGCTGCGCACATTCTCCAAGTGGGCGGGGCTGGCAGGTCTACGCGTCGGTTATGGTGTGTTCCCTTCGGCACTGGCGCCTATATTGATGAAAGCAAAGCAGCCCTATACTGTGTCGGTAGCAGCAGAAGCAGCGGCATGTGCAACGATGGAACATGCCGCTGCCCTGTCACAGCGTACGGAGCAGATCATCAAAGAGCGCGGGCGGTTAGAGGATGCCTTGCGCAGTATTGACTGGCTGCGGGTGTATCCTTCGCAGTCTAACTTTGTGTTGTGCCGGGTGTTGGATCGTCCGGCACGTGCGGTGAAGGAACACCTGCGTCGTCAGGGCATTCTTATCCGCTATTTTGATTCACCCGGCTTGCAGGATCACATCCGTATCAGTGTGGGCAGCGGGGAGCAGACGGACCGATTGGCGGCGTCATTAACCGCCATGGAGGCATGATGAGAAGCGCAACCATTGAACGCAAGACCAATGAAACTGACATTTCACTGACGCTGAACCTGGACGGCAGCGGCAGCCATGAGATTGACAGCGGCATTCCCTTCTTTGACCACATGCTGGCGCAGGTGGCTGTGCATGGTATGTTCGATATCACATTGAAGGCGCAAGGTGATTTGGCAGTCGATGCTCATCACACGGTCGAGGATTGTGGGCTGGTACTGGGGACGGCTTTCTTGCAGGCACTGGGCGACAAACGCAGCATTCGGCGCATGGCTTCCTGCTTTGTGCCGATGGATGAGGCCCTGGGGCAGGCAGTGATTGATTTTTCCGGCAGGCCGTATGCCGTGATCAAGATAGTATGGTCGTATCCCATGGTAGCCAACCTGCCTGCCACGTTGATCGAGCATTTCTTTGCCTCATTCGCCGTAGCCAGCGCCGCCAATGTACACATGATCGCTTACGACGGGCGTGACAACCACCATATCGCTGAAGCCTTGTTCAAAGCGTTTGGCAGGGCGTTGTCTGAGGCGGTGCGCATTGACCCGCGCCGGGCAGGCCAGATCCCCAGTTCGAAAGGGGTGCTGTGATGATTGCAATTGTCAATTACGGACTGGGCAATCTGCATTCCGTGCATAAAGCGGTGGTGAAGGCGGGGGGTGAAGCGTTGGTGACAGAGGACGCTGCCGACATCCGCCGCGCTGACAAAATCATTCTACCGGGGGTGGGCGCGTTTGCCGATGGCATGCAGGGGTTGACCGAGCGTGGACTGGTCGAGGTGGTACAGGGGGCGGCGCGCGCCGGTAAACCGCTGCTGGGCATCTGTCTGGGGATGCAATTGATGTTTGATGAGGGCGAAGAGCAGGGTGTTTCTCAGGGGTTGGGGTTGGTTCCCGGCAGGGTGCGTTTGTTTGAGAACAAGACCGTGAAAGTGCCGCAGATTGGCTGGAACCAGTTGCATTTTGAGAAAGACAGTTCGTTGTTGGAGGGTCTCCAGCCGGGCGATTACGTGTATTTCAACCACAGTTACTATTGCGAACCGGCGGAGCAAGCCGATACGCTGATCAGCACGGAATACGGACTGCGCTATGCATCTGCGGTGCAGCGTGGCAACCTGTTCGGCGTGCAGTTCCACCCGGAAAAGAGCCAGCGGGTAGGTCTGCAAATACTGCGCAACTTTGTGGGGTGGCAGCATGACTGAATGCGTCATTTATCCTGCTATTGACCTGCGCGGTGGCAAGGTGGTGCGTCTGCGTCAGGGCGATGCCAACGCGCAGACTGTATACAGCCAGGATGTGGTGAAAACTGCCCAGCATTGGCTGGCACAGGGGGCGCAATGGCTGCACATTGTCAATCTGGATGGCGCTTTCGGCGAAGATGCCGGGCGAAACAGGCAGGCAATTGAGGCGATCCTGGCCGAAAGCGACAATATATATATCCAGTTGGGCGGCGGGCTGCGCAGTATGGCGCACATCAAAGACGCGCTTGCCCTGGGGGTCAGGCGGGTGGTGCTGGGGACTGCTGTGATAGAAAATCCGGCCTTTGGTGAAAGGGTTTTGGCCGCCTTTGGCGGCGAAAAGGTGGCTTTTGGCTTTGACGCACAGGACGGGCGTTTAAGGACCCGCGGCTGGCAGGAAGCCGGGGCGGTTGGTATGCTGCCGCTGGCGCAGCGTCTGGCAGAGGCAGGCGCGCGCACCATCATCTACACCAATATAGCCCGCGATGGCATGCAAAGCGGGGTGGATTGGCAGGCGGCCCAGCAGTTGTCGCAAGACAGCGGCCTGAACGTGATCGCTTCAGGTGGGGTGGCGAGTCTGGCAGATATTCAGGCGGTGAAAGCCGCGAATCTGGCTGGCGTGATCGTAGGGAAGGCGTTGTATGAGGGTAATTTCTCGTTAAAGGAGGCAATCGATGTTTGCTAAGCGGATAGTGCCCTGTCTGGATGTGAAAGACGGGCGGGTGGTCAAGGGCATTCATTTTGTCAATCTGCGTGACGCCGGTGACCCGGTGGAACAGGCGCGCATCTATGACCGCATGGGGGCGGATGAACTGGTGTTTCTGGATATCTCTGCCACGCCGGAGGGACGGCGCACCACTCTGGCGGTGGTACAGCAGATCGCGGAGCAGGTATTCCTGCCGTTGACGGTGGGCGGCGGCATCCGCAGTGTGGATGATATCCGCAATACCTTGCTGGCGGGTGCAGATAAGGTCAGTATCAACTCGGCAGCGGTGAATGACCCCGCCCTGCTGACAGCCGGTGCGAAACGCTTCGGCAACCAGTGTATTGTGCTGGCGATCGACGCCAAAAGGACGGATACAACCCCCAGTGGGTGGGAGGTTTTCGTCAGCGGCGGGCGCACCTCGACCGGGCTGGACGCGCTGGCATGGGCAAAACGCGGGGTGGCTGCCGGGGCGGGTGAAATATTGCTGACCAGTATGGACCGCGACGGCACACGCGATGGATTTGACCTGCCTATGACGGAAGCCATTGCCAGTGCGGTGTCGGTGCCGGTGATCGCCAGCGGCGGCGCGGGCAGCAAACAGGATTTTGTGAATGTTTTTCAGCAGACGCAGGCAGAAGCAGCTTTGGCGGCAACGTTGTTCCATGACAAGCTTTTGACTATTGCGGATTTGAAGCAATATCTGGCGGTACATGGTGTGCCGGTGCGGATAGTGGCAGAAGGAGAGCAGGATGCAGGCATTGAAATTTGACGACAAAGGGCTGCTGACCGCCGTGGCACAGGACAGCCAGACAAAGCAGGTGCTGATGGTGGCGATGATGAATGCGGATGCGTTGAAAAGAACGCTGGATAGCGGGCTGGCGCATTTCTGGTCGCGCAGCCGTCAGGCGCTGTGGTGCAAGGGAGAGACCTCCGGCAATTTTCTGGATGTGAAAGAAGTACGCATTGATTGTGATGGCGATGCGGTGCTGCTGCTGGTGGAACCGCGCGGGCCGGCCTGTCATACCGGCAATGCCAGTTGTTTTTATCGAACGATGGAGGAGGCGGACTATGATTCAAACGCTGTATGAGATTATCAAAGACCGGCAGGAACACCCCAAGGAAGGCTCCTATACCAACGAATTACTGAATGGCGGCTATGAGCGCGCGGCGCAGAAGGTGGGAGAAGAAGCGGTGGAGGTGATCATCGCGGCAGGATGCCAGGGCGAGCAGCGTTTGATCGAAGAATCAGCCGATTTGATCTATCACTGGCTGGTGCTGCTGGTGCAGCAGGCGGTTTCGCTGCAGGCGGTGGAGGAGGAATTGCGCAAACGCCATCGTTAAGTGATTCTTCACAAAAGTTGGGGGTATGATCGATCTCAGGTATAATAAGTTAATCTTTCTTATCTACTTAGCGTCACACAACAGGTTTGTTTTTTAATCCAAGATGGAATCTCGTGCATGAATCCTAACAATCTGCTGTATGCTACCGGGCTGCTGCTTTCTGCCAGCACCTGTGTGGTGTTTATTGTGCTGGCATGGCGCCGCCGTAAAACACCTTCTGCCCGGGCACTCATGGTGATGATGGCAGCCACGGCGTTTTGGGCATTTACCTATGCCCTGCACTGGTTGTTTCCAAACAACCCGGCGGAATTTTTCTGGTTGGATGCCACTTATCTGGGGGTGGTGATTGCTCCCACGACATTTTTGGTGTTTGCGGCGCGTTTCAACCAGCTGGACCGCTGGCTCAACCGCAGAACTTTGCCGCTGCTCTACCTGATCCCCGCCATGACCGTGATCCTGTTGTGGACAGATCCCTATCATGACCTGTTTTTTGGCGGGAAACGCGTGCCAGGCGCCACAGATATTTTCGAAGGCGGCCCCTGGTATTATGTGGGGCTCATTTACTTTTTTGCCATGGTCATTGCCGGGTATATATTTATGTTGATCGGTTATTTCCGCCAGCATGGTATCTACCGGCGGCAGTCACTGTTGATCATGCTGGGTTCACTGATCCCACCGGCGGTTGGTTTGCTGGGTGTGTTGGGTTTATCGCCGCTGCCCGGGTTGGACCTGATCCCGATGGTGTTCACCATTCTGGGGGTGTTTTATGCGCTGGGCCTGCTGCGGTTGTCGATGTTCGATATCGTGCCGGTGGCAAAACAGATTGTTTTTGACACCATGCAGGAAGGTATGCTGGTCATTGATCATCAATTTCGGCTGGTGGAGATGAATGCCAGCGCGGAAAAATTGCTGCAATGTGAGCGCGATACTGCCATAGGCAAACCTATTGAGCCTTTATTGAATAAGTGGCAGCTATTGCAGGGACAATGGCCGCAGGTTTTGTCACAATCCGGACAGCAAACATTGCAAGATGATGAAGGCCGTACCTATGCCATGCGCATCAAACCTTTGTCTGTGTCTGCAGGGAAGGCTAACGGCTGGCTGGTGACATGGAATGAGATCACAGACCTGGCAAATGCAGAACAGTTGTTGGTTGAGACCAACCAGCAGTTGCAAGTGCAACTGGCAGAAATCGAAGCGCTGCAGGCAGAATTGAAGCAGCAGGTCATTCGTGACCCCTTGACCAATCTGTATAACCGGCGCTTTCTGATGGAAACTTTGCCGACCGATATTGCACGCGCCCGCCGCAAGCGATATACGATCTGCTTTCTCATGTATGATATTGATGGTTTCAAACAGTTGAATGACCAGTTCGGCCATCCGGAAGGCGACCTGGTACTGATGCAACTGGCACAGCTCAGCAAGAAGATGTCGCGGGATGATGATTTTATCATTCGCATGGGCGGGGAAGAATTCATGATCGTGATGGTGGATATTGCCAAAGATACCGCTTACTCGCGAGGGGAAGATTTCCGCCGGGCTGTGGAAGCGTATGAATTTCAAGGAGACAAGGGCAGCCATCAGATCACCATTTCGATTGGTGTGGCAGCTTATCCAGAGGATGACCGTGATGCCCAGATGGTGATCCGCCTGGCAGATGAAGCACTGTATCGCGCCAAGGCAGCTGGCAAGAACTGCGTTTCGCAGTAACAGGTCAGGGCAGGATGCGGGAACGTTCGCCTGACACATCGATCTTGACCAGGGTCTTGACAGAGAATCCGGTCTCGTCCAAAATGCGCTGCACGCCGCCATAAGCGGGCTTTTCGCCCACACAAATGATGTCCATGATTTGCGCGCCGGCCTGCTGCACAGCATGTATGAGTGCGACCATGGTGCCTCCGGTTGAGATCATGTCATCCACGATCACGACGCGGTCATCGCGTTCGATCCCGTTGAGATAGAGCGCGCCCCGGGTATATTCCATGGCGAAATCGACTGTCACCTGGCCTGCCAGACCGCTGGGGTACCAGCGTGCCATACCGAAGGGCAGGTCGGTTGCCAGCGACACGGCAGCCACCAGGATTGCGCCTTTATCTTCCTCACCGGCGATCTTGGTGACATCTGTGAATGATCCTGCTTCGATAAGCCAGGCGGCGGCGGCACGTAGCAGGGCGGCTGAGGTGGCGGGCACCTGTTCAGTGAGTGGGTTGATTAAAAATTGATACTCACCCATCGGCAGCAGGGGTTTGTTGTCAAAGGATTGCCTGACCAGGTCTTTATGATCCATTCGTTGCCTCTCTTCGCAAAGTATGGTCTCCATTATACTGCGTGTGGACGCGGTGGTTTGGTGGGCTGAATCTGAAGTATAATGGCGAAGGAGATAACACTAAAAAAAAGTAACCTGAGCTATCATGACTGAACGATCAGATGCAATCACACACAGTGCCATTTCAAGCGGCGAGATCATCATCGAAAAGCCGCGTTCCTGGCTTTCGCTGCGGTTGGGCGAACTGTGGCGTTATCGTGAGTTGCTGTTATTCTTCGTGTGGCGCGATATCAAAGTGCGCTACAAACAGACCATTCTGGGGGTTGCCTGGGCGGTGCTGAACCCCCTGATCACTATGGTTATTTTTAGTGTAATATTCGGCAGGTTGGCGAACATCCCCTCAGACGGGATTCCCTACCCGGTGTTTTCTTATGCGGGATTACTGCCGTGGCAGTTGTTTGCGCGTTCGATCTCGGATGCTACCTCATCACTGGTGACTAATCAGAACATGGTCACCAAGGTCTACTTTCCGCGCCTGATCCTGCCGATGTCCACCAGCCTGAGCGGGTTGGTCGATTTCGGCATCGCTTTGTTAATCCTGTTCGGGCTGATGGTTTTTTATGCCATTGTCCCCACCTGGCGCATCCTGTTGATTCCGGTGTTGGTGGTTTTCACGTTAATGGCCAGCATGTCGGTCAGTTTCTGGCTGTCTGCGCTGGCGGTGCGTTATCGCGACATTCGCTTTATCACGCCATTTTTGGTGCAGGTATGGCTTTATGCCACCCCGGTGGTTTACCCCAGCACGCTGGTACCGGAACAATGGCTGTGGCTATATCGCCTGAACCCGATGACAGCGGTGGTGGAAGGTTTTCGCTGGGTTCTGTATGGTCAGACACCCGCCACCAGCCATCTATACCTGTTGTCGGTGGGTGTGGTGCTGCTGCTTTGGTTCAGCGGTCTGATCTTCTTTCAACGTATGGAACTGACCTTCGCGGACGAGATATGAACCAGTACGCCATACGCATTGAACACCTTTCCAAGTTATACAAGATCGGGCGCAGCCTGCGCAAAGAGAATCTAACCGATACCTTGCGCGCAGACCTGAGCGAGATGGTCAATGGCGCTGCGCGCGCCCTGGCGAAGGTTGCGGGCCAAAACGAACCTGAACCGCAGGGGCGGCGCCAGACGATCTGGGCGCTGAAAGATGTTAGTTTTGACATCCTGCCGGGCGAATCGGTGGGGGTGATCGGCAGCAACGGCGCGGGCAAAACGACCCTGCTCAAGTTGATCTCACGCATTACGGTGCCGACCAGCGGACGTATCCGCCTGCATGGGCGGGTGGGCTCTTTGCTGGAGGTGGGCACCGGTTTTCACACCGAGTTGACCGGGCGGGAAAATATTTACCTGAACGGCGCTATTTTGGGGATGCGCCGCCGCGAGATCGAACGCAAGTTTGACGAGATCGTGGCTTTTTCTGATATCGGCAAATTCCTGGATACGCCTGTGAAATTCTATTCAAGCGGAATGCGTGTGCGGCTGGCTTTTTCGGTGGCGGCGCACCTTGAACCCGAGATTTTGTTGATCGATGAAGTGCTGGCGGTGGGTGACATTGCCTTCCAACAGAAAAGCCTGAACAAGATGGAAAGTGTGGCGCGCGGCGGGCGCACGGTGGTATTTGTCAGCCACAACATGGCGACCGTCAAGGCGTTGTGCCAGAAGGCAGCCTTCATCGAGCACGGTGAGCTGAAGTATTTCGGCGCGGTGGATGACGCCATCGCCGCTTACCTGGCGCAGGGCTCGCTGCAAAAACAAGAACAGGTTGCCAGAGAGCCGGACCCATCGCTGCCGATACAGATTTTGAGCGCGCAGGTCAGTGCTGGTGATGGCGTGGTACAGACACGCTTCGGGCACGACCAGCCGGTTGACATCACCGTGCAATGCGCCCTTTTCCAGCCGGGCTACCGCGCTTTTCTGGGCGTGCAGGTGGTGGATGAAGATTTGCACACGCTGGTCAACAGCTATGATTTTGAGATGAATGAGGAGAGCGTTTTCTCGCGGGAACCGGGTGTGTACACCTACCGCATCCAGTTACCTGCGCCATTGCTGGTGCCGGGCCGTTATCGCATCAGCCTGTATGCCCTGTGGCGGTCGCGCAGGGAATTGAAAGTGCTGGACAAAGTCGAGCATGTGTGTCCCTTCGAGGTGTTCGACAATGGCTCTGTCTATGCCCGAAGCGGCATGCGCTGGGAAGGGCAGGTGAATTGCCCGTTGGTGTGGCAGGAGATTGACAAAGCACCGCTGACTTCTTTGGATGGGCTGCCATCCGACCGCATACGCGCACAGTAGGGTTGTATGAATAACCAGGCAGGATCTATGAAAGATCGAAAACATGCACTGGCGGTGGTGCTATGGTCATTGATCACAATCACGGGCGGGGCAGCGCTGCTGTGGGTGCTTTCCATTCCGTCTGACCCCAAGAACGAGGCTGTATGGGGGCTGTCGGCAGAACGCCTGTTGATGGTTGTGGTGATTCTCGTTCTGATGTTTGTTGGTGCGTTCATGGCCTGGTCAAGTGCGAGAAAGACAGCCCTGTCTGTTCTGTTCTTGCGCTTACTTGATGATCAGCAGGCTGTTTTGCGCATTGTTTTGCCGCTGGCGCTGATGGCGGTTGGCAATGTTTTGTTGATTCCCGCTGTTCGTTTCCGAGACTGGCAAGCGTATTTTCTGCGTTTGCAACCGCTGCTGGTGTGGTTGTTCGCTGGTTTGGTGCTTGCCTGGACCTATCTGTTGCTGTGTTTTGGCAGCGGCTGGGCGGCCTTGCGCAGCGCCTGGCGCGATCAGCGCCGCGAACTGCTCATCAGCGCGGCAGTGCTGGCAGGGTTCGGCGTGCTGTGGCTGGTGATGGCTGTTACTGGCCTGGGTTTGGTGCCGGACATCTACTGGAACGAAGGCAGCGTGCCGCTCATGGCGCTGCAGGTGTGGCTGGCATTGCTGCTGGCGGGATTGTTCTTCGTGTTTGAGCGCAAGGTCTTCAAGAAGGCCGGGGATAGGAAAAAGCTGTGGTATGTCGACCTGGGGATCATGCTATTGATCTGGGTGATTACGGCGCTGGTGTGGCAGGCGCAGCCCATGCTGCGGCACTACATGCTGACGGAGCCATCCGCGCCTAATTATGAATACTATTCCTTTTCTGACGCAGCCTCCTATGACATCGGGGCGCGTTATGTGAGTTTGGGGCAGGGCATCAACAACCTGAGAGCCACTGACAAGCCCTTTTACCTGTTCGTGCTGGGCGTCTTTCAGATGGTCGCCGGCTATGGCTATGCTGAGGTGATCCTGCTGCAGACCATCATGCTGGCGCTGCTGCCAGCTATTCTGTATCGGGTTGGCATGCTGATGCACAGCCGCAGCGCAGGCCTGTTGATTGCGGCATTGGCATTGTACAAAGAAGTCAATGCCATGCGTGCCACGCTGGATATTCAGGTATCACACTCCAAGTTGATGATGACGGAGTTCCCCACCGCCTTAATGCTGGCGTTGACAGCCTGGGCGCTGCTCGAATGGTGGCACACAACCGGGGGCAAGCAGGCTTCTGCGTGGTTGGTGTGGGCGGGCGGGTTGGCTGCCATGGCAGCGATGACGCGCGCCAATGCTTATGTGGTGGCGGCAGGTGCGGCAGGCATGGTTTTTTTGTCGGGTAAAATTTCCTGGAAGCAAGTGAGGTTGGCGGGGTTATTTCTGCTGGGTTTTCTGCTGGTGGCGGCTCCCTGGTTTCTTTCAGGCAGAGCCGGGCGCAGCGCTTTCGCCAAGTTCCGCTTCCTGACGCAAGCACGCTATGAACAGGTGGTATCTCTGCCGGAGGCACCTGACGAGACGCTGCGCTATGCGCCTGAGGCAGAAATTGACGTAGGAGACGAGCGCAGTATTGTCTGGTTGACCGCCACGCATTTTCTGCATAACCTGCTGGGCAGTACGCTGGCATTTCCGGTGCAGATTCCTTATCATGACTTGAAAACCACGCTGCAAGCACCACGTTGGGATTCAGAGTGGGATGGCAGCCTGCCCGCTGACGCTGCAATTCTGATGATTACTAATCTGGCCATCGTGGCAATTGGGGTGGGGTTTGCCCGTAAGAACAATACCTTTGCCGGGTGGCTGCCGCTGTTGTTCTTCCTCGCCTACCATGCTGCCAACGGGGTTGTACGCAACTCGGGCAGCCGCTATCTGGTGCCGGTGGAATGGGCGGCGCTGGTATATTACGGCATCGGCCTCACCCGGCTGGCTGGCTGGTTTGGCGTATGGGCTTTTCGCCTTGACACAGGGGCTTCTGCTGACAGGCCTTCTGCGCTGCCAGAAGAAAAATCCACAACACACTCCTGGGCTGCTGTGGTGATTATGCTGCTGCTCGTGGGTGTGAGCATGTCCCTGGCAGGCGTGTTGGTGCCTGACCGGTTGACCTATCTTGAGGAAGCTGAAAGCCGTCAGCTGCTGTCAGAACTTGGCTTTGATTATGCGTTACGACAGGCGGGCGTGGAGGAAGCAGCGTGGGAAGCCTTCCTGGCAGATGAGCGCGTGATCATTTTTCAGGGGATTGCTGTCAATCCGCGATATATGCAGGGTGGTGAAGGCTTGGCATCTAACTGGTATGTGTTCGGAACCCAGGATTATTCCCGTCTGTCTTTTATTGGCCTGGGCTTATATGACGCCGGGGTGATCTTGCCGTATGATGAGGATCCCGGTCCATTTCCAGCGGGATCAGAGATTTTTGCCATTGGGTGCGTGAACCCGGAACGCGAGTCGCGGTCGCGCAGCGGACAGAGCAACCGTGGCATTATGCTGCGTGCGGTGGCAGTGGTGCGGCTGACGGATGACAGTGCGGTTCACTATCTGCATCCGCAGATTGCGACATCCTTGACCTGTCCGGAGTATTGACCGGTGCACGGTAAAATGAAAACGGAGTTGCGTTTCAACACAACTCCGTTGGTTGGCTGTTCTTGCTTGCCTTACTGATCTAACACAGTAACGGCGTATTCTGCGAAGGAAGTGTCGATGAAGGAATTCAGGTCAACCACTTCATCCAGTAGTTCGCGTTGTACCAGAAATGCCTGGTATTCATCCAGTGAATCGATATTGAGAGAGCCAGTGGGAGAGGCGTCAGACCAGCAGATCTGCGCCACCAGGGCAGCATCGAGACCAGACAACTGCACCGCATACTGCACATTGGCGGGCGTGCTACCCTGCAGGAAATGGCGCACTGCTTTCAGATAGGCGATGGCAAAGCGGTTGGCAACATCTGGATCGTCGTAGACTTTCGGACCGACAGCGATCACACTGGACGCCAGTCCGGGGGCGTATTGTTCGGCGTTATCCAACAAAGCAATATCGCCATCGGCGGTAAGGCGGGTGATGTTGGGTTCGATGGCATAGACGATATCAACCTGGCCTGAGCGTAAGGCTTCCTGCTGGGCCGGCACATCGACAATGACAACATTCATTTCATCAATGGTCACACCTGAACCTTCCAGGGCTTTGGCTAGAACAAAACCGGGCACGCTGTTGAGTGCCTGTAATGAAATCACCAGGTCGGCTTCGGCCCAGCTTTGTTTGTCGGCCCAAATACCGGTTTCCACGTCCTCTGCGCGGGCGACATAGCCGATCGAGGCGCATTCTTTGACCTTGAAATCAGTAAGGGGCAGGATGACCTTGAGGTTACCGCCCCGGGTGGCAGCGTTGAACAGGGCGGCATTGATGCCAGGCGCGCCAACATCGATCTCATCTGCCAGCAGCATTGGCACCAGATCAGCTGAATTGGTGAATTGCACGAACTCAATATTGAGGCCCTGTTCAGCGAAATAGCCTTCTTCCTGCGCGATGAGAAAAACAGTATTGGAAAGGTAAGGCATGATGCCGATTTTCAGGGTCACTTCTTCTCGTGGCTGGCCTACAGCAGTTTCGTCTTGTAAGGCGGGAATTTCCACCGCTTCTGGTTGTTGGGCGCAGGCAGCCAACAGGCTGACCAAAAGCAACGAGAAAAAAAAGGTTGTGAAGATTGCCTTGCGATTCATAATGTCTCCTTTTGCAATATAATGATTACGGAAGTTGTATTGACGCTGACAGGTAATGCCCCTGTGAATTTTCAAGTAAGCACTATCAATGTTCAGGTTTGCTTAAATTAAATTGTGGATAGGTGTAGTGGTTTTGCATGATCTTCCAGCGCAGAGATTCTGGATATTGGCGGAAGGCATAACAAAGGAAGTCCGCAAATTGTTGCATTAATTGGGCAGTTTGATCAAATGTATCAGTATTCTCCTTATTCCACAAGAACGGTGGCAGAAAATTTACCTCAATGGTTCCTGCAGGCTGCAGGGTGCTGATCACAGGAATTACAGCGGCCCCGGTCTGGATGGCGAGGTCGGCCCAACCGGTGCGCGCCTGGTATTGTCTGCCGCACACGTTGATGGGATAGTCGCCGCGTGAGCTGAATCCGTTGTCAACGTAGGCACGCACGATCTGCCCCTGGCGAAGGTAGCGATAACCGCGCAGCAAGGCATAAGCGCCATGGCGCGCCTGTTCTTTTTCAATGGAAAGGCGCAGGTTTTCCTGGCGCAGGTTGCGCTCAAAGCGTTCACTTTCCCAGCGCAGGCTGAGGCGCGGGCTGACCACAGGAACAGGTTCGCAGCCAAGCCACTTTTCTACAAACACGGTGGCAAGGCGGGTGATGATACCATGATAAGAAAGCAGGATCACCCCGCTGCCCTGTTGGTAAGCCTCGCGCAGATGGTCAAAGCCGTTAACCCGGGTAAAGCGATTGCCTGCCTGTGGGGTGACGTCTTCGATGAGCGCAGCAAAACTGGTCCAGAAGTGGTGACCGGTATCCTCATAGGTAATGGCACCGGTTTTGTTCATTTTGGGAGCAACACTCGCCCACAAGTTACCTGCCAGCGTAAGCGAAAAGACCGACGAGAAATCTTGTGGCTGCACCTCGATGCTGTTCAGGAAGTTGTGCAGGATGGTTTTTTCGCGGTGGAACAGCAGGCGCTGCACCAGCGGGTTCTGTGACCAATTCAGCAGCCAGTCCAAAGCTTCAGGATACGGCATGGAAAGCATTTTGGTTTGAAAGGGCCTTCTGGCGCGCACTGAAAGCGAGTACAGCAGGTCATCGGGGTGACGCAGTTTGGCGAGCACTTTGGATGAGAGCGATTCGTGAGTGAGCGGTGCTGAGCGGGGTACATGTTCTTTGCGAATATCCAGCGACTCGGAATGCCGCTCATCTACATACCCGGTCAGGGTGGCAATGGTCGGTTGTTTGAAGTATTCGTTGGGAATCGTAGCGCCGGTGGCGGTCTCTACCTCCAACACCATTTGCATGCTGATGAGTGAATCGCCGCCCAGTTCAAAGAAGTTGTCATCGATGCCGATGTCAGTCACATCCAATAGTTTTTCCCAGATGGCTGCCAGTTGCTTCTCAAGCGCCGTGCGCGGGGCGCGGAAAGGCACCTCTAAGGAGGCACGGGTCAAGGAAGGCATTGGCAGCGCTTTGCGGTCTACCTTGCTGCTGGGTGTCAACGGCAGTTTGTCCAGCGGCATGATCAGAGAAGGGATCATATGCTGCGGCAGGCGTTTTGCCAGGCTGCTTCGCAGATGTCCGGCACTGGCTTTGTGCCCATCTTTGGTGGTGTAATAGGCCACCAGGCGTTTGTTGCCGCTGGGCAGAGGCTGTACGATCACAGCGGCGTCGCTGATGGCGGGGATGCTGCGAAAGGCATGTTCGATGGCTTCCAGTTCGATGGTGAAACCGCGCACCTTGACGCGGAAATCCCGCCGCCCCAGAAACGTGACCATGCTGTCCGGCGACAACTTGCCCATGTCGCCGGTATAATAGGTTTGTAAGGCAGGATCTTGCGGGTCAGCCACAAAGCGGGCGCGGGTCTGTTCAGTATCATTGAGATAGCCGGCTGCCATGAAGCGGCCGCGTACAGCCAGTTCGCCTTCTTCACCAAAAGGCAGCGGTTGTCGCTCTTCATCAACCACCAGCACCTCGGTGAAAGGCGGCACATAGCCAGCGGGGTTGCGCTCGCCTTCCGAGACGTGATGATGACCAATGCGAAAAACCGCGTAATTGCCGGCCTCACTGGATGCCAATCGCACGTTGAAGATGCCACCTTCATTCATCAGGGCGAAAAAGCCTTCAATTTCAACGCGGGAGAAACCCTCTCCGCCGGTGTCGATCAGGCGCAGGTCAGGCAGCGCGGGCGCGCCGGGGGGCAGGCTGATCAGGCTGCGTATCAATCCGGCTGGTGCGCGCGCGATGGTGATGTGATCATCCGCCAGCCACTGGTAAAAAGCAGTCGGACTGGTCAGACGATCCAGCCGACGGTAAATGGTGACACCATTCATCAGGGCGCCAACGGTGGGTGTGGACGCCATGGCAATCGTTATGTCGGAGGTGAGGGTGATGCGGTCTGAGGGGGTAAATGCCAGGTCTGTGGCAGCCAAATAGGAAGACAGTAAGCCCATGGCATGTGTGCGGATCACCCCGCGGGGTTTGCCGGTGGAACCGGAGGTGAAAGTCACCATCTGCTGGGCACGATAGGGCATCTGTGAGGGGACGCAGTCACTGCCATCTCCTGATAGTTCATCCAGCAATGTGATCTCGCAGTCAGGTAGATCGGCGCAGAGGCGGCGGGCGCTATCAAGCAGGTCACTGGTGGTGATCAGGGCTTTAATGGGATAATCCAGCAGATATTGGCGATTTTGCTGCTCATCATGATCGTGCCCCAACGGAAAGAAGAAATGGCCTGACAGGGCAATGCCCATCATCGCCTGCAACTCACGCCAGTCAGGCTTGAGCAGGGTGGCGGTCAACTGTTGTTCACGGGAGCATGCATTGCCGAGAAGTTGCTGCAGATGGGCAGCCAGCGACAGGCTTGCCTTCCATAACTGCTGGTAACTCACCTGGCCATTCTGATCGCAGTAAGCGGGATGGTCGGACTGCAGGTGGTTAACCACCTTTTGGAAGCGATCGCCTAAGGATTTGTATAATTCTTCTTCCTGGAAGGGGATGGCGGGGATTGTCATTGGTATCAAGGAGCCTTATTCTGGTGCATAATCTTTTCCATTGTATCAAACTTGATGATGGCAGGTAAGGGGGGTTATGTTAAAATGCAAGCATGAAACCAATCACGCGGGAAGTTACGGGTTGTGAAGCGATGATGAGGCGGAAGAGATGATGAAACCCCCTGCCGTCACCGTCATCATTCCCAACTATAACAACGCGGCCGTCATCCGCCGTGCGATTGACAGCGTGCTGACGCAGAGCTTCACTGACTTTGAACTGCTGGTGTTGGACGATGCTTCCACGGATGAGAGCGTTGAGGTTATCCGTAGCTATCAAGACCCACGATTGCGGCTGCTGGTGAACGAAGTCAATACCGGGGTAGCGGGGGTGTGGAACCGGGCTGTCAGGAATGCCCGGGCAGAATGGGTTGCGCTACTGGATTCTGATGACAGTTGGGAACCAGAGAAATTGGCTCGCCAGATGGCGTTTTTACAGGCGTACCCAACGCTGTCGGGCTGCACCTGCGGTTATCGGCATTTGTGTCTGGATGGCACTCAAATCGTTGTACCCAGGGAGCGAGATACCCGCATCCGGCAGGTGCTTTTTCACAATGTCCTGCATATTGGCACGACGCTGGTGGTGCGCAGGGGGGTTTTTGAGGAGATCGGCTGGTTCGATGAAAGCCTGCGGCGAGGCCAGGATACAGATCTGTTGCTGCGCTTGCTGGCGAAGGAACAACTGGCAGTTGTGCCGGAGGTTTTGGCGAGTGTTTATCAGCACACCCAGCGCTCTGCGGACGCCCTGGCGCAATCACGCGCCCTGATGATGGATAAACACCGTGCGGCTTATTTCCAGCAGGGCTGGCTGTTTGCGCGGCGAAAAATCGAGCATATGTGGGCGGATGTCGCCTACCAGTATGCACGTGAAGGCAACCGCGCCCAGATGCGTACCTATGCGATCAGGTCAATCACTTCCTTTCCTTTTCAACCGCCGGGGATTTATTTGATCCTGCTGGATGGCATCACGGGATGGCGCCTGTACCGGTTTTCTGTGTCTACGAAACGAAAACTATCTCGCAAATTGCACGAAAGAAGGGCACCATGAAAACACCATTGCCCACCTTTTTTGTGATCGGGGCTGCCAAGGCAGGTACGACCACATTGCATGACGCCCTGGCACGTCACCCGCAGGTATATGTGCCTTACAAAAAAGAACCTACCTTTTTCGCCAGTGATGACTATGACCATGGACTGGCGTGGTATCTGGACACTTATTTTCGCGGAGCGGAGCAGTATCCGGCGCGCGGCGAGTGTTCGGTGGGTTATTTGTTCTGGCATGGAAAAACAGCCTTGCGCATGGCTGAGGCATATGATGAGCAACCACTGCCGCGCATTATCGCCATTTTGCGCGACCCGGTGGCACGTGCCTATTCTGCCTACTGGCATTTGCGCCATTATGGCGGTGAGACGCTTTCTTTTGAAGAGGCGCTGCTGGCAGAAGACGAACGTTTTGCCCAACAACGAGAGCGATTAAGTGCAGAAGGTATTCTGCGGTTTACTTACTTCCGCGGCGGCTGCTATGACCAGCAATTGCGCTCCTATCTGGACCGCTTTCCGCGGGAACAATGCCTGTTTCTGTTGACCGAAGATCTGCAGGCCGATTATGCCGGCACGGTGCATACGCTGTTCGCTTTTCTTGGGGTAGAAACAGAGATTGAGGTGGCGGCGCGCGCCAGCAACACCGCCCGTCAAGTGCGCAGCCGATCCTTCTACAGTGCCATCCGGCAGCCTTCGGCGCTAAAAGCGCTGATCAAACCGTGGCTGCCTCAGCGCCTGCGTTACAAGCTCAAACAGGGATTGCTGAACCTGAATATGAAGCCCGCCCCCTACCCACCCATCAATCCGGACACCGCCCGCCAGCTGCGCGGACGTTACCAGCCGCACATCGAAGCGTTGGAAGACATGATCGGACGGGACCTTTCGGCCTGGAAAAGCGAACCGACAGGGGATGAAAAGGAGGGTGTCATCGATGATTGACCAGGAACTGCGCGAATGTCTGCCCAATCTCTTCATTTTGGGGGCGGCGAAAGCTGGCACCACCACCCTGTTTGAACAACTGCGTCAGCTGCCCGACGTTTATTTTCCTTTTTCCAAAGAACCGCTGTTCTTCAGCCAGGATAGACTGTATGAAAAAGGGCTGTCATGGTATGCCGATACTTTTTATAAGGAAGCCAAAGGGTTTTCTGTGCGGGGAGATGCGAGCCCTCATTACCTGTATTGGGGTGAAAAGGTTGCACAGCGCCTGGCGCAGGCCTATGACGAACCGCCCAAAATGATCGTGTTGCTGCGTGACCCGGTGGAGCGCGCCTATTCGTGGTATTGGAATATGGTGCGTGAAGGCAACGAAACCCTGTCTTTTGAAGAGGCACTGGCTTGTGAAGCGGAGCGATTAGAAACGAATCGCGGTATGTTTGAAAAGCAAGGATCGATGAAATACGGATATATACAGGGCAGCCGCTATGCCAGTCTGTTGACACCTTTTTTGGATACCTTCCCGCGGGAGCAATTTCATTTTGTTCTATACGATGAATTGAAAGACGACCTGCAGATCATCATGCCGGGAGTGCTGCAATTCCTGGGGCTGGAAAATGGGGAGCGCCGGTTTGAACAGGTGCAAAGCAACCCGGCTGCCATGCCGCGCAGCATGAACTTGCAGCGCTGGCTGCGCAGGCAATCGACCTGGCGTGAATGGTTGAAACCGATCATACCAATCAAAGCCCGTTACCAGATGAAGGAAAAACTGCTGCAGATCAACCTGCGTGAAAGCAGTTACCCGCCGATTAACCCGCAGACAGCCGCTAAGTTGCGCGACCAACTGGTGGATGAGGTGAGGCAGTTGCAGGAGGTGATCCGCCGAGACCTGCGAGGGTGGCTGCCGTGATGAAGCCACATGTCGCCCTGTTAATCCCTTCACTGCGCGGCGGCGGTGTGTTTCGTGTGATGACCAACCTGGCGTTGGGGCTGCAGGAACATGGCTGCCAGGTCAGTTTGATTGTCGGTAGTGTAGAGGGGTGTGTTGACGACAGCCTGCTGAAGCGGTTGACCATCATTGACCTGGGGGTGGAGAAGATGGCGACGGGACTGCTGAAACTGATCCGCTGGCTGCGCGCCAACCGGCCTGATTTCCTCATTTCGGCCCAGATGCACGTCAATCTGACCGCGATTGCTGCCTGCGCACTGGGTGGAACAGCAACCCGCCTGATCGTCACCGAACACAATGATGTCGATTCCGTGTATAGCCACGCACCCACGCTTAAGCAGCGTATGGTTCCCTGGCTGGCAAGGCTCCTGTATCGGTGTGCTGATCGCATCGTTGCGGTGTCACAGGGGGTGGCAGACAATCTGGCAGCCTGGTTGAGAAGACCCGCCGAAAACATCCGGGTGATTTATAATCCGCTGGTTGACGAAGCGCTGCTCAATCGCGCACAAGAACCACCGAACCATACCTGGTTTCAGGATGGCGGGCTGCCGGTGATTCTGGGGGTGGGGCGGTTGGAGGCGCAGAAAGATTTTGCCACCCTGCTCCGGGCTTTTGCGCTGCTTATTGAACAAGTGCCTGCACGCTTGATGATCCTGGGGGAGGGCAGCCAACGTAACCAACTGGAAACGTTGGCGCAAGAACTGGGGGTATCTGAGCGGGTGGCAATGCCCGGCTACGTCAGCAATCCTTACGCCTGTATGCGGCGCGCTGCGTTGTTCGTGTTATCTTCTGCCTGGGAAGGCTTCCCCAGTGTGCTGGTGGAAGCCATGGCGTGCGGCTGCCGGTTGGTTTCAACCGACTGCCCCAGCGGTCCGCGGGAAATTTTGGAAAACGGCCGTTGGGGGGCGCTGATGCCGGTGGGTGATGCAGATGCCATGGCCAATGCCATGCTGGCTGCGTTGCAAGCACCACCACCTGCGGGATTGGCGCAGGCAGCACAGCGTTTTTCGGTGGATACCGCCGTAGCACAGTATCTGCAGGTGATGGAGGCGATACGAAGCATATGAAGATTCTGCATCTCATCACAGGATTGAATTATGGCGGGGCGGAATCCATGCTGCTGGGGGTGGCGCAACATCTACAGGAGCAAGGCATGCAGCAGGAGGTGATCTCACTGAGCACGGTTGGTGTTATCGGCGAACGCCTGCAAAATTTGGGCATCACGGTATCTGCTTTGGGACTGCCGCGCGGGCGGTTGACGATCAAGGGCTGGCGCTCTTTGCGGCAGAAGGTCAAAGAATCACAGCCAGACCTGATGCAGACCTGGCTGTACCACGCCGATTTTGCCGGAGCATTGCTGCGTCTGAGCGGCATACGCTGCCCGCTGGTGTGGGGAGTTCATCATACTGCGAACAACTGGCAAGAGATGAAAACCACCACGCGGCTGGTGCTGACTGCCAACCGTTTGCTTGCCAGATGGATGCCGGATGCGATTGTGAGCTGTTCAGAGAGCGCGTTTCAATCGCATGCAGCGTTGGGATATCCCGCGAAGAAAATGGTGATACTACCCAACGGCATTGATACACAGCGCTTTCGGCCGCATGACCGGGGCGGCGAACGCCTGCGGGTGCGACTGGGAGTGCCGGCAGACAGCCTTTTGATCGGGCATTGCGGGCGCTGGATTCCTTTGAAGGGGCATCGCTTTTTTATCGAAATGGCAGCTATGTTGTACAAAAAGGATGCACACCTTCACTTCGTGATGTGCGGTGAAGGCATTGATGCTGATAACGGCACATTGATGGCATGGATTAAGGAAAACGGGTTGAGCAGGAACGTGCATCTGCTGGGCGGACAGACGGCGATGGAAGAAATCTGTCAGGGATTGGACCTGTTTGTGTCATCATCACTAAGCGAAGCTTTGCCGCTGACGGTGATGGAAGCCATGGCATGCGGAGTGCCCTGCGTGGTAACCGAGGTGGGCGATCAGGGGGCGCTGGTGGGGGAATGGGGGGCGGTGGTGATGCCCGGTTCGGCAGAAGCATTGGCGCAGGACTGTCAGCGGATTCTTAGCATGCATCGCGCGGAAAGAGAACGGCTGGGTCAAGGCGCCCGTCAGCGCATCGTTAACGATTACTCACTGGATGCCGCAGCCCAAAAATACCAAAATCTCTATCAAAAACTTGGTGTAAAGTGAAAGAGGAAAAAAGCTGCCCATTGGTCAGGCTTGTTGAATCAGTTACAATAACAAAGACCATCATTTTTTGGGAAGAATGAGACCGATAGGTTCATGAAAATCCTGTTTTTTGCCAACACCAGTTGGAATTTGTACAACTTCCGCCTGCCTTTGATGAAAGCGCTGCGCAACATGGGGCATACGTTGGTGGCGGTTGCGCCCAAAGACCGCTTTACTGACCGCATCCAGGCGCAAGGTTTCCGCTGGCGCCATCTCCCGCTGCAGCAGCATGGATTGAACCCGTTGGTGGACCTGTGGACACTATGGCAGATCTGGCGGATCTATCGGGCTGAAAAACCGGATATCGTCAGCCATTTTACGATTAAATGTGTGCTCTATGGTTCAATTGCCGCCCATGTATGTGGTGTGAAACACATTGTCAATACGATCACCGGGCTTGGGTTGCTCTTTACCCATCCTCATCTCCATTACCGTATGCTGCGGGGTGTGGTGATGCTGGCCTACAAGCGTGTGCTGCGCAACACAACCGTCATCTTTCAAAATGTGGAGGACCGCGAACTGTTCGTCAGCAAAGGTATCGTTAAAGCATCGCAAACCCACCTCGTGAGAGGCTCAGGGGTTGAGATGCCGGAGACAGCCCCGCCGCTGGCGGATAATGCTGTTGTGCGGGTGATCCTGCCTGGCAGGTTGGTGTGGACCAAGGGTGTGCGGGTGTTCGCTAAAGCAGCCCGATTGCTAAAAGATAGCCAAGCGCCGGTGGAAATGGTACTGGTGGGTCAGATCCCGCACAATGACCGCACCGCCATTCCAAAGGCGCAGGTGGAACAGTGGGAACAGGAAGGTGTGCTGGTGTGGTGGGGCTGGCGTGACGATATGCATTCGGTGTATGAGCAGGCAGACATTGTGTGCCTGCCTTCGCTGTATGGCGAGGGTGTGCCGCGTACGTTGATCGAAGCGGCAGCCCATGGACGGCCAGTGATCGCTGCTGATAACCGCGGCTGCCGCGATATTGTGCGCGACGGGGTGAATGGCTGCCTGGTACCGCAGGATGACGCTGAAGCACTGGCAAACGCCATCCGCCAGCTGGCTGCGGACCGCGCATTACGTCTGCAAATGGGGGCAGCCGGGCGTGAGATGGTGCGCAGCGGATTTTCGGCAAAGAACATCATCGCGCAAAGCATGGCGGTGTATCTGGCGCCGTTTGCGGGACAGGGTGGTATCGAGCCTGCGCCGGGCGATCAAAATCTGCGGTAGGGTGCGGTGATTGTCATTTGCTGGCGGTGGATGTACTGGTGTTATGTTCAGGGCTCCAGGGTGCCAGACGGGCAAACAGAACCCGCAACCCGCTGTTGATGACAATGCCCAGCAATGCTACCGCAATCAGGGTGGCGAATAATTCTTCCACGCGCAGGGTCTGCCAGGAGAACCAGATCATGACGCCCAGCCCTTGTTTGGCGGAGAGTAGCTCCACGGCGATGGTCAGTAGCAGGGCGGTGGTCAGGCCAAGGCGCACACCGCTGAGAATTGAGGGCAGGCTGCCTGGCAGCAGGATGCGGGAAAAGGTTTTCCAGCGGCTGGCGCCATAATTTTTGGCGACTTCGAAATAGACCTGATCCAGTTGCGCCACGCCGGTCATACTGGTGACCAGGGCGGGGAAAAAGGCGGAAATGCCGATCACAATCACGATAGATATCTCGCCAATGCCGAAGATGATCAGAATCAGCGGGAAAATGGAGATTTTGGGGATAGGGTGGGTGGCCGCGATCAGGGGGTCAAATAACGCACGCAGGCGGCGTGACCAGCCCATCAGCACACCCAACAAGATGCCGGGGGTGATGCCCAGCAACGACCCCAACACAAGGCGGTTGAGGGTGGCGCGGGCGCTGTCAATGAGCCTGCCGTTGGCGATCAGCCGAACAAGGGTGGTTCCAATGGTGGAAGGAGGCGGGAAGAACATGCGCGAGATCAGCCCCAGCCGTGAACCGGCTTCCCACAGCAGCAAAAAGCCAACCACCAGAATCAAGGTGCCATAGGAGAAGCGGTCTGCGGTGCCATTGGCTTTGTTCTTTCTGGCCATCAGCGTGTGATCCCTTCGCGCACTTCGGTTTCGATGATCTGCCAGACCTGCTGGTAGATGGCGTCAAATTGCGGGTGCTGGCGGAAGCTCAACGTGCGCGGGCGGGGCAGGTCGATGGGTATGTCTGCTTGAATGGTGCCTGGGCGGCCGCTCATCACCAGAATGCGGTCACCCAGCAGAATGGCTTCTTCGATGTCATGGGTGATGTAGATGACGGTTTTGGGGTTGTCACGCCAGGTGGTGAGCAATTCTTGCTGCATGAGGATGCGGGTTTGTGCGTCGAGGGCGCCGAAAGGTTCATCCATCAGGAGCACATGCGGATCGGTGAGAAAGGCGCGCAGGATGGCGACGCGCTGACGCATCCCACCGGAGAGTTCATACGGAAAGGCAGACAGAAAACCACCCAACCCAACGCGGCTAAGGAAGTCGGCTGCCAGGGTGGTGCGTTCTTTTTTGGGCACACCGCGGGTTTCGAGACCAAAAGCGACATTGTCAACCACTGTCATCCAGGGGAACAAGCCCTGCTGTTGAAAGACCATGGCAGTTGCCGGGCGCTGCTGATCGCCATTGCCAGAAAACACAATTTCGCCGCGCGAGGGCGGCAGCAGGCCGGCGATGATGCGCAGCAGGGTGGTCTTGCCGCAGCCGCTGGGGCCGACGATGCAAACAAATTCGTTCTGCTCAACGGTGAAGGACACGTTGGCGAGTGCTTCCGTGGTGCGCGGATTTGAAAATACAAGCGAAAGGTCGTTGCACGCAAAAATCATGATGGGCTGGCTGTCTCCTGCGGGTGAATTATATCACGGGGTTTTCAGTGGGGTGGTGACGGTTTTTTTTATCGAACCAGTTCTCAAAGAAACCCTTTATTTTTTGAAAAATTAATGCCAAAAAGGTGCCGGTTCGTATAAAAATCGTATATAATTTATTGATTGTCACAATCCGTTTATAAACCATAATAATAGTGTCGAGGAGAGAGTATGAAGCCAGTGTTTAATCCTTCACCTGGCAGCATGAAACAAGCAACAGTATCCGTTTGTATCCTGTTGGTGTTGTTTGCCATGTTGTTCGCGCCCCTGGGAGGGGTATTGCCAATCAAGCAGGTTCAGGCAGCCCCGGCAGCTTTGCCACCGGAAACCCTGTACGCAGGCACAGATACCGGAACGTACGGGGACGATTACGTCACCGGGACGTTTGATATCGGGTTTTCCTTTATTTTTTATGGCAATTCCTATGCCCAATTCCAGGCGACCACCAATGGAATCCTGTGTTTTGGCGGCGGGGCCACGAATACCTGGACCAATACCACCCTTCCCTCGTCGGCTGCTCCGAACAACTGTGTGTATGCCTTCTGGGATGACCTGATGTCGTACGGCGACCACCAGACAATCTTGTATCGCACGGTGGGCGAGGTTGGCAGCCGTATGTTGATTGTGCAGTGGACCAATTATGGCTATTTTAGTTCAGACTTGCCGATGGGCACCTTTCAGGTGATTCTGTATGAAGGCAGCAACAATATCCGCACCCAGTACCGCCAGCTGCTGACTGAAACTCGCTCGTATGGCCAGTCAGCCACGATCGGCCTGGAAAATTCTACTGGGACGGTGGCTGTGCAGTATTGTTACAATACCGCCTGTCTTGACCCGGAGCAATCGATCCTGTGGACCTGGAACGGGGTCAATAACTATACCTACGACGCTGGCGCTGCCTATGAAGGGGTGTTTCTGTACAAAGACAATCCCCCGCCGACAGTACCGCAGTTGATCGCCCCGGCGAATGGTTCCGCAGGTGTTTCCACCTCGCCGACATTCTCCTGGCATGCTTCCACTGGCGCTGATTCTTACAACCTGCGAGTTTCCACCAATTCGAACCTCTCCTCTCCGATCATCAATGTGACCGGCATATCTGGCACTTCCTATGCTGCCAGCGGGTTGAGCGTGGGGCCCACCTACTACTGGGGTGTGGAAGCCATTAATGCCTATGGTAATACCTGGTCAAGCATATGGAGCTTTACCACGGCAGCAGGCAACTCAGCACCCAATGACATTGTGTTAAGTAATAATACCATCGCTGCTGGCCAGCCTGCCAACACCCAGGTGGGCACGCTTTCGACCATTGATCCTGATGTGGGTGATACCCATACATACAGCCTGGTCAGCGGTGGCGGCAGTTCTGATAATGGTAGTTTTTCAATTGTCGGCAATTCGCTGCGTACGGCGGTGGTGCTGTCAAGCAGGGATTACACGATCCGCATTCGTTCTACAGATCAGGGTGGGTTATTTGTGGAAAAAATTTTTACCATCACGGTCAGTTCTACCAACAGCGCCCCGACCGACATCAGCCTTTCGAGCACTTCGATTAATGAAAATGTGGCCGCCAATTCGACCGTAGGCACTTTCTCGACCACCGATCCGGATGCGGGCGACACCCATACCTATACCCTGGTGGCAGGCACGGGCAGCACGGATAATGCTTCCTTCAACATCAGCGGCAGCAGCCTGCGCATATCGGGTTCTCCTGATTATGAGACCCAGAACAGTTACTCCATCCGCGTGCGTTCGACCGATGCGGG
>Ga0334882_1001305_pt1 | contig 30446 bp, 21 predicted proteins | sample GraSluR1_MG_5_FD_207226 | JGI IMG/M metagenome (GOLD analysis project Ga0334882, IMG submission 207226) | Sludge microbial communities from methane-producing bioreactor in Wageningen University, Netherlands - Granular Sludge_15_04-R1 | ecosystem: Engineered > Bioreactor > Anaerobic >... | reverse complement strand
AGCGTCATGGCGAGCCTTTCGACAGCTCCAGCCTAGGGCCAGGCGGCACCGTGGTGGGGCAGTTCGTGAGCACCCACCGATTCGTAGTAGAGTCACCAGCCGGGCCGGAGACGGCCTCACAACCGAAGAACGGGCTGTAGCGCAGTTTGGTAGCGCACTTGACTGGGGGTCAAGGGGTCGCAGGTTCAAATCCTGTCAGCCCGACGGGTATATGGCGTAGTCAGGATCAGTTTGCCGAACGAGGACGGCTCGCGTGGAACCTACGTGGAAGAAGGACGGGCGCTGGGGAGGCGTTGGCCATCCTCACTGGGGGCGAGTAGAAGTCCTGCCGGGTTAGCCGGGCGGCCGACCGATCACCACCCCGGCTATGCAGACGCCTGACGCGATCCCAAGGCTTTGTCTGTGAGATGTGTTATTGGCGTGTGCCCGATCCACCCGCGTGGCGCGCCGGCTGACTGATGGTCCAGCAGGAGGATGGCTGCATGAAGCCGCTCAGCAAACGCCGAGTATTGGCTGCCGGAAGGTGTCAATCCTCCATGCACCTGCCAAGGCCACCAGCACAGGTCGAACAGCGACGGGAACTGCGACAAACCCAACGACAACGACCCTCAGAGCTGGGGCTCCTGTGCCTGCCAGCATTCGTCAGTCCGCGTTGTAACGATCGAGAAGTACCAGGCATGGCAGGCAGACATCCGTGCAGGCAAGATCGGCCCCAACGACAGGACTGACGCACTCGGGATCAGTTACTGACGGTGCCGCCGGGCTCTATCTGTCCGTTCGGGCGATCTTGCCCACCGAAGGGCCGGGCGTGCTGTTGAGCGCGGCTCCTTCAGTCGAATGGCTCCTGCGGTCGTGACGGCCGCACGGAGACCTGCTCACGGGCGTCAAGGTCGACATAATGTGACCCATGGCAAGTAGGGCGTTGGTGACTTTTGCTAGCAACAGGGCAGACGTCGACCGCCTCATGGAGGTGCATGGCGACATCTCTGGCGACTCGCCAGGGCGCAAGTACCGGGTCGAGGTGTTGAACAAGTCCGCCATCGTGTTGCTTTGCGCGTCGTGGGAGGCCTTCTGTGAGGACCTGGTTTCCGAGGTTGTGCAGCATTTCGTTATGTACGCGCCGGATGCCAACGCCCTGCCGCAGCTGGTCCGCAAGCGGATCGCAGCAGACTTCAAGGCGGACGACATGCGAATGTGGACTCTTGCAGATGACGGATGGCGCAAAGTCTGACGACGAGGCTGGCAGATCTGAAGGAAGAGCGAGATCGTAAGCTCAACACTCCAAAGACTGCACAGATCCAGGCCCTATTTGCTGATCACGTGGGGTACGCCCATATCACGGTTGATTGGCACTGGCAGAGGCGAACAACACAATCATCCACACTCGCGCTCGACGAGTTCGTCACCTTGCGCGGCGCGATTGCACACCGCGCGAGCGCCCCGGCATCCGTGCGCAAGTCGGACGTTACGAGGCAGACTAAGTTCATCAGCGCTCTCGTGCACGCCACCGACAGGGCGATATGTGAACATGCGATTGCCGTAACAAATGTCCCCTTGGCCTAGCGGTCATCGGCTCCGCAGTCCTGCCGTGGGATTGCTGATTTATGCCGCAATCGGACGCGGTGGCGCGAGTCTTCTGAGATCGTCTGGTGCGCTGTCGGTGCCGCATGCCAAGGTATGGGCATGAGCAATCTCTACACGAAGGATGGCCGCCCGCTTCAGCAGTCAGGGGACCGGATCTACTCACGTTCAGGTCAGTACCTCGGTCGCATCAGCAACGGCAAAGTCTACGATCCCGCCGGTCGCTACGCCGGGACTGTAGTTGGCGATCGCGTTGTCTACCGAGGTATCGATAGTGCGACTCTGAGTGGGCCTTCCATGTCGGTCAACCAGGTCGGGACTGCTCGGATCAACGCGGTCCCCGCCGCACTGTGGGGTGACGAGCCACCCTTCCCGGACTGAGCCTCCGGGGCCGCCACGGCCCGTGCTCCCGGTGTGCCCGTCCTAGAGGGTTCTGACTTCGGCCTGGTCAACCCACCGAGCGAGAAGGCTGAACGCTGCGAGTTGTTCTAGGGCGAGCTGCTCCTCACCGCCATCGCGCTGCTCTGGAACGTGCATACCAGGATTTCGGATAGCGGTGTAAAGACCGTCGGCGAGGGCGCGGGCCCCACGGTGTTGGTTCTGGAAAGTTCTGCCGCCGTCATCTACAGAGAGCCGCAATCGAGGAGCGCCAGGTTTGGGCGGTTCGAGCGAAAACGCCTCGTTGAAGAGGGCAGTCTCGGAAAGGTCCATTCTGCCCAGCTTCGACTGTGTCTCAGCGTTGATTCGAATGGCTGCCTGCATCACAGCTTGGCTGTAGTGGCCCGTGTTCCAGTACGACTTCCCGTTCTCCCACGCCCACGGGTGAAGATTCGCAGCGTCCATGTCCGGAGCGTTGTCCCCCAGCTTCTCGGCAAGCTCACTCTGCCGCAGGAGCGCCGCCTTCGCGCGGGAGGCCTGATCCCGAAGCCACGTGTACTTCTCGTCCTTCTTGGGACGATCCCTCACCCAGCCGGGGAGCGCTCGATCAAGGATCTGTTCGACGACGTGAGCCATCTGCGCCGCCTCGGTAGCGGATCCCCGCATGTGGGCGCCGAAAATCACCACCCCCGAGCCGGGGCGGTTGTCATATGCGACTTGGTCTGTTGTTCGCAGGAACGCATCGATCTCACTGATCGCCCAAGTAGGGTCCATCTTCGCCACGAATCCATCCTCCTCGCGGATCGCCGGACACCCAGTATTGCCAAGGGTGTGTCCGATCCAACGAGGGAAAGAGCGTAGACGCGCCGAGCAGACGCAAGCAGGGGACACGCAGTCGCGGGCTGCCGGCCCCGTCGATTCGGTCGCTGATGCGACCCTGCTTCGTGCGACGCCCGCAAAGCTCACCAGCAGTAGACCGATCTTCCTGCCTGGCGAGCGCAGGCTCGTGGTGCGGGAGTGAGTACTGGCACTCCGCCGCGTCCCCGAGCTTGGCCAGCCGTCGCGGCGGCGAGTCGCTGACCTCGACCTGTCGCCTTGGTGACGAAGGCGGGGTCGTTGGCGACCTTGAGGAGGAAGCCGTTCATTGCGGACCGCCCGCGGCCGGTCGAACCTAGGTCGACTTGGCCGAGTCCGGTCGCCCGTCCGATCGGAGTCCGTCGAGCCATGCCTCCAGGAGCTCGTGGTGGGCTCCCCGCCATGCCGACCGGAGCACGGACTGCATCTGCGTCGCCACGTCGAGGACGCGCTGTGCGCGGTCGGGGCCGAAGCACGCGATCCCTCGGCGGCCGAGTCGGTTGGCGCCGGCCAGCTGGTGGTCGAAGTCGGTGGCCGACAGCGCGAGGTCGTCTTCCCAGGTCTCGTCGCCGTAGACGCCCTCCGAGGATGCCCGCAGCGCGGTGAGGAGATCGTCGGCGTCCTTGGTCTGGGCGGGTTGTCGTCCCGCGAAAGCGAATAGCTTCAGCACGGCGATGAGTTCGAGGGGAGCGACGGGAAGGAGCCTCCCCGATGGCAGCGCTATGTGGTCGGCATAGGCCGCCGCCTCGGCGCAGCCGATCACGGTGAGGCTGGACTCATGGATGACGACCTCGCCATCGCGTTCCAGCGCACCGAAAGGCACCACGTCCACTTGCTGTCCTAGTAGCTGTCTGCGCTGCCAGGCCCGGGTCGGTTCGCCGAGTGTCGCAAGGGTCGTATCGAAGGCGAGCGCGTCCTGCGCGGCGATGGCGATGTCGACGTCGTTGGTGGCGCGCCGGGGGAGTGAGACTCCGCCGAGGATGAGCGCGAGATCCCGGGCAGCCGCGCCGATGAGGACCCACGAGCCGGGTGCACCCAGCGCGTCGACGAGAGCGTCCAACAGCTCACCCGGCACGGGCAGGCCGCCGTCAGCCAAGGGCGCGAAGGTGCGCATCGTTCCTCCTGAGGTTGGTGGCGATCTCGGGGGAACGAGCGTCGCCATCGCGGAGCAGGTCGCCGTAGATGAGCACAGAGGGCACGAGGCCCGGCTGGGGCGTAGGCAAGGTGTCTCCCCAGAAACGCTCCCGCACCTCGACGCGGAACGGAGTGGGGGGGTCCGCCTTTAGGCGCAGCAGAGTCACGGCGGGACCGAGAGCGGCGGCGTAGACGATGCCGTCCGTGGCGCGGACCTGGTCGTCCAGGGCTGCTGCCGCGGCGGCCCCACCCAGCAGGACGCCGCTCTCGGGTTGTGCCAGCAGGATGTCCGACCAATGTGCGTCCGGCGCGTATAGCGAACGTGGCGCAAGGGGACGGATGGTCAGTCTGCGGTACGCCTCGGCCCAGGCGTCCAGGAAGCGACCTGAGTGGTGCAGTTGTCCGTCCAGGAGGAGTCCGGCCTCGGTGAGCTGGGCGAGGGTGTTGTGAACGGTGCCCAGCGAAACCCTCGCGGCCGCCGCCAGCGCGCGTACCGGACTTCCTGCCAGTTCAGGGTTGGCCAGCAGCGCGAAGGCCACCCGGTGGCTGGCGCGGTTCAGTGCCAGGACGCCCGCAGCACGTGTGGCCGGGGCCGGCGGGCCCGGGGTCGCGCGCAAGCCGGTCGGTCGAGTCTTGCCGGCTCGCGCGAAGAGGACAGTGCGCCCGTCCAGTGAAAGGTGAGCGTTACCTCGCTCGTCCAGGAAGCTGACCCCGGCATCAGCGAGTCCCTGAGCACTGGCGTCAGTGAACTCGTTGCTCACCAGCAGGGGAAGCCATCCCGGCTCTTCCTGGGGCACCCGCGGGCTTCGCTGAACGGGGTGGACATGAACCCGATGCAGCGACGGCCCGTGACGAACGATCAGTCGCCGCCCTGTGTCAGGCTGCACCGACAAGGTGCTCACGTCCTTCATCCCGGCACGCACCAGGCCCTGCTGGACGCGTTGCGCCAACAGCTCGCCCTGTTCGTTCAAAATGCCCACGTGTTCAATATAGCTGAACAGCATCTCATTTTGAACGACCATGAGCTTAGGCCTCACCACCGGCGGTAGCGGTCCTCAGGGCGGTTGGTCGGGATGGCGGGGAACAGCTTGTCGAGATCGGAGATGCGGACGCGGATGAGCTTGTAGCCGAGCTTGACGGCTGGCAGGTCTCCGGACGCGATCCGGCGGCGCAGCGTGTAGGTGCTGATCACGTAGATCTTGGCGGCCTCGCGCAGCGATACCCACTCGGTCTCGGTGCGGGAGTTCTGGTTGACGGACATGTCGGTTCCTTCCTGGGGTTGGTGCCCGGCGGGTGCCGGGCGGTAGGTGTTCAGATGTCGATTCCCCGGCTGGGTCGCGGGGTGAGGTGGGGCAGGTCTCGACGTGGGTCGTGGCGCGGCAGCTGGGCGGACGAGACGGTCTCCCAGACCGGGTGCAGCCACATCTCGAGCCGGAAGCGCAGCGCGTCGGCCTTGTGCTCGTCGGGCAGCGGACGGCTTGCCTCCTGAACGACGTGCGTCCTCAGCCAGGCTCCTTCGGGGTCGGCTTCGGCGCATTCGCGGGCTACCCGGATCGTGGCGGGGTCGTCGACGGTGGCCGGCGCGGCCTCATGGATCCAGCCGAGCCAGTTGAGCACTTGCTCGGCCTCGCCGGCGATCAGGCCGTCCAGCCGGTGCTGGGCCCGGGCTCCGACGAGGTGGTGCTGGTCCGGCCCGGTGGGGCGCAGGTCGGTCTCGGGAATCTGGTGAGCGGCCCGCCACAGTTCGATCCGGGTGATCACGTCCCGGGAGGGCGGGCGCACGAGCGCGGCTGCCCAGCGTGGGACATCCGACGTCTGAGCCGCGGCTTCCACCTCGCCCGCGAGTCGGACGACCAGGTCGCGCCGCCCGGCGAGGTAGCGGCTCCACTTCGGGACGCCGGCCAGCCGCTCCGGGACGCCGGACAGCCAGGGGAGCGGTCGACGTTCCGGCGCCTCGCGGAGTCCGATGATGTCGAGGCGGTGGTCGATCACCGCAGCCGGGTCGCGCGCGTCCTCGACGCCGTCAGAGGCGGCGGCATCGAGCAGTGCGCTGAACGGGTCGCAGCCGTTGGCGTGGAGCACCAGTAGGTGCGACCGCAGCACCGGCCAGGCGTCGCTCTCCGTGAGATCTATCCCGGTCGATTCGGCGGCCGCGTCCAGCCTGCGCACGAGGTCGGGTCCGGCGAACTCCTCGGATGCGGTGATGATGGCGTCCTGGTAGAGCGCGACCGCGGTGCCCAGTTGTGTGCGCGGGTCGCTCAGGGCGGCGATCTGGGTCGTCGCGGATGCCGGTACGTCCGAGCGGGCGAGGATCGCCTCGAGACGCTCGGTGGCTGTCGGCGGGCTGACGGTGTCGGGGTGGAACCGGCTGTGCGGGTCGCCGTCCCCGCCGATCTCGACGTAGGCGTGGTTGGCCTGCCGGCCGCGGCTGAGCATCGTGTAGAGCTGCTGGCGCGACTCGCGTCCGGTGAGCAGGCCGTGGCAGGTGTCGGCGGTCAGGCCCTGTGCGCCGTGGATGGTGGTGGCGTAGCCGAGTTCGACGTGTCCGGCGACGTAGGCAGACGGCAGGGTGAGTCGGCGGCGGGTGCGTGGGTCGTGGACGTCGAGCGCTCCGTCGCGGTGGACGCCGGTGACCTGCCACCGGTCGCCGTTCTTGACCCAGGCTTTGCCTGCGCGGAGCCGGCGGTCGTTGCGGCGGGTGACGATCGTGTCGCCGGTCGAGGCCTGGTTGCCGTCGCAGAGTGCCGCCTCACGTCCGGCCCGTCCTTCTCGGAGGCGGTGGTCGCGCGCCTGGTGGTTGAGCGTGGCTACCTGCTCGCGGGTGGGTGCGAGCATGATCGCGTCGAGTCCAGCGCGTTTGTCGGCAAGCCAGGCGTCGAACACCTGCCCGGCCGCGGTGGTGGCGTCGCCGACGTGGAGCCGGTCGTGGTCGAGGTAGTAGCCGAGCGCGGCCGGGTCACCGTCCCGGAGCGCGAGGGTGGCGTGGGCTTCGGCCCGGTCGGTGAACCGCATCACTTCGTCGAGCCGGACGGCGCCGTGTGCGGCGACGATGTCGCGGAGCACACCGCCGGCGGAGACGGCGCCGAGCTGCTGGTCGTCGCCGATCAGCCGAATGCTGGCGCCGCGCTCGATCGCCCAGCTGATCACATAGTCGAGTCGCAGCGTGTCGGCCATGCCGGCCTCGTCGATCAGGATCAGCGTGTTCTGGTCGACGCGTCGCACCCAGGCGGCGGGTTCGGACCGTCCGATCTCGTGGGCGAGCTTGTGCAGCGTGTCGGCGGGGATGCGATCACCGAGTTCGGCGCCGAGTTGGGCGGCCGCGGTGGCGGACGGTGCGAGGGCGACCACGTTGCCTCCGCTGTAGGTCCAGGCGGTGGCCAGGGCCCTCATCGCGGTGGTCTTCCCGGTGCCGGCCGCTGCGAGGGCCAGCCGTACTCGGTTTCCCGAGAGCGCGAGCTCGCGGACCAGCTGTGTCTGTCCGGGGTTGAGTTCGGTGCCGTTGGTGGTCTCGGCCAGAATCGCGGCGTCGACGGAGTTCGGATCGGCCTTGCGTCCGCCGCTGCGTCCGGCGGCGTCGACGATGCGCTGCTCGGCGAAGAGGATGCGGTGGGAGGTGTAGCGAGTGGAGCCGACGACCCGGTACACCGAGGTGCCGTCGGCTCGCCGCAGGGCGTCGGGTTCGCTGATGCCGTCGTCGGGAGGATCGAGGCTCACGCAGGTGGCGAGAGTGGTCTGCACGACGTTGTCGACGACCCCGCCGAGCTGGTGAGGCGGAATGCCGAGGCCGCGGGTGGCTCTGAGCGCCTCCGCCTCGACGTGCCAGATCTGCCACTCCGCCTGGTGCTCCTCGACGGTTGCGATCACCTTCGCCGCAAGCTGCCGGAACAGGTTGGCGTCCAGAGTGGGGGCTGGCAGCGGCGCCTGGCCGAGCGCGATGCGCAGCAAGGACGCCACGCCGTTGCGTCCGAGGAGGGCGACGGCCTGCTCGTACCAGAGCGCGCGCTGCTCGTTGCGGGATCGGGGTTCGTGCTTGGCCTCGCGGGTCTCGAGGGTGGCCTGCTGGGCCTGCTCCTGACGTTCGGCTGGTGTCGGCGGACGTCCGTAGTGGTTCTGGAACTCGGCGGCGAGTTCGGCGGCGCGACGGGAGATCGCCGTGCGTCGGGTGGACCACAGGCTGATCAGCCGCGGTTCGACGCCGACGAGCTCGCGGACGGGCCGGCGTCCGTCCATGCGGGCGGTGTCGGCGAATCTCAGGCCCAGCGCAGTGGTGAGGTGGGACTCCAGGGCAGCGTTGTAGCGCTCGGAGGCCGCGGTGATGGCCTTGTGCAGCACGCGGCCGTCGATGGCGCGCCACTGGCCGTCGATGGTGGACTGGACCTTGTTGGCGACGGCGACGTGGGTGTGCAGGTCAGGATCGCCGGCACGGTTGTCGCGATGGGTGAACGCCGCGGCGAGGAGGCCCGTGACCTCGATCTGCTCCACTCCGGCGTGGCCCTTGCGGGTCATCAGCACCTGGCGCTCGATGTAGCGCAATGCGTCCCGGACGGCCGCGTGGTGTGCGGCCTCGATGATGCTCGCGACCCGCCGGTCCACGAGTGCCCACAGCGCCGAGACCGACTTCACGGGCGAGAAGGTCAGGTCGTAACCGGCAACCGGGGTTGCGTGCGGTCGTGTCATGCGAACGATGAGGCCGGCGAGCTCGCGCTGGTTCGGTGCTCGGTGCTCGGTGGAAGTGAACCAGTCGATGGCGACGTCGGTCAGGAGCTTGGACCGAACGTCGTCGGGAAGCCTGGTCGAGCGCGGCTTGCCGTGCTGCTGGTTCCAGTTGCCGTAGCGTCTTAGGAACTGGGTTCGGAATGGCTGCGCGCTCGTGTCGGGCCGCCGGAACGGACGGCCGAGCCGGACGGCGTCACGCCGCTCCTCCAATGTGGCCTCCGGGCCGAGTGCGGCGAGACGCTGCTCTGCCAGTGGATGCTCACCCTTGCCGAACAGGTACTCCATCTGCTCGGCGGTCACCGGGTCGCCCTCCGTCAACCCGTCGATCCCGACGAGGCCGGACCCGATCCAGACTCCCGGCGCCTCGCCCCGCTCGTCGTAGTAGTCGGTCAGGAGAGTGGTGGACGGGGTGTCCAGGTCGTTCCTCGCGACGGAGTCGGTCAGGTAGGTGTAGGCGGACCCAGTCGTCAGCTTCTGCACGCTCATCACGGCGAATCACTCCCTTCATCAGTACAGGCAGATGGACGGGCCTTCCGTGGCCACGGCCGTTGCACGCTGTCGACGACTTAAGCCGCTAGATCGCGGGCATTCGGACACGCGGCCGGCAGAAGTACGTCCTTCTACTCAGCCCTAGGCCAAAGAAGTCGGCGATCAGGACGCCGGGCGCCGACTTCTTCGCATTCGTTCAGCGGGTGAGCACAGTCGTGCAAATGGCTGGCCGGAGTGTCCAAGGCCTAGTCGCAGCGTCCTCCCCCCTTGCTGGAGAGCCTCCTCGAGATGTTCTGGATCACCACCTGAGGGGGGAGGGGCGCTCGGGTGGGACCGTCCTGGCGGCAACCATTCGGGACGTCGACAGGGCGGCGCTAGTGTGCGCAAACGTGGGCAGATTCATGCGCCGATACGCAGACCTCCGCCATTCCTTGGTGCAGTAGGTGTGTTCTGAGATTTGTGACGTGCTGGGGGTTGGATTTCGGCGGCGTAGCGGTGGGGGGGGAGGCGAGGCAGGCGGGTGGGCGAGCGAGACGGGGAGTGGTTCGGAGACAGGGCTATGGCCGGTCGGTGCCGCGGGGTTTGGATAGGGACACTTCGGCGAGGCGGAACGTGTTGGCGAGCGCCCTTCGCCAACTGGCGAGGTCGCGCGACAGCGTGACCCAGGTGAGCGCGCGGTTGATCTCGTCGTACTGATGGATGAGCCAGTTCCGGTTGGCGATGGCATCCGTCCAAGCCATTCCGGACGGCGGCTCGACTTCGGCCCGCGCGAGTCGTCCGGCGGCTTCTCCGAGCTTCATCATCAACGAATCGCCGGCTTCCTGCAGGAGCCCGTCCGCAGAGTAGGCGTCCCGACCTCGCATGACGATGTCGTCAGCCAGGGACAGCCAGTCACGGATGTGGAGAAGCTCCTTGGCCACCCTCCGGCCCATCACAGCAACACCGCTTCGGAGCGAATGTCGTCGTCGATCACAGCCTTGAGGCCGCCGTAGGTGATGAGGTCCACCGGTCGGCCGAGAATCTCGCGGAAGGTGTCGCGAAGCTCGACTAGTTCCTTGATGGCGGAACCGGCAGGTGCCTCCACCAGGAGATCGATGTCGGAGTCGGGGCGCGCGTGGCCACGAGCCACCGATCCGAACACAGCCAAGCGATCAAAGCCCTTGGACCGGGCGACGTCGACCAAGATCGGAGAAGCGGCCTTCAGGAGGATCTCCGGGTGCACGTCGGCGAAGTCGCGTGCCGCCTTCAGCTGCTGGCTCACCGCGGACTGACTGACGCCCAGAGCCGCAGCGATCTCTCGTTGACTCAAACCTGTCGCGGACAGCGCGCGCAGCGCCAGGAGGCGGCGCAGTCGGGCAAACTCCTCCTGGGACCGCGCGCCCCGATACTCCACAACCAGCCTCATAAGGCAACCTTATCGCCGCGATCAAAGAGCTGCCGTCTCCGCACGGTGGCGACCGAGGGTCGTTGTCCCGGTGCGAGGACACCGCCCCGTCGCCGCGGGGCAGTACCAGCACTGCGTGGGACATCAGTCGTCAACCTCCACTGGACTAGGCTCGTCACAAAGTCGATGGACGCGCGAGTGGCCGAAGATGTCCAACACTGCGAACGACAGATTGGGTAGATATGAGGATCTCCTTCGACATCCCACTTTTCCAGTACGACAGTCGCGGGAACAAGCTAGAGCGCTACGAGGTAAGGGACCATGGCGACTACCCCAACTCGCTTCTCCTGCTGATCGGCCCCGACGAGGTTGCCGACCAGGTGCGCCTGTCGGCCGGCAAGGCTCTCAAGGAAGTTCGGCTGGGCCCGAAGAGCCGCAAGAGATGGACTCACGCCTTCTTCTTCTCCAGGGGCGTACCTCAGGAGATCGTTACACTCTGCGGGCACCTCACTGAATGGTTGTCGATCCCGTGCAGCTCCAACATTGACATCACACTAAGCCTCGACTGGTACAAGCAGCCTGACGACTCCGGAGACCTAGCCGTGACGACCGCGGGCAAGATGATTGCGTGGACGAAGTATGCACCGTATCCAAACGGCTCCAGCTCTCGCCGGGCGCGCAGAGACCTAATAGACGCCTTGGGCCAGGCGATCAACGCTCACCCAGTACTTGCTGCGGCAGCTGTCATCTCCACTCCTCCTGGGAGCAAAGGGGACGGATCGAGCTTCGGTGAAGTGTTGAGCCGTGAAGTCGCAGCAAGCGTCGGTAAGCGGTTCATCTCAACCAGCGGACCTGCCCGAGAGCCCCAGAAGGAGGAGGGCGCCCACGACGTCCGGCTGGACTTCCAGTTCAGCGAAATCGTATCGGGAGCTGTCCTCCTTGTTGACGACGTCTTCCACACGGGAAGCACGCTTGAATCGACCGCCGTTGCCGCTCGCCGAGCTGGCGCACCCGAAGTGTTGGCACTCACAGCCGCGAGGACCATACGGAGATGATGACACTTGACTGATCGGCTGGAACTCGCCCTGACGGCGTTCGAGGTACTGAGGACGCCATCAAGAATCACTGGCGCTCTCCGCGCAGGTGGCACGTCCGCCCTTGAAGCGGAGTACACGGGGCTCGCTGCCAACGCCCGGGTCGACGTCGACCAGAAGGCCCATGCGATGCGGGAGCATCGCATAGATGCCGTGTTCTTCGGAATGCCGGACTACCCGAGCAGCCTAGTCTCCGATCGACACCCCGTCGCTCCGATCATCTTCTACCGCGGCAACAAGGAACTGTTCTACCGAGACGGCATCGGAATGTGCGGGTCGCGGCACGTCAGCGATCGGGGCGTGGAGGCGGCCTCGCGCTGCGGAAGGTACGCGACCGAGATGGGACTGACCGTCGTCTCCGGCTACGCAGCGGGCGTGGATACCGCAACACATCTGGCCGCCCTTCGGGAAGGCGGCAGCACGGTCGTCGTGCTCGCCGAGGGCATGGACTTCTTTCGCGTGAAGCGCGCGTTCGCTGCCGACTTTGACTGGGACCGAATTCTAGTCGTCTCCCAGTTCCCCCCATCTCAGCCTTGGAGGGCGCACGCAGCGATGGCCCGCAACGCGATCATCTTCGGCCTACCGAAAGCCCTGCTCGTGGTCGAAGCCGGGGAGCGTGGAGGGACACTCGCCGCGGGAAAGGGTGCCTTGAAGCTCGGGCGTTCGGTGATCGCGGTCGACTTCGGCGATGAGACCCCTCCGGGCAATCGGATCCTCATCGAGAAGGGTGCCCGCGCCGTCAGGACACCGCCGCAGTTGAGGGCAGCCTTTTACGAGGTACGGTCCGCTGATCCCGTGGTCGAGTCGCCCACGCTCTTCTAGAGCCAGACCGACGGCGCCGCGCCCAAGATGATTCGGGGCCGGGCTTCCAGTGGGATCAAGGCGGAGTTGAAGTCAACTTCGAGGCCCGAGTTGCGCAAGTCTTGGTGAGCGAGGAGTGTCCTGCCCGGACGCTCGCCAGCCTGAACTCTCTTGTCTGCTTCCCGTCGTGTCCCCTGCGCGAACTGTCGGTACCGGCTCCTACTCTGTAGTTCAGCAAGTAGGTGTTTCCGAGGAACGAGGGCCAATGGGGCGAAGCGGGCCAAAGCAGTTCAGTGAGAGCCAGCACAAGGGCCATGCGGGCATCGGTCTCATCCATATGCTCATATCCGAGATGGGCCACGAGTGGCACGACCGCGTCGTGGATGTTGGTATCGATGGCAGCATTGAGCTGCGTGACCCGTCGACTGGTGCGATGTCAAACCAGCATGTGATGGTCCAGTCGAAAGCGTCTGACACTAAGTTCTCAGGCGAGACCGACGACGGCTTCTGGTACTTGTGCGACGAGCCAGACATCGAATATTGGATGAGGTCAAAGGACACGCCCGTCATCCTCGTGTGCTCTCACCCCAAGGAGCGGAAGGCGTGGTGGGCACATGTTCAGCCGTGGTTTCAGGTACCGGCGAACAGAGCGTCTCGTCGGATCTACTTCAACAAGGCGACCCAAGCACTCGAAGGTGACTTCACCGGCAAGTTGTTTGCCATCGTAGATCCCCACGGCGTTGCCCACACGCCGAGAGCGGAACTCAAGCACGAGCGGCTGGTCTCCAATCTTCTGCCGGTCGATAAGCCTGATGTCATCTACGTGGCCGACACGAAGCACAGCAGAGCTAAGTCGATCTACGAGGCCCAGCGAGTCTCTGGGCTGGGCTTCCGTTCTGACTTCGCGCTGAGTCGAGGACGCGTCTATATGTGGTCACCAGCCGACGGCACATCTCTGCAAGACGTGATTTCGGGTCCTGTCACCGAGATTCCATTCGGCGAGCTGACAGGTGGCGACGCCGACGACCAGCGGCTCGCGGTGTGGCTGCTGAACGCGGCGGTGAGGGACGACCTCTCTGCGGATTGCCGCTGGAACAACAGCCGCAAGTTCCTCCACTTTCGTGCCACTGCGGATCTGAGCGAGCGGCGCATTACGTCGATGTCCGGCAAGCAGCGCTTGGTTTTCAAAGGCTACTACCAGCGGACAGATGATCCCACGCGCCCAAAGTTTTACCGCCACGCGGCTCTTCAGGCGCAGTTCTTGCAGATCGAGACCGAATGGTTCTGCGAGGTACTTCCAGACTATTTCTTCACCGAAGACGGCTACGTGGAATACAAGTTCGCAGACAAGAGCCTCGCCAAGATGAAGCGCATCGAGAAGAACCAGGCACGGTTGAGCGAGACGTTGATGTGGGTGCGGTTCTTGATGGGGGAGACGGCACCTGACCTGTTCTATGAGCCGCCAGTGCGGATCCTGGACTTCGGCCCACCGGTCCGGTTTGATCTCGACCGCGGAATCACCGACAGTCATTGGCTCGCACCCGATGACGAACCGAGAGCCTCGTCAGACGCGGATCGCGCAGGTGACGGGTCCGCGTTCGCTGTGGCTGAGGACGACGACTTGCTCGGAGCCTTGTATGAACTAGATAAGGCGGGACAGTGAAGGCAACATTCATCGAGGAGCCGCTGCTGGAGTTCGCTGGCGGTGGGCGCCACATCGACCCACGGCACGGCATCTGGGACTATGGGCCTGCGGATATTGCAGACCCGACGCCACGAGTTGTGAGGGCCGCGATCGTTGGGCCTCAACAATCCATCGACGGTCTCGGAGCCTGGCTTGACCGGTGCCGACTGGGAATCGCTGCGAAGCCTGACACCCACCTCACACACCTGTACATCCCGTTCCCGGGCTTTGATCTCGCTCAGGGCTTCCGGTCAATCCTCAGCTTCACTCCACGGCTCACGCGAGCGATACCGAGGCGCCAACTCGACGCCCTGAGCGGACTGCATCCCAAGAAGGCGGTCGAGAACGCGGTCGCGATCTACGATGCTGAGCTATCCGCGCTGCACGACGAACCGTCCTGCGATGTCGTGATCGTGTGTCGGCCGGACAACTTGATGGACGCCGCGATGTCGAAGGCGCCGAAGGTCCGTGACGATACCGAGGTGGATGGATCTTGGGCGGACGGCCGAGACGTCATCGTTGCCGACTTTCACGCCCTTCTCAAGGCCCGATCTCTGCGATACAAGCAGCCCATTCAGATTGTTCGCCGTAACACGTGGGATCCGAGGTTCAGAGACCCACACACCGGGCGCGTCGGCGCCAACCAAGACGAAGCGACCCGCGCCTGGAACCTTCACACGGCGCTGTACTACAAGAACGGCGGAGTCCCGTGGCGCCTGCCGCGAACTGCATCCGACCTAACTTCCTGCTATATCGGAATCGCGTTCTACCAAACCGCGGATGCGAGTCTGCACACCTCTGTTGCGCAGGTCTACAACCAGCGTGGAGACGGCGTCATTGTCCGGGGCGGACCAGCAACCGTCTCCAAGGAGGACCGGCGTCCGCACCTGTCCGAAGACGATGCGTTCGACCTCCTCGAGACGGCATTGCAGCGGTACCGTATCGAGCACAGGCATGCACCCGCTCGGGTCGTTCTGCACAAGGCGAGCAACTACACTCCAGCTGAGATCGCTGGATTCAATCAAGCCGCGCACACAGAACGGCTTGACCTCCTTGAGCTGCTGTGGCTCACAAGTTTCGATCAGCTTCGCCTATACCGGCAAGGTCAGCAGCCGCCACTGCGCGGCACCTTCGTCACGCTGGACGACAACCGCCACCTGTTGTATACGTCGGGCGCAGTTCCTTTCTACAGGACATACCCCGGACATTATGTGCCGCAGCCACTCGGCATCAGGACCGTCCAAACGGAGTCAGGGCCGGAATCGCTCGCAGAGGAGATCCTGGCGCTCACCAAGATGAACTGGAACCAGACCCGCCTCGACGGACGGGTCCCCATCACACTGCGCACAGCCCGTACGGTCGGCAGCATTCTGCGCCACCACGGCTCCGACGCCCCAATGTCGGGCCGATACGCCCACTACATGTAGCCAGTTTTCTGGATGGATTGGACCTGGGCACTCGCCGTCGCACGAGTCGCTGAGAGCGGTCGAGCCAAAGACTGCACTCATCGGCTAGATCCCGTCGAATCATGTGCGTCTTCCGGGTGAGCGGATGCCGCGGCCAGAGTTCGACCGGACGACCCCGACTGGGTTGGGGGCTCACGGTGGAGCTCCGACGTCATGCGACCTGAACGGCGTCCTTCATCTCAGCGGAGACTCGCTCGGGGAAGGACAACACCAAGTGGCGTCCGAGAGCAACTGCTAAACGGGCGAGGGTGTCAATCCGGTTGCGTGCGCCGCCCCCCTCCTCGAGGCGGGAGATCACCGACTGCGTCGTGCCCATCCGTGCTGCCAGCTCGCGCTGGCTGAGGCCGGCTTCCGTGCGCAGGTCGTAGATCAGCTGTCCGAGCGCCAGGCCCTGTTCGATCTCAGCGTGGCGCTACGCGGCCGCAGGAGCACGCGTCTTCTTCACGTCCTCCCAGCGGGAGTAGCCCATCTCGTCCTCCATCACGGTCCTCAGTCGCGCTACTCGCGGAACGCGCGCTATCGACGAGCATGATCGCAAATAGGGCATGATCGCACAAGAGCGATCACTCCGGCCCTGGCCAGCAGTCTCGTCACTGAAGTTCTCCTGCGGCCATTGCGGAGAGACGTGCAGCAAGATCGGCCTGACGATCCGCAGCGGCGTGCTGGTAGATCAGGGCGGCTTGCGGTGTCGAGTGGCCGAGGCGGTCCATCAGTTCGCGCATGGTGGCTCCGGCCTGGGCTGCCATGGTGGCGCCGGTGTGGCGGAGGTCGTGGAAGCGTAGGTCGGATCGGCCGATCGCCTTACGCGCTCGCCTGAAGACCTTGTACATGCTGCCGTGGTGCATGTGACTGCCTTCGGTGTTGGGGAACACCAGTCCGTCAGGGCCCGGCACCGCGTAGTGCTCGATGTGAGCACGGATTAGCGGCACCAGGTGGGGCGGGATGGCCACGTCCCGGATGCCGGCGTCCGACTTCGGTGTCGACACCACGGGAGTGTGCGCCGTGGGCCAGGTGACAGCGCGGCGGATGTGCAGCCAGCCACCGCTGTCGTCATCAGCCAGCTCGATGTCGTGACGTCGGAGTTCGGTGAGTTCTCCGAACCGCAGCGCGCACCAAGCTGCCGTGAGAATCAGGACTCGATAGCGGTCCGGCAGTTCGGCGACGAGGTTCGCGAGTTGCGCCAGAGTGGCGGGCTGGACCTTGCGTAGGCGTTTTGTGGTGCCGGCTGCCCTGATGCGGCACGGGTTGACGTCGATGAGTTCGTCCTCGACGGCACCGCTCAGGACGTTGTGGAGGAGCGCGTACAGATGCGCTCTCGCTGCCGGCTTCGTCCGGTCCAGGGTGGCGTACCACTCTCGGATGTCGGCTCCCGCGATCTCGTCGACGTATCGCTTGCCGAACGCCGCAACCAAGTGCTTCATGATGCCGGTGTACTCGCGGATGGTGGATGGCTTCAGTTCACGTCCGGCGAGCCAGCGGGCCGAATACTCGGCGAAGGTCTGGGTCGGTCGCGCAGGTGGGGGAGCGGGTCGCCAACGGCGCTCGATGATCTCGGCTTCACGCGCGGACACCCACGCGCTGGCGTCGCCCTTCGTCAAGAAGGTGGTCGGAGCGTTGATCCAGGGGGCTCGGTCAGGGCCGCGATAGGAGGGGTCCGGGTAGCGCGCCCGCCATCTGCCGGACGGGAGCTTCGACACGTTGCCGAAGACCCGGCGACTGTGCGATCGTGCGGGCCGCGCTCGAGGAGCCTCGACGGCCCTGAGCTGGACAACATTCTCAGTCCTCCTGGCGGCGCTCTGTTGTGACATCCTCTGTTCATCTCCCCTTGTCAGCAGCTATTGCGTGGCACAGCGATCAGCCGGGACTGACAGGTTTGGGTGGCCGGGATGCACGCTCGGCCGATGGTCTGTGGTTGGCCCACGCCCGGTTGGGTCGAGGGCTGCCATAGCCGAACTCTGTCTGTCGAAAACCGAGAATAAGCGTGGAACCTGCATGTTACAAGGCGCGTGAAAAACAGGCATCAATAGCTCACTCCTGCACACGTCAGCATAAATAGAACCGCTAGCCAGAGGCATGTTTACCCTAGTTAGACCGTGTTTTGGCTCCTATTCAAATCCTGTCAGCCCGACCGTTTGAATTGCTTGTCGACAGCGTGTTGGTCGCCCCGGGCGGGCCTGCGTGAAAATACGTGGAACAGGGCCGTGAGCATCGCTTCGAGGGGTCCCGGCCCAAAGAAGGATGCAGGCCCATCACCCATCCTCAACGAGCGCCAGCTCGCGGTAGATTCGGTGAACCGCCACGCGAGGTGGGATCATTCCGCGTGTGCTGGAGGCGTCGCGGACCGAGATCGATGGAGTTCCAGCTCTGTGGATCGACGGCGGTCGGCAGTTGCTCCGGGCCACACTCCGTTTCCGCGTCGGGCTAATTGACGAGACCTTGGCCACGCACGGCCACCTGCATCTGCTTGAGCATCTCGGGATGGGCCATCTGGATGCCCCGCCGTACGTGGCCTACAACGCCTCGGTCAGCTCACTGTTCACCTCATTCGACCTCGAGGGGCCACCCGCAGAGGTGGTAAGGCTCTTGAGCGCAGTGTGCGACAAGCTCGGCCGAATAGACGAAGATGAAGTGGTCCACGAGGCTCAGGTTCTCGAGCAGGAGGCCCGGGTTCGTGGCAGTGGCGTCCTCGACGATGCCCTCTACTACCGCTGGGGAGCCCAAGGACCCGGCCTCGTCTACTTCCGTGAGTTCGGTCTGCTTCGCCCCGATCCTGAGATTCTCCGGAGTCTGGCTCTCCGGGCATTCGTCCGGGAGAACGCCGTGCTGGCGCTTGATGGCCCGGTCCCGGAGGGGCTCTCCTTGAGCCTCGCTTCAGGTGGCGAGCGGCTTCCCATCCGTCTACCGCCGCCAGCTCGCCGATTGCCCGGCGCCGGACCCTCGCCGCGCCCACTGGTCAGTGGCCTCGTCCGGATGAACGAGGCGGCAGTGGTGGGACTCGCAGTTCTGCGGACGCGAGTCGCGAGTCTCTTGATGGCAGAGCCCGGTGGAACTCCATGGCTAGCCACGCTGGAATCGCTGGGTGAACACGCGCACGTCGCCCTGTTTGCGCAATCCGGCGATCGTGCGGCAGCCGAAGCAGCCGTCGTCCTGGCCGAACTGAACCGACTTGCGGATTGCGACGTGCACGAGGCGGAGCTTGCCGACCACCTGCGAATGCGAGCTCAGGCTGCAGACCGACCCGACGCCTCCGCCAACGAACCGTGGCTCGCAATGGATCGGTTGCTGCTCAACCAGCCCACATCGGCCGCAGCGAGGTCTGCCGAACTGGCATCGGTCAATGCTGCGGCCCTGCGTGCCTTCGGCCATCAATGGCGGCAGTCGCTTCTGCTCACAGTTCCCACGAGAGCGGATGCTCCCGCCGGGTTGCCGTGGCTGACTGGGAGCGATGAGCGAATAGAGGCCGGGACAGAAGGACGAACCCATGGCGTGATGCCTGGCGTTCTCGATGAAAAGGGGGCCAAGATCGTTCGCGTCGGTCGCGTCCTCCAGCACCAGACGACCGAGGCAGTCACGTCGTTTGACCTTGATCGTGTGGCACTGCTCGCAAGTCGGCCCGACGGGCAGCGCGTGCTCGTCGGCGACGACGGAGCGAGCCTGGTGATCGAGCCAACGCTTTGGCGGGACGCGGATGAACTGGTCCGGGCCGCCGAGGACAGCGTCGCGCCGGAGCGGTGCCTTGAGCTTCCCGCACGCCCGGACGACGAGATCCCGCACCCTCTGAACACCTGGGAGCGGGTCCTCGTTGCCATGTTCGGCACCCGGGCCAAGCTATGGACCTTCGGCATTCTCCTGATCCTGGTGGCGGCCGCCCTGGTCGGTTGGGCCCTGATCGCTGCCGGGTTCTCGCGCATGCTTGGCCTCCTTGGTGTCTTTATTGCGGGAGCCCTGATTCAACTCTTCAACTCGAGCAGGAAGCAGACATGAGTATCGCCACGGAGCCCGAAATGGGAGACATCGATGGGGTTCCAGCGTGGTGGGGTGCCCGTTCAGCCCAGACGATCACAGCGTCGCTCCTCTTCCGCGAGGGTCAGGCGGACCAACGCCTGATCGAACACGGTTGGCTTTCGCTGCTCCTGGATCTCGCCTTGCACGACACCGTCACTCCGGCCTATCTGAGCGTCCAGGCCGAGACCATGCCGGACTGCACGGTGCTCACGGTGGCTGGGCCGCCAGCTGAGGCAGGAAGCCTCCTCAGCGCCGTCGCCGCCAAGCTTTGGCGTCCCGATCCCGCGAGGGTGGCAGGACGCATCGAGGCGCTGCGCAGGACTCCGAGAGGCGCTGGGCCCCTCACGGAGGCTCTGTTCTGGCGATTCGGCGCGGTCGGCCTCGGGGTGAGCCGGATGGATCGTGTGGGCCTGGCCACTGCAACTCCCGAGCGCCTTGCGATCTACGCAAGGAGGGTGTTCGCAAGGGGTAACGCGGCCGTCGCGCTGGACGCGCCTCCGCCGCCCACCCTGCGTCTCGACCTGCCCGAGGGCGGACGGCAACCCCTTCCCCGGCCACGCCAGGTGTCAAGCACGCCCGCCAGCTACGCGCACAGCGACCCCGCAGTCATCCTCACTGGCCTCCTACCTCGGTCAGCATCCGCTGTGCTGACCGTGCGGATCCTGGAGGCGAAGGTGGTCGCAACGCTTCGGCACGCCGAAGGGGTCAGCTACTCCCCTCAGGGCGGGTATCTCGGCCTCGGTAATGACGCCATCACAACCCTGCTTGTGGACGTTCAGCCCGGATCGGAGGAGCGGGCTGCTGGATGTATCGCCACCTCGCTGGCGCAGCTGGCGTCCTTGGGCCCGGCACCGCAGGACCTTGAGGACCAGCGCCGGGCGTACCTGCAGCAGCTCCGCAACCTGAGCGAGCACGACAGCAGGCCTTGGTTGCTGGCCCAAGGTGAGCTCACGGGACGACCACCAGCGAGCATTGACGAGCTGGAGAGGGAACTGAGCGAGGTGAGCCCCCAGTCGGTTGCGCGCGACGCGTCGTTCTGGCGTAACAGCGCCCTGCTCGGGCTTCCGCCTGGCGTGAGCGTGCCGGATGGCTATCCGACCGCGACCGCGCCGGCCGACCCCGAGCTGCGCGAGGTTGCGAGCGTGCACCGCAGCCTCGACGGCGATTTGGGCGAGTTCGGGCTCGACGAGATTCAGCTGTCACCCCAAGGGATCCGCATGGGGACGATGACCTTCTGGTTCGCCGACGTCGTTGCCATGCTCGCCTGGCCTGACGGCCTGCGCCAGCTGTTCCGGCGCGACGGCTGGCATCTCCGGGTGGAGCCGAATCTCTGGGAGGGCGGCCACGGCATCAGCCGCGCCCTCGATGCCGCTGTCGATCCTGCGCTCGTCGCACACCTGCCGGCGCGAGAGGTGGACGAGATCCCGCAGAGCCCGACCACGATCGCCCTCACAAAGCAGGCCGAGGCCATCCGCAAGCGGGCGCGGCGGCTTCCTTGGCTGATCGGCCTTGTGGTCGTCTTCTTCGGCGGGTTTGACTTGTTGCTGGAGGCCACCGGCGTCGGAACTCAGCACGTCTTCCTGCTCGTCGGAGCCCCCGTTCTTGCCTTCATTCTGGTCGCGACCTGGCTGGTGAAGCGTCGGCTGTCAGCCGTCGAGGACAAGCTGGCACAAGCCCGGGAAGGGAACCGAGCGAGCTGACCTCTCTGGCGCTTGCCCGCTCGCGGGACGTCGGGGCGCACCGGGGCGGCGAGCAGCACGATCGGCGGGCTCAGACCCCAACTGCGCCCGTGGATCTATGAAGAGCCCTCATCCTCGGTCTTGCGTACCGTCACGGCATGATCCGGCGCACTGACAATCCTGCTGACGGCGCCGATCCACTGAGCCGATCGGCCTGACCGCTAGCGACGCGGTACCTCGGTGCGGGGAATCACTGTGGCGGCTGCGGCGTGTTAGCTGCTCGAGTTCAGTCGCGAAATGAGCGGGAGGGCCGCCGGTCGTAGGGAAGTGCGGTGTCGCAGAAGGTGCGGGCTTCGTCCCCGACGATCACGTGACGGTCGGCCGCGGTGTGGTGGGAGTGGGACCGCCACGTCCGGGATGCCCGCCTCCGACGTGGGAGTCGACGCCACCGGAGGTTCTCACAAGTGGATCCGTTGGCGGGTTCCGGACACCGAATCGACGTGCGTCAGAATGGCATCAGCCACGAGTCGATGGCCGCATCCCTTGGTCAACGGCCCTGCCGACCCGAACGGCATCGCGCCGGTTCTCCACGCCGAGCTTGCGGTAGATCGACTTCACGTGCGTCTTCAGCGTGTTGGGGCTGACATGGAGCTGCGCCGCGATGTCGGCTGTGGTCAGCCTTGTGTGCAACAGTCCGAGTACTTCGAACTCCCGCGCGCTCAGGGGCACGATCGTGGACGACGAGGCCGCGCGCTGGCGGCTCAGTGCGCTGGCGAGGAACTGCTCGTGCTCGGTGCCCAGCTCGGCGTGCTCGGCGAGGAGCGCAGCCAAGTCCGGGTCCGGCTGTGCGAACGCGCGGAGGAGCGACTGCCTCGCCCCCAGCGTGAGCGCCTCTTCGATGAGGCTGTGCGCGGACGCGGACGCACCGTCCCTGTGTTCGCACAGCGCCGCGACCACCAGCGCGCCGATCCTCAGGTAGCCAGGCAGGTCATCGGTCACCAGCCCCGCCTGTCGCCGGGCCGATTCGAACCGCCCGGCGTGCCAGTAGAGAGAGGCAGCCTGCGCGTTGGCCGCTGGCACCGCCGGCTCGGACGCGATGACGTCGTCCAGGGCTGCCATCCCTTCCTCGACCCGGCCATAACTGCAGAGCAGTGCCGCCCGCGCCACTCCGCGGTACACCCCCCACGGCAACCCCTGGATGGTGCGCTCCGGAATGTCGGCCAGCATCGGCTCGGCCCGGGCGATGAGTGCCCGATCGCCGCTCTCCACGATGGCGTCCAGCAGCCAGCAGCGGGCGAGCAGTGCGTAGGAGACCAGGCCACCGCCCTGGTCGACGGCGCGCTGGAAGGCGTCGATGGCGGTGGCGGCGTCGCCGCTCCAGTAGCTCATCCAGCCCAATGAAAACCACTCGATCGCGCCGTCAGCGCGTCGCCACGCGGCTTCGTCCACCCCGGTCGGCTCGGGCTCGGCGATCACCGCCCGTGCCCTCTCGAAGTCGCCGGCGAACGCCAGCGCGAAGCCGTAGTTCGCACGAGCCCGCCCGGCCAGGTCTTCCAGCCCTTCGGCCCGGCACCGACGGGTGGCCTCGGCGAGAATCGCAAGCGCGGGCTGGACGTGCCGAAGCCGCAGCTCCGTCCAGCCGATCAGAAGCAGGGCACAGGCGTGCAGGACCGCATCGACCGGTGCGGGCCCGGCAAGGAGCTCCTGCGCACGACCGGACGCCGCGCTGAGTGGTTCGGTGTCGTCGAGCACGAATAGCCGCGTGAGCAGCAGAGTGACGTCGAATCTGCGTCGCCGCTCGTTGTCCAGCATCGTTGCTCCGGCGGCGGCACGACGATCCAGGTCCAGCGCTCCGGCCGCGTCGCCGGCGTTGCGTCGACAGGCAGCCAGCACGGCAAGGATCTCGGGCTCCTGCGACCAAGGGGACGGCAACTGCCCGCACAGTTCGGCGAGCACGTCCGAGTCCCCTCGCAGGACCGCTGCGAGCCAGTGCGAACTGATCAGCTCGGCCGCGAGGGCCGGATCGCGGCCACGCAGGGCATGCGCGGATGCAGCAAAGGCGTCCCTTGCGCCGATGGCCCGTGCAGCGACGAGGTCGAGGTTGCGGCTGCGTTCGGGGTCGCGTCTGCGGAGGATCTCGCGTCCAGCCAGCGCCATCACCGGGTGCCAGCGATAGACCGGGTCGCCGCGGACCGTTCCCCGGCGCTCGAGCGGCAGGCCAGCAGCCATCGCCCGCTCGAGGTGCTCCGCGCCGTTGGCTACGCTGGCGAGTTCACCGGCCAACTCGCCGGTCAACCAGTCGCAGGTGAAGGCCGGCAGGACGAACGCTCGAAGGTCGGCCGGCAGACTGCTCAGCACGTTCTCGATCAGGTACTCGGGGAGTTCGGGGATGCTGGGCCCGTCCACGGGCGGTCGAAGGGCGGTCACCTTGTCGATGGTGGCGATCAGGGCCAGCCGCACCGCCACGGGCCAGCCCCCAGTGGTTGCCCACAGCCGGGATGCCCGGTCGGCGCTGATCGGGTGGCCGACCGCACGTCCGACGAGGTCGACCTCGTCGGGCGTGAAGGACAGGTCGTCGGCGAACAAGCGTCCGACATCGCCTCGGGCGGTCAACCGGGCAAGACGGAGAGGCGGGCTCGCCCGACCGGCAAGGACGATGTGGAGCCCCAGCCGCGGCGCGTCGAGTAGTGGCTGCAGTGCCCTGGCGGCGCTCTCTGCGAGGTGTACGTCGTCGATGACGAGCACACGGGTCCCGGCTTCGGCGCCGGAGGGCTGGTCTGGCGGCAGCACCGCCTGGACCCCTCGGGCCAGGTGCTCGGGGTGCCGATCGGCCTCGGTGAGGGAGAGCCAGACCACCTCGCGCGCACTGGACGCCGCCCAGTTGCTGAGCAGCGTGGTCTTTCCGTATCCGGCCGGCGCCACGATGACAGTCACCGGATGAGCCGCAACGAGCGCGTCGAGCTTCCGTCTGAGCGCCGGACGATCGATGACCTGGCGGCCGGTCAACGGCATGGTTACCGAGGCGACGGCGACGCCGGGCGCGACCGCCGGCCGTAACGGCTGCATGGCCAGACTCTATTCCGGCGCTCGTCCGGTGCGGGTCCTCGCGCCGGGAGTGGGATCACCCGGCGTGGGTGATGTGGCCGGCCGCGCGTCAGGAGAGGCTGGATCGCCGACGGTGTGGGGCTTCATCTTCGTGAGCCACATGATGGTGTTGTCCCGGACCCTGATCGACAGCGGCGGCATCCCCTCGGAGGAATATGACCGGCTCAAGGCCAAGGCGCTGGGCTGAAGGAGTAGACATGACCGATAACGCACAGGCCAAGCCGGCCACCCCGGCGATCGCCGCCCAGCAGCGGGCCCTGCTCGCTGCGCTGCCGTTTGGTGACCGCCAGGACTTCGACGACGCTCACCGCGGCTTCATCAGCGCCCTCGAGCCGGGCGTCGTCCACGCTGCGGACGGGCGGGTGGTGTGGGACAACGACGCCTATGACTTCCTCGCCGGCGATGCTCCTGACACCGTGAACCCGAGCCTGTGGCGCCAGTCGCAGTTGAATGCCATCCAGGGCCTGTTCGAGGTGGTGCCGGGCATCTACCAGGTGCGGGGACTCGACCTGTCGAACATCACCTTCGTGGAGGGCCAGCGGGGAGTGATCGTCATCGACCCGCTGATCTCCACCGAGACCGCTGCTGCGGCACTCGGCCTCTACCGGGACCACCGGGGGGACCGACCGGTGACCGCGGTGATGTACACCCACAGCCACGCCGACCATTTCGCCGGCGTCCGTGGTGTCGTCGACCAGGCCGACGTCGATTCCGGCACCGTCCCGATCATCGCGCCGGCTGGCTTCACCAGTCACGCGGTGGCCGAGAACGTGTACGCCGGGACGGCGATGGCCCGTCGGGCCGGCTACATGTACGGGGCAGCGCTGCAGCGTGGACCGCGGGGACAGGTGGGAGCGGGCCTGGGGCAGACCACGTCCACGGGGACGGTGACCCTGATCGCCCCGACCGTCGAGATCCACACCACCGGCGAGGAGCTCACCGTCGACGGCGTCCGGATGGTGTTCCAGATGGCGCCGGGCTCAGAGGCCCCGGCCGAGATGCACTTCCTGTTCCCCGACTTCCGCGCGCTCTGCCTGGCCGAGAACGCCACCCACGTGCTGCACAACATCCTTACGATCCGCGGCGCCCTGGTGCGTGACCCGCACGCCTGGTCGCGCTACCTGGCTGACGCGATCCGGCTGTTCGGCGACGAGACCGACGTCGTGTTCGCGTCCCACCACTGGCCCACCTGGGGTCATGAGCGGGCGCTGCGGTTCCTCTCCGAGCAGCGCGACCTGTACGCCTACCTGCACGACCAGACGCTGCGCCTGATCAACCAGGGTCTGACCGGGTCGGAGATCGCCGAGGTGTTCCAGCTGCCGCCGGCCCTCGAGAACGCCTGGCACGCACGCGGCTACTACGGGTCCGTGAGCCACAATGTCAAGGCCATCTACCAGCGCTACCTCGGCTGGTATGACGGCAACCCGGCGAACCTGTGGCAGCATCCACCCACAGCCGCCGGAAAGCGGTACGTCGAGTACATGGGCGGCGCGGACGCCGTGGTGGCGAAGGCGCGCGACTCGTTCGCCTCCGGCGACTTCCGATGGGTGGCCGAGGTACTCAGCCACGTCGTCTTTGCCGAACCGGACCACGTTGCGGCGCACGAGCTGCTTGCCGACACGTTCGAACAGCTCGGCTACGGCGCGGAGAACGGCACCTGGCGCTGCGCCTACCTTTCGGCCGCGCACGAGCTGCGCCACGGCTCGTTCGGGACGCCGGCGGTGGCTGCCGCGCCGGACCTGTTCGCCCAGCTCACCCCCGAGCAGTGGTTCGACGCCATCGCCATCCGCGTCGACGGGCCACGCGCCTGGGAGGAGTTCCTGCGGGTGGATGTTGACCTCACCGACCTGGGTGAACTGCATCGGCTCACGCTCAGCAACGGCGTCCTCACGCACACCACCGGCAAGGTCAGCGCTCCGGCAGAGCTCGTCCTGCGGCTGCCCAGCACCAGCCTGGCTGGCCTGCTGACCGGGCAGGTGCCGCCGGGGCGGTTCGCGTCCGCAGGCATCGCGTCCGAGGGCGACCTGGCCACACTCGGACGGCTGATGGCGGTGCTGGACCAGACCGATCCGGACTTCGCCATCGTCACGCCCTGACCGGACGCGAGTTCGCGTGCCTCCCACCCTGCCCGAGCGGGTCCGCGCCATCCGGCGGCCCACGACGTCCGACCTCAAGGCCGGGTTGGTGCACGGTCTGGTCAGTGTGCCGGACGGCTTGGCCGCCGGGCTGCTGGCCGGTCTCAACCCGGCGGCCGGCCTGTACGGCTACCTGTTTGGCACGCTCGCCGGCGCGCTGTCGACCAGCTCGGCCCTGATGTCGGTGCAGGGCACGGGAGCGATGGCGGTGATCATCGCCGACACGCCCGGCCTGCGCGGTGTGGACGGAGCCCAGGCCCTCGCCACCCTCACGCTGCTCACCGGAGTGATCATGCTCGTGGCCGGGCTGGCCCGACTGGGATCATTGGTGCGCTACGTCCCCAACGCCGTCCTCGCCGGGTTCGTCAACGCAGTCGCGATCAACATCGTGCTCGGCCAGCTGTCCGGGGTCACCGGGCACGCCGGAAGGGGAGCAAACCGCATCACCAGGGCCATCGACACCCTGCTCAACGTCGGGTCCTTCCACTGGCCGACCGTGCTCATCGCAGCAGGGACGCTGGTGCTGATCCTCGCCCTCGAGCGCACCCGCCTGGGCGCCCTCGGGCTGTTCGTCGCCGTGGTCGCCGCATCCGCCGTGGTCGCGGTGTGGCCGGCGCTCGGCGTGCCCACAATGGCCGGGGTTGCGGAGATCCCGCAGGCGCTGCCCGCACCGGTGCTGCCATCCTTGGCGCTGGCGGGCGGCCTGCTGGTCCCGGCGGCGTCGCTGGCCCTCGTCGGCCTCGTCCAGGGCGCAGCGATCGGGCAATCGATCCCCAACCAGGACGGACGCTATCCCGACCCGTCCGGTGACTTCCGGGGGCAGGGCATCGCGAACCTTGTGTCCGGTCTCTTCCGTGGCATGCCGGTGGGAGGTTCGATGTCGGGCACGGCGCTCGTGGTGGCTGCAGGCGGTCGCGGGCGCTATGCCAACCTGGCCGCTGCCGTGGTGATGGTGCTGTCGATCCTGGTCTTCGCCCCGTCCTTCGGATACGTCGCGATGCCGTCATTGTCGGCCCTGCTGATGCTGATCGGGGTGCGGACGTTCAAGTTCGACCAGGTCCTGATGGTGTGGCGTACCGGTCGCACCCAGGCGACCGTCATGTCGACCACGTTCCTCCTGACCTTGCTGGTACCGATGCAGTACGCGGTGCTCGCCGGCGTGGGCATCTCGGTCGTCCTCTTCGTCGCCCGCCAGTCCAACCGGGTGTCGGTGAAGCGGTGGAGCTTCGCTCCTGGCGCCGCGCTGCCGCTCGAGTCCGTGCCGCCGGCCGAACTGCCCGCCGGAGAGGTGGTCGTGCTCACCGCTTACGGGAGCCTGTTCTTCGCCTCCGCGACGGTATTCGAGAGCCAACTCCCGGTGGCCACCCCCGACTCCAGGGGTGCCGTGGTCGTGTTGCGATTGCGCGGCAAGGAGGAGCTCGGCAGCACCTTCATCAAGACAATCTCCCGCTACCACGACAGCCTTGCAGCGGTCGGCAGCCATCTCGTCCTCACCGGTCTCAGCGAACGCCTGCTGGCGCAGTTGCGGAAGACGGGCGCCATCGACCAGCTCGGCGCCGACAACGTCTTCGCTGCCAGGCCCAACGTCGGCGAGTCGCTGCAGGCGGGACTGCGGCGGGCACAGCACCTGATGGACCTGCCGTGACCCGGCTGCGGCGCGCACGCCGGGAATCACCCTGCCCGGGTGATGCGGGGTGTTCCCCCCGCCGGGCAGGGTCGGTCTCCACGCGGAGGGAGCATTCCATGGAACCAACACGACGACACGGGGTGCGGGAGGCTGGGCGGCGAGGTCGAGGGCCGGCCGTCCTGGTGATGGCACTGCTCCTGATGTTGGGTGGGCCGCTGCTCACTGGCTGTGCGGCCGGCGCCACGGACTCCCTCACCGGCACCACCTGGTACCTGGTGTCCGGAGGTGAGCGCACGCCCGCGTGGGAGTGGACCGTGCCGGCGGACCTGCAGACGAGCTACACGATCCGGTTCGAGAAGGACGGCAGCTTCGGCGCCCAGGCGGACTGCAATCGGCTCGGGGGCGCCTGGGAGGCCCGCGGCTCGGACCGGCTGACCATCACGCCCGGCCCGATGACGATGGCGGCCTGCGGCGAGAGGTCGCTCGACATCCTGTACGCGGGCACGCTGGGCCAGGTGCGCAACTGGACGGTGGCCTCGACCGGGATGACGCTGACCCTGGCCGATGGCGGGCGGCTCGACTACACGTCGGTCGCGCCCGCCGGTCCGACCGCGGCTCCCACCCCTGACGCCGAGAAGTCGGTCGAGCCCACGGACGTGGCCTCGAGCCCCGTGCCGACCGCCACCCGGACGGTGACCGCCACGGCGACGACAACAGTGTCGGCGCCCCAGCCCAGCGCCACCACCGCACCTCCCACCCCACGGCCAACCCCGACACCCTCGAAGTCCGCCACGCCCTCACCCGAGCCGACCCACACGCCGGAGCCCGGCCCCGGGTTGACCGGCCGCACCTGGCAGCTCACGGCGTTCGCGCTGGTGACGCCTCCGTTCGAGGGCCAGGTGCCGCAGGCACAGCGTTCGAGCTACACCATCGAGTTCGGTGTCGACGGCACCTTCACCGCGCAGGCCGACTGCAACTCCGTCCGGGGCACCTACGCCCCGGCGAACCCGAGCGACGCGAGCGGCAGCCTCACCCTGTCCCCGGGGCCGGTGACCCTCGTCGCCTGCGATGAGGGCTCCTACTCCGAGCTCTACCTCACCGGGCTCGCCAGCAGCGCATCCTTCCACGTCGAGGGGGCAACCCTGCGGCTGGGGCTCAGCGACTCCGGCGAGCTCGAGTACCGGTAGGCCGGCTCCGGTCCTCCGGGGAGGTCCGGCCGGACTGACAAGTCGCCGTCCACCGGTACGGTTGCCCATCATGGGTCATGTCGACGTCGCGGGCGTCCGCTTCGAGCTGCCGGACGGGCGGGTGCTGCTCGACGACGCGTCCTTTCGGGTGGGGGACGGCGCAAAGGTCGCGCTGGTCGGTGCGAACGGCGCCGGGAAGACGACCCTGCTGCGATTGATCACCGGCGAGCTCGTCCCGCACGCGGGCACGATCACGCGCTCGGGCGGGCTCGGAGTGATGCGCCAGTTCGTCGGACAGGGGATCGCCGATCCCTCCGGCCCGACGGAGGATCCCACGGTCGCCGACTTGCTGCTGTCGGTCGCCCCACCCCGGGTGCGCGCGGCCGCGGCCGCCGTCGATGCCTGCGAGCGCGCGCTGATGGACAGCGATGAGATTCCCCTCCAGCTCGCCTATGCCGAGGCCCTGGGTGAGTACGCCGACGCCGGCGGGTACGACCTCGAAGTGGTCTGGGATGTCTGCACGATCGCCGCGCTCGGCGTGGAGTACTCCCGCGCCAGGCACCGTTCGCTGCGGACGTTGTCCGGCGGCGAGCAGAAGCGGCTCGTCCTGGAGTACCTGCTGCGCGGCCCGGACGAGGTTCTGCTGCTGGACGAGCCCGACAACTACCTGGACGTGCCGGGCAAGCTGTGGCTGGAGGAGCGCGTCCGGGAATCGCCCAAGACGATCATGCTGATCTCCCACGATCGTGAACTGCTGGCCAACACCGCAACCCGCGTGGTCACTGTGGAACTCGGCGCGGCCGGCAATCGCGTCTGGACGCACCCCGGCGGGTTCTCGAGCTACCACGAGGCGCGCAGGGACCGGTTCGAGCGGTTCGACGAGTTGCGGCGACGCTGGGACGAGGAGCATCAGAAGCTGAAGACCCTGGTGCAGACCCTCAAGCAGAAGGCGACTTACAACGACGGCATGGCCAGCCGCTACCAGGCAGCGCAGACCAGGCTCCGCAGGTTCGAGGACGCCGGTCCTCCGGTGGAGCAGCCGAGGGAGCAGAAGTTCCGGATGCGGCTCTCCGGCGGGCGCACCGGCAAGCGGGCACTGGTCTGCGAACGCCTCGAGTTGCGCCTG
>Ga0334882_1001301_pt1 | contig 30505 bp, 21 predicted proteins | sample GraSluR1_MG_5_FD_207226 | JGI IMG/M metagenome (GOLD analysis project Ga0334882, IMG submission 207226) | Sludge microbial communities from methane-producing bioreactor in Wageningen University, Netherlands - Granular Sludge_15_04-R1 | ecosystem: Engineered > Bioreactor > Anaerobic >... | reverse complement strand
TGGGTCGGTGACCAGGTTGTGATTGTCTACAGCTACTGGACAGTTGGGGTTGGGTGGCTTGCCCCCGTCGATATTATCGTTGCTGATGTTGGTCAGGCGCGCATAACCGGAGCATTCGTCGATGACTACGGGATGATGAACGTCATTTTCTGGGGAGGCAACGATCTGCAAGCTGATATTTACTTTACCAGGGCACCCTTATCTGATGTAGTACGTTCAGCTAGCTGGTCTGAACCTCGTCTCATCGGCCCGGATGCCATTGCTCCTACGACGGCTTCCATTGCCAGTGACCAACATGGATATTTGGTGGTCGTTTATGCTGGCAACAGAGACGACGGGAATGGACTGTTTGGTGTGGTATCGACTGACTACGGCGCCACCTGGACAGCACCCAGCCCGGTCTTCTCAACCGCCAGTAATGCTTTGTGGCCTTCTCCGTTAGATCTGATGGTTGCCCAGGATGGTTCTGTGCATGCGGTCTGGGCATTGGCAGACACAACCGGCAATGGGCTGCGGATTCAGTATGCGTCACTTGCTGGGGGTGAGAATCAATGGAGCTCTCCAATCATATTGGCGGAAGCGATCAATTATGAGGCCGATACCCCAGGCATCATTGAATATGGCGGCAATCTCATGGTTATTTTCCACAATGATTTTCCCACCACGCGTCACATGACAATGTCGGTTGACAACGGTGAGACATGGTCGGCGCCGGTTCGTTTGTTTGAACAGGTGGGCAGTAATGGGCCTGCCAGCCTGCTGGTCGATGGCGGTAATACCTTGCATTTGTTCTTTGGCAATCGAATTGATGCATCGCTAACCCATGGGGTTTGGCATAGCGTCTGGCAAGGCAGCGGATGGTCCGCGCCATCTGCAGTTGTTTCCGGTCCACAGGTGTTAATGGGGGCCAATGGTGAAGAGGGGTTTGATCCTGCGGAAATTCAGGCCGTTATTTGCCAGGGTAACATTCTTTTCGTCGCGTGGCGGCATGATCCCGTAGCCGGCCCCACCCATATCTGGTATAGCTACCAATATTTGGACACACCGGCCCTGCCCAGCCTGGCTGTTCGTATACCAACCACTGCTACTGCTGTTATGCCAGAAAATGAGGCCCTGGCAGCAGACATGGCAGAATCGCAGGAAGAGATCGATCGCGATATGGGGGAGGTAGACTCGCTATCGACGGCAGAATTATTGGTCTATAGCCTGGTGCCGGCACTGCTATTGATCGCTGTTCTATTGCTTTGGAGGCAGAACCGGCGTTGAGTATGCCAATCACAATGCATAAACGATGCACTTTACTCATCTCTGCACCTATCAATTCTCCTAAGGGATATAAGTGAGTACAACCATACAATTCACCGATGTATCAAAAAAATACCATCTGGGTATGACCCGCGTCAGTCTGCCTGAACTTGTTTCGGGCTGGACGCGCTCCGTTATTCAAAGAACGAAGGGGGCAGCAAACGGGTCGCGGGATTTCTGGGCGCTCCGTGATGTCAGTTTTGATCTAAAAAAAGGGGATTCACTGGCATTGGTGGGTGAAAATGGCGCTGGTAAAACCACGATCCTTAAGTTGTTGGCGAATATCACCAAACCGACCTCTGGCGAAATTCATATTAATGGGACTCTGTCTGCTTTGATAGAACTGGGGGCTGGGTTTCACCCTGATCTCTCAGGGCGCGAGAACATTTTTTTGAATGGCACCATCCTTGGCTTAAAAAAGGATGAGATTGCCAGAAGGTATGATAGCATCGTTGATTTTGCAGGCCTGGAGAAATTCATTGATACCCCGGTCAAGCGCTATTCTTCCGGCATGGCGGTGCGGTTGGGGTTTGCGGTGGCAGCCTCTATTGATCCGGACGTCTTGCTGGTTGATGAGGTGCTGGCGGTAGGAGACGCAGCCTTTCGCCTGAAATGTATGAACCGTATCCAGGAATTGATCAATAACGGCACCACACTGGTTTTTGTTTCTCATAATATGGGTTTGGTGAAAGCCGTATGTCAGAGAGCGCTCTTTATCGAAAAAGGCGTGGTTAGAGAGTATGGCGAGACTTCTGAGGTGGTAGAAGCGTATAACCGTGTGATGAATGAGAATCGAATCAGTGAGTTCGAAGCGGTTCAACAGACAGAAAAGATTCATTCTTCCACCTGCGAGATTACCAAAGTGGAGATTACTGCTGAGACCGGCCAAAAAGACATATTTGCCACACACAAACCTGCCGCCATTCATATACAATACCGGTCTTTCCATGACTTAGGCGAGATAGCCGTTGTTTTGCGAATAATCCGCTCGGACGGGGTGTCGTGTGCCGTGCTTTATTCACGGGTTGATCGGAAATCTTTGCTTGTCCAAAAGGGCAGCGGGGTGATAAAGGTTTCGCTCAATCCTTTACAACTTTTTCCTGGGGCTTATTATGTGGCAGCAACAATAAAAAATGCGGAAGAATCCATGGTGCATGATCTGGCTTATTCAGATTGGTTTCATGTGGCGGGAACTGAGCAAGCTTATAAAGATTTGGATGCAGTATACGAGCCGAACAGGACCTGGTCTCATCACCTGATGCCGATTGGTGATCTGGCTATAAAAGAAGGAGAACACAAAACACTGTGATCGGGGCTATTGGCTTCACCCTCATCAAGTATGGCGATGCTGAACAGCGCGGACGGGCGGCGAAAGCCCTTGCTGCGGCTTTGGCGCACTTTCCTGCTTTGGAACAGCAGTCAATTCTCATCGGGGCTACGACGTTGGTGTTGTGGGGGCGTGAAGGGGTAGAGGATTGCACGCACACATTACCAGACGGCTCTTTGCTGGCATTGATTGGATCGCCCATTGGTAAAGCTTCCTGGGCAGAAGTCGAAAATGGGTTCATGGACAACAAAGCACGGAAAGATTTTCGCTTGCCCTGGGATGGGCGGGTGATACTTTTGCATATTTCATCTGACGGAAATGATTGGACGATCTGGAACGATTGGCTGGGCAGCATACCCATTTTCTATACCGATTTTCCTGACTGGCGCATTGCCAGCACATTGGAGCCGGTGGTGGTGGAGTCTGCACAATTCACTGTCGATGATATGTCACTGTCGGGTTTGTTGCTGCTGCTCACTCATGGTAACTACCTGGCAGACTGGACGTTGTTCAAGAATATGCACACAGTATCCCCTGACAGCGTGACCCAGTTTGATGAACACGGTTATCGAACCAGTGCCTGCCATACAATTGAAGCCACGGACGAACGATGGGAACGAGGTTGGGAGGAACTGCTTGAGGAAATGCATGCGCTGGTGAAAAAAGCCATCAGCCAGACCCTGAAAACCCAACCGAAGTGGGTTGTACCGCTTTCCGGCGGACTTGATTCTCGTCTGATTGCGGCTATCGGTGCAGAAATGGGCGTTGAAATGGACACTTACACCTGGGGGCCGCCTGACACCATGGATGGCGTCAGTGCAAGGCAGATTGCCCGTGTACTGCACCTGCCCTGGCAGCGGATTGATCTCGGTGATGATTATCTGGCGCGCTGCCTGCCGTTGTGGGTGGACCTTTTCGGCAGTTCCATGCATTTTCATGGCATGTATCAGATCCCATTCCTTGAGACTCTCAGAGCAGTTGCGCCAGCACCCATTGTGTCGGGATTTATTGGTGAGTGTCTGGCAGGATATGATGTTCGCTTTCAAACAGAACACCACCAAATTGCGAAACGATCCTACCTGTCTCATCCTGCTTACTTTATGGTTTGGGAGGCTGATGAGTTAAGAAGCCTGTTTTTTAATTCCATTGACCAGGCGCTGGAGGAAATAACGGACCTGATCGAAGGAATGAAGAACCTGGCTACAGGCCTCTGGTTCCAAAGACTGCGTTTTCTGACCATGTGGGGACGGCAGCATCATTTTACCTACTTCCAATCAATGCTTTCTGACTACTACTTTGGGGTGGCGACACCCTATATCAATCGCGAATACGCTCAATTTTGCATGTCACTTCCACGGGCTGCACTGGATGAGCGTCGACTACAGATCGATATGATGCGACGCCATTATGCCAAAGTGATGACCATCGGCGGTACGTACGCCACAGAACCTGCTGTTCTCACGGGCAGATACCTGATGAAACGGCGCTTAGCCAGCCTGCTGCCTTCTACGTTGGTGCCACGCCTGTTACCGATGATCGCCAGGGTCAAGAAAGGGAAAACAGATATCAACAGCCTGCGAGCCTGCGGCGAGGAGGCGCTTTGGCCGATTCCTGAAACCCGAAAATTGCTGGCAGAGTGGATGCGCCTGGAACCAGTTGATCAAGCCTATGCTGACGCGTTGGCAGGCGACATGCTGAGTGTGCGCAAACTACAATCCTTGCAAGCGTTTGCCTACCGGCTCAGAGGGCGGTAAGGGTTTATTGAGAAAGAACATATGAATCTGGCTATGCTACCAATCCTTACATCCAAAGACCTTTTATTAGCCTGGACCAACCGCACCATCCGCGGCAGGTACCAGCAGTCCATGCTGGGCTGGCTATGGGCGATTGTGCAACCAGTCGCTTCGGTTGCCATTTTCACAATCATATTCACCTATTTTGTCCCGGTCGATACCGGCACGATCCCGTACGCGGTCTTTTCGTATGTCGCGGTTGCTCCCTGGGCATTCTTCGCCAATTCTTTGCAGGATATGACGGTGGCTTTGACAGCCAATTTCGGTCTGGTGACCAAGGTGTATTTTCCGCGAGAGGTGCTGCCGGTTTCTGCTATGCTGGCGAGGCTGCTAGATCTGGGGGTGGCAGCGTTGGTTCTGGTGGGGCTGATGCTGATTTACCGTGTTCCGGTGGTGTTGCCTGCCTTGTTGTTCATTCCCCTCATTTTGGTTGTCCAGATCATGCTGGTGATCGGATTGGGTTTGATCACCTCGGCCGCTAACGTATTTTTCCGCGACATGCAGCCGTTACTTACCCTGGTCATTCAGCTGTGGTTCTACGCTTCACCGATCATCTATCCCATCTCACTGGTGCCGGAGCGATGGCGTTTGCTGTATTTTCTGAATCCAATGGCGGGCATTATGGAAGCTTACCGGGCTGTGTTGTTGTATCAAACCTTGCCTGACAGTACATTTCTGATCGCTGCAACAGAAGCAGTGTTGTTGCTGGTGTTCGGTTACTGGCTTTTCAAGCGCCTGGAGTTTCAATTTGCAGACATTATCTGAGAGAAAAAAATGCCGCTGACCTTCAGTGTCGTTATCCCCGCCTACAACCAGGCTGAGTTCTTGGGTGAAGCGATCGACAGTGTGTTGGCGCAGACTTATCAGCACTTCGAGGTGATCGTGGTCAATGATGCCTCTCCTGATAACACAGAGGAGGTGGTCAGGCAATACACAGACCCACGTATCAAGTACATTCGACATGCACAGAATAAAGGTCTGCCTGCTGCGCGGAACACTGGCATGAGGGCAGCAACCGGTGATTGCATTGCCTTGCTTGATTCGGATGATTATTTTCATCCCGAAAAATTGGCAGCGCACGCTGCCTATTTGGAGCAACACCCTGAGGTTGGGGTGGCATATAATGCAAGATTTGAACTTATGCCAGGTGAGAAAGCAATTCGGGGCTTACATCGGCCTTCATTAACAGTAGTTCTGAGAGACTTTCTCTTTGGCTATCCATTTGCACCAAGTGATATGGTTATTCGAAAGAGTGTGGTTAAAGCACACGGCTTTTTTGATGAATCTTTTCGTAATGGCGGCGAAGATATGGAGTACCCGGCGACATTGGCTTTAGCGGGATGCCAATTTGCCAGTGTGGATCGTTCATTGACTTATCGCCGTCGTTATTCTGGGCGGTATCGGAAGAATTTGGACGCGCGGTTACTGGATGTACAACGGGCTTTGGAAAAAACGTATGCCGATCCGCGCTGCCCTGAGGAAATTCGTCAACTGGGGAACATTCCGCTAACGGAGCATTATATTGTTCTGATCTATCTTGCGTTCATTCAGGATCGCACAGAAGTTGGACAACGGTTTTTGGAACAATTATTGACATTCAATCCAGGTGTCATCAATGGAAATCCGTGCCAGTTGGTTGAATATTTTGCCCACAACAGCGTTGCTGATGAAAAAGATGACCATGAGGCAATTCTGCGTAAGTTGTTCTTCCAGCTGCCTGAGCAACATGCACATATAACAAAGCAATATGATTGGGCTATTCGCGAAGGATATCTGATCAAAGGTGTGCGGGCAGCGATTTGGAACCGGCAGGAAGCAACGAAAAATTATTTCCAGAAAGCTGCCGAAGTGGGGGCATCATTCGATGAGCGCCATCTAAAGAAGGCGGCACACCAATTGGTGGATTATGAAATAGTGATGTCGGATCTCGAGAAACAGGCGGCGGCAAAACGTCTATTGCCTCATGTACACAGGTTATCAAACCAAGGTGACTATAAACATTTCATGGGAGAGCTGGCTGCCAAACGCGCCTTTGAGAACTATCAGCGACGAAAGTATGGGCAGGTTATAAGGAATGTGCTTTCGGCTTTCTGGCATGATCCCCACTATTTGTTCAACAGGGGTATGTATGCTCTTTTGTTACACTCATTTGTTAAGCGTTGAAGAAAAGGGGAATTTATTTGATACCCCAAAGCCATAATGTTAAAAAAAAATTAATTCTACATTGACATCAATAATCCCTGGGATTTTCGTTGTAATTCAGTTGACACAGATCGGTTTGTTTGTCAGCATCCAGCATTTGCCAAGATTCCCTATACTGAGACGGGTTACCCGATGACTCTCTGTCTCAAAGAAGTTACCAAACGTGCCAATGAACAGGTGCGTTGGTGGTTGCGCGGAGTTGGGATGAAGTGGGTGCCTATGCCAGGAAAGCGTCCTTGTGTTAATTATGCGGGCTGGTTTCGGGGTGAAATGCGTGACTGTGTGCGATATTCTTCTGAGCAAGCGTTGTCTGGAACGGGGAATTTTCAATCCCGATTTTGTCAAACAGCTGGTAACAGATCATCTTGGGGTATATATCATCACCCCAGGTTCGGTGCTTTGATATCCATTGAACTCTGGCATCAGCAATTCATTGACTGCTTTTACCAGTGAAATTGAACCATTTGACCGGGTAAAGACTCGACAAAACATAATCAGTGAAAGAGGAGGAAAACAAAATGAAACTTGGTATAGTTTACGACGATGAGCTCCGGATTTTTTTGGCAGACCTTCTTGCCGATTGGAAAGGCCATTTCGAGGTCGAAGTGTATGACTTTAAACCGGTCGAATTTCCGGTGGCAAAGGGAAGGATCAACCCCTTTCTGCACCGCATTTCTCTTCAGTCTTTTCTGAACCGGCAGGACGTGGTGTTTTTTGAGTGGGTGGGCGAGAATCTTGTTCTGGCCAGTCAGTTGCCGCACAGAGCAAAGATTGTTGCCCGACTGCATTCCTGGGAGCTTTTCCACCACGCAAAGCGGGTTAACTGGCAGACTGTGGACCGCATTGTTCTGGTCAGTCAGGCGATGGAGCGTAAATTTCACGAGATGTATCCGGGCAATGAAGGCAAAACGGCCGTATTGCCCGCGGGGAAATCGTTGATACGCTTTGTGCCGCAACCGCATGATTTTTCTGGCAAGATTGCTATGATGGGGAATATTTTGCCGATCAAGCGCATGTATGAAATGGTGCTGGCTTTGGCGGTATTACGGGAAGCAGAACCTCGCTATACTCTCCACCTGGCTGGCAAGCCTGATGAAGAATTCAACAACCAGCGTTATTACGCCAGTGTGCTTGGGCTGGTGGAGAAGCTCGGGCTTGGTGAGCATGTGCTCTTTTATGGGTGGGTGGACCCCGTCCAGTGGCTGCCACAGATGGATATCTTTGTCTCGAACAGTTATTGGGAAGGGCAGCAAAATGCTTTAATTGAAGCCATGGCAGCCGGCTGTTACAGTCTTAGCCATGTGTGGGATGGGGCAGAAGAAATACTGCCGGAAGAGAATCTTTTCTCGACGGAAACCAGCCTTGTAAATAAGATTCTTGCTTACACCGCAATGACTGAAGATGAAAAGGCGCGTAGGCAGCGTTATATGCGGTCAGTTGCGGTCGATAAATTCGATCTGCAATCATCTTTGGAACGTTATCGTGTGTTGATTAAGTCACTTGGTGGTTAGTGCGAGGAGTTGGATGGTTTTCGAATGATTCTATCTATGGACTTATCAATAACAAGGAGTAGGTCATGAAAGTCGGCATTTTTGGCCTGGGATATGTAGGTTGTGTGATGGCTGCCTGCCTGGCAAACGACGGCAACCAGGTGGTGGGCATTGACATCAACCGGCTGAAAGTAGATATGATCAATGCCGGTCAATCTCCGATCATTGAGCCCGGGCTGGCAGACATGATCAGCGAAGGCAAGCGAGCAGGTAAATTAAGGGCGGAGATGGATGCCAAAGCGGTGGTGCAAGAGAGCGATATCAGCTTGATCTGTGTGGGTACACCCAGCAATGACAACGGAAGCCTCAGGCTAGATTATGTGGATAACGTTTGCCGGCAAATCGGAGAAGCTCTGCGTGAGAAAGACGGTTATCATGTGGTTGTTGTGCGCAGCACAGTGCTGCCCGGCACGGTGGAAGACAGGCTCATCCCGATCATTGAGCGCGCCTCAGGGCGCAAAGCCGGCGTGCACTTCGGCGTTTGCATGAATCCTGAATTCCTGCGTGAAGGCTCTGCGATTAAAGATTATTACCATCCAGGCATATTGGTGATCGGGGAACTCGACCAGCGCAGCGGTGATTTACTGGCACCGCTCTATGCGCCGATCGAGGTGCCGTTGACCCGTACTACTCTTCGCACCGCTGAGATGGTGAAGTACGCGTGCAATGCCTTCCATGCCTTGAAGGTGGTTTTTGGCAATGAAATCGGCACGCTTGCCAAGGCCAACGGGATTGACGGACAGGAGGTGATGGATATCATCTGCCAGGACAGACAACTCAACATCTCGACGGCTTATCTGCGGCCTGGCTACGCCTTTGGCGGTTCCTGCCTACCCAAAGATCTGCGCGCCATTTTGTACCGTGCCAAAGAACTGGATGTGGACGTGCCCATGTTGGGAACCTTGCTGCAAAGCAATCACCAGCATGTGGAGATGAGCATAAAGATGGTGGAACGAACCGGCAAACGTAAGATCGGCGTGTTGGGGTTGAGTTTCAAGGCGGAGACAGATGATGTGCGCGAAAGCCCTGTCATCACGTTGATTGAAACTCTGATCGGCCGGGGGTACCAGGTGCGTATCTACGATGAGAAGATACAGCTTGCCCGCCTGGTTGGGGCGAACAAGGCTTTTCTCGAAAAAGGCATCCCCCATATCACCACGCTGATGTGCGCCACCATGCAAGAGTTGATTGAACAATCGGAAGTCCTGGTGGTGGCGAACGGTGCTGCCGAGTTTCGCCGGATCGGCGAAATGATAAAGCCAGACCAATGGCTCATTGACCTGGTTGGGATTGCCAAGACCTCGGCGGATTCACAGGGTCAATATGAGGGGATTTGTTGGTGAACGAAAATCAGGCAGCTAATCCGACAGGCAGCAAGACTCTAAAACAAATACGATATGTTGTGTATCGTTACAAGCACCATTCGCCCCATTCAGGGTATTCACGCCTGGCGCAGTATGGCGTGAATATTAATAACGCAGACGTGATTCCCATCGACAGACCCATGCCGAAATGGTTGATACGCGACCGCATCTACTGGTTTCTGGCAAAGGGGACGCCGGGTTACACCCGCGAAGCCATGGCGGCGGAGTTGACTGTGGCGAGACGGATGCTGCGAGAGAAGGACGCCATTTTCCATTATCTCTATGGAGAAACCACCTATCATTATACCGGTGCACTGAATGAGCGCCGCGGTAATCGCATTGTGGCGACCTTTCACCTGCCACCAGTCGGGATGCAAAAGTCGTGGCTCATTAAACGACCACTGCAACAGCTCTCTGCGGTGGTGTGCGTCGGCACAAGCCAGCAGGAATATCTGGGAAAAATTGTCGGACCAGAACGGGTTTTCTTTGCGCCGTTGGGGTTGGATACAGAGTATTACACCCCTCCTGCTTCTTTTACCGGGCGTGATCCTGACCTTTGCTTGATGGTGGGGGAGAACTACCGCGATTTCCCGACTTTGCGCGGCGTTATCGAATTGGTTGCCTATATGCGTCCCCAAACGCGTTTTGTGGCGGTGCTGCCTGAACATTGTTATGACCTGCTGGGGGAGCATCCTAACCTGACCATGCTTTCACAAATCCCTGAGGAAGAACTCCTGGCGCTGTATCGCCGTGCATCGTTGATGGTTCTTCCTTTAAAGGACGCTACTGCCAATAACGCGGTGCTGGAAGCGATGGGCTGTGGAGTCCCGCTGGTGGTAAGCGATGTGGGTTCTATGCGTGATTATGTGAACGATGCTTGCGCGGCGTTGATCCCTGCAACTCAATCACGGGCGATGGCAGAGCGAGTGGTTGATCTGTTGGGCGCCCCTGACGAACTGGCACAGATGTCAAAAGCAGCAGTTGCACAGGCTGCTAGATTTGCCTGGCCGCTGGTGGTGCAGCAAATGAACGCCATTTATGATGCAGCGGCGTAGGAAAGGCATCGACTGTGCTTGTGAATAAAAAGGTATAGTCATTGAACCATAATAGTAAGACCAGCCCCCCCCAGTTTTCCGTCATCATTCCCGCCTACAACCAGGCGCGTTTTTTGGGTGAGGCGATTGAGAGCGTGTTGGCGCAAACCTTCCAAGATTTTGAGATCGTGGTTATCAATGACGGTTCAACGGACGAGACCGAGGCGGTGGCACTGGAATATGGCGATAAGGTCCGTTATATTCTTCAGGAGAACCAGGGGCTTGCCGGCGCGCGCAACAGCGGGATACGTGCTGCCAAAGGAGAGTGGATTGCCTTGTTGGATTCTGACGATAAATGGCTGCCAGAATTCCTTGAACGCATGATGGCACGCATCAATGAACATCCCCAGGCGGTTGTTTTTTATGGCGCAGCACTTTGCGTGGATGAGTGGGGCGTTCCTTTGAAACAGGTGGTCGGTTACCGCTCTATTGATAACAGCAGGTTGTACCATGCGCTGCTGCGCGCCAATTTCATTATTCCGAGTGCCGTTGTTGTCAATAAAATAGTGATCGAACAGGCTGGTTGCTTTGATCAAACGTTGCGCTCATGTGAAGATTGGGACCTGTGTCTGCATTTGCTTTCTGAAGGAAAAACCTTCTACGGGAGCCCTGATGTGCTTGTTCACTACCGAATTCATGGCAGCAGCCTGTCAGCCAATGTGGAGAATATGCAAAAATCCTATTATTCTGTGATTGAAAAACACTTTGGCGTGGATGACCGGCATTATGATCAATGGAGTGAGGAAAAACGAATTGCTTTCGGTGGCTTCTACCGGTACCAGCTTCTGACGAATATTCAACGGCGTAATGAGTGGCAGGGGGCAGATATTCTTTCCAAAGCCCTTAAGTCTGACCCGGCGCTGGTCACTGATCTGGATTTTTTTTATGAACTGGCATTGGGCAGCCAACCGCTGGGTTATCGTGGCACAGATTGCCATTTAACCCTGGAAAAAAATACAAGATGCGTAGAAACCCTATTGGCTGATTTGTTTGCATTGACGAATGAACTTGAAATTTTAGCCAACCGCTCCGCTATCTATGGCAGCGCCTATAAAACCATTGCTTTGGCTGCCTATAACACAGGGCAGTTTGCTTGGTGCAGGAAATACCTGTTAAAAGCATTGCGTCACCAACCAGGACTTGTATCGGAGCGTATGGTCCTTGGTTCTTTGGTTAAATCTTTCCTTGGTGGTCGCATGTTATATATTTTGCAGGCTTTCAAGAGAAGTATGACAATGGGCGGTGCAAAATGATTGTTTTTCAAAAGCAATGGGAAAATCTGTGGAACATATGTGCGGAATTTGCGGATTTGTAGAATTTAAATCAATCTCACGATCATCGGATGCCAATAGGATATTGCATGCCATGTGCCTTGAGATGAAACATCGAGGCCCGGATGATATGGGCTTTTACATTTCTGGCACTGGAACGGGTTTAGGCGCTGTTCGTTTGAGCATCATCGACCTGGCAGGAGGACATCAGCCTTTGTCCAATGAAGAGGGCGATTTATGGGTGGTGATGAATGGAGAGATATATAATTTTCTATTTTTGCGCAGGCTGTTAGTTGAGCGTGGGCATGTCTTCACTACCTTTTGCGACACAGAAGTTGTGGTGCATGCGTATGAGGAATGGGGTGAGGATTGTGTCGTACATCTGGATGGCATGTTCGCATTTGCGATTTGGGATAATAATCACCGCTGCCTGTTCATGGCTAGAGATCGGTTGGGAAAGAAGCCGCTTTACTATTACCAGGACAACCAGGTGTTTATTTTTTCATCCGAGATCAAATCCCTGTTAAAGTATCAAATCAGACAGCCGAATCTAGATCGAGAAGCTATTGACATGTTCTTGACGCTTGCTTACATTCCGGGGTCAAAGACAGTATATGAAGGTGTCAATAAGGTGCCTGCGGGGAATAGCCTGGTGGTTGATGAAAAGGGTAAAATAGATTTTCAACAATACTGGGATTTACCACAGGTTCCTCACAATGCCCCACATATTGCAAAAGAGACAGATGTTGTCCCTGAACTATGCCACCTTCTGGAAGAAGCGGTCAAATCACGTTTGCTTGCTGATGTTCCATTAGGGGTGTTTCTGAGCGGCGGTCTTGATTCAAGTATTGTGACAGCCTTGATGATTAAGCATAAACCTGGCCAGTTAAAGAGCTTTTCGGTCAGGTTCACAGAACCGGAACACAATGAAGCACCTTTTGCTCATGAAGTGGCGAACTTTCTGGGTACTGACCATTATGAATTGACAGCCAATCATTGCCCTCCAGATTTACTTCGCAAGTTGGTTTGGCATTGTGATGAACCGTTGGCTGACCCGGCGATTGGTCCTACCTACCTGGTGTCTTCTTTAGCACGTGAACAAGTTACTGTAGTCTTGACCGGTGAAGGGGCTGATGAATTGTTTGCAGGCTATTTCTACCACCCACTTGAAAAGAAAGCAGCCACTTATGATTGGATGCCTGCCTGGGCCAAACGGCAGATACTCGCTAATGGCGCTCGTTTGATTAATGGTATATTGGATAGACAGCGGTACCATCCACGGACGGTTTGGAGTTGGCAGCTTCGTCCCGAGGAGCGTATGTTGGCATGGATGGCAATTTTTACGGATGCAGAAAAAAGACGATGGTTTACCCGGAGTGCTAACGATATTGCTGAAATTGGGCCTTCGGCAAGATATCTGGATGCTGTTGCCCAACGCCACATCAAAGGAGATTGGTTATCAAATTTCTCTTATATTGACTTAAAGGTTCCGCTGGTTGATGATCTATTAATGAAGGTGGATAAAATGAGTATGGCGTCTTCGCTGGAGGCACGTTGCCCTTATCTTGACCATCATTTCGTTGAATATGCTTCCAAATTGTCCCAATCTTTAAAATTAAACAGGTCAGGTAACAAAGTCATCCTGCGTAAAGTGGCGATGAAATTACTGCCTGAACGCATCATCAACCGCGTGAAACATGGTTTTGATGTTCCACTCAAACGCTGGTTGACTGAGGATCTTAACGAATACTTCTGGGACATGGTCATGAGCCGTAATTTTGGAGATTTGCAAATCATAAACCAGCCACAGATTGAAGAAATCTGGTCGGAAATGGTAAACGATGTGCCCTCACGTACCCGGCAAATTTGGAGCTTGTTGATCCTGGCAACCTGGCTCAACCTGAGTAACTCATGAAGATATTGCTTGTCAGCCACTTCTTTCCTCCACAACGTAACGCTGGCGCTGAGCAGCGCGTATTGGGCTATGCCGTCGAGTTGCAGCAGCGCGGCCATACGGTTCAGGTGTTATGCGCAGGTGATTGGGAAGCCAGTGCGGAACATTGGAATGGGTTCACAGATGAAGTGCACCAGGGGGTGATGGTGCGGCGGGTGAATTTGAATTGGACTCGTGCGGAAGACCCTAACCGTTGCCTGTACGACAATGCCCTGGTTGACTTTAATACCGGTAGCTGGCTGGAGGAATATCAGCCAGATGTGGTGCATATCATTTCTTTGATCACACTTGGGGCAGGGGTGGTGCACGCAGCCCAAAAAAGGGATCTGCCAGTACTCTTTACATTGACAGATTTCTGGATGATCTGTCCCAAGATTAACCTGGTGCGTGGAGATGGTAGCCTGTGCGATGGGCGTGCAACCGATTGGGAATGTTTGCGCTGCATGCTGTGGAATGCCGGGTTGTTCAAAGGGCTAAAAAGTTTGCTGCCGGAGGCTCTGCTAAAAGCTATATTGACGGGGGTAAGCCGCCGTGCCTGGCTGAGTCACCTGCGCGGTTTTCGCGGTATGGCTCTCGACATGAAAGACCGCAGGCGTGTGATGGCGGACATGGCAAAAGAAATTGATTGCGTAACTGCACCATCAACGTATCTGGCGAAGGTGATTGAGGATAATGGGATTTTCTCTTCGCCGGTTCGGGTAATTCACTCAGGTCATGATCTGTCTTGGTTAAATGGTTCGACCGAGAAAACAACTGGTGATGCAATTCGATTCGGTTATGTCGGGCAGTTGATCCCAATCAAGGGTGTAGATGCCCTGATTGCAGCCTTTCAGAGCGCTGTAACAAACGGCAATGCCAGTCTCTCTATTTATGGGAATGCTGAGTTAGGTCCCACATATGCAGCCTCTTTGCAAGCAATGGTAAGAAATGGTGATCCTATTCATTTCATGGGCCCGTTCGCCCGTGAACAGTTGGCAGAAGTGATGGCTGGGATTGATGTGCTGGTGGTGCCTTCACGCTGGCACGAGAACAACCCGCGGGTGATCCAGGAAGCATTCGCCAGCAAGACACCGGTGATTGGCGCTAACGTGGGCGGTATTGCTGAGTTTATAGAACATGATGTCAATGGTTTGCTTTTTCAATATGATTCAGTCAGTGATCTGCAGGTGCAGATCGAGCGGGTGCTGACTGAACCGGGCATTGTAGAAAGGCTGAGAAAGGGCATCAAACCGGTAAAAACCATATCTGAAGAGATGGATGAGATCGAAGAATTGTACAGAAGTCTGATCAAAACCAAAAACAGACAGGTTTAATTGTTTTTTATTATTCTGGATAAGCAAGTAGAGACATGATTCACCATTTATAAACGGAGGTAACAGCGATGGAAAATGCTTTGGTAACCGGTGGGGCGGGTTTTATCGGCTCACATGTGGCGGAATCATTGGTGCAACTCGGTATGAACGTTACAGTACTGGATGATCTCAGCGGTGGATTTGAAGATAATGTGCCCGCTGGCGCACGTTTTGTGCAGGGCAGTATCAATGATGTTGCCTTGATCAATGACTTGTTCGTGGCAGAGAAGTTCGACTACGTCTATCATCTGGCTGCCTATGCCGCCGAAGGATTAAGCCACTTCATCAAGGTCTTCAATTACAACAACAATCTCATCGGCAGCGTCAACTTGATCAATGCTTCCATTAATCACGGTGTGAAGTGTTTCATTTTCACCTCATCCATAGCTGTGTATGGCACCAGTCCGGTGCTGCCGATGACGGAAGAAACACCAGCCCATCCCGAAGATCCCTATGGCATCGCCAAACTGGCGGTGGAACAGGAGCTGCGGGTGTGCAAGGAAATGTTTGATCTGGACTACATTATCTTTCGACCGCACAATGTCTATGGCGAGCGCCAGAATATCGGTGATAAATACCGCAACGTGGTTGGCATCTTCATGAACCAGTTGCTGCAAGGGCGCCCGATGACGGTTTTTGGCGATGGTGAACAGAAACGCGCCTTCTCCTATATCGGCGATGTCGCGCCGGTCATTGCCGAGTCTGTCAATTATCCCTGGGCTTATAATCAAGTCTTCAACATCGGCGCGGATCAACCCTATACGATCAATGAACTGGCGCGGGCGGTGGCGGCTGCCATGGGTTACGAATTAAATGTCACCAACCTCCCGCCCCGCAATGAAGTGATTGAAGCCTATGCTTCTCACGATAAGGTGCGCAGTGTCTTTGCTCAAAGTGACCTATGTAACCTGGAAGATGGTTTGGAGAGAATGGCGGCGTGGGTCAAGCAGCATGGCGCCCGTTCGAGCCAGAAGTTCACCCATGTGGAAGTGGAAAAGAACTTCCCACACGCCTGGATTGAGTAGAACCTGAGGGAAATGTTGCCAGAACCCTATGTTGTTTCTGTCATTCTGAATACCAACCGCCGTGATGATACCCTGGCTTGTCTGGCATCATTGCTGGGGAACCCCTACCCTCATCATGACGTGATCGTGCTGGACAACGCTTCCAGCGATGGCTCAGTGGAAGCCATCCAGGCGCAGTATCCTGAAGTGCAGATCATCCCGCTGACAGAGAATCTGGGGTATGCCGGCAACAACAATGTGGGCATCGAACTGGCGCTGGAAAAAGGCGCCGACTGGGTGTTTATCTTGAATGAAGATACGGTGTTGGATGCTCACTGCCTGGAACGGCTGATTGAGGTTGGTGAACAGGATGAAAAGATCGGGGTCGTCGGGCCGATGGTCTACCATTTCAATGAACCTGACTATATTCAATCGGGCGGGGGCATGCTGGGTCCATACTGGGAAAGCACTCATCTGGCAAAGGATGAACAGGATCAAGGCCAGCTAAGCGAGCCGCATCAGGTGGAATGGGTGTCGGGCTGTGCGATCATGGTGCGCCATGCGGTGATTGAAGCGGTCGGGATGATCGATGCATGCTTTTTCTACTACTGGGAAGAGACTGAGTGGTGTTTGCGAGCCACAAGGGCAGGCTGGAAGGTCATGCATGTGCCGGCGGCCAGGTTGTGGCACAAAGGCGTCCAGCGCAATTATGTGCCGAAGCCGTCCTTGATGTATTACAACACCAGCAATCGTTTGCTGATGCTGAAAAAACATCACGCCCCAACCAAAATCTGGCTTCATACCTTGGCAGACATTTTGCGTACATTGGTGAGTTGGTCTTTGCGTCCCAAGTGGCGTGACAAGCGCGCCTACAGGGATGCCATGTGGCAGGGACTGCTTGATTTCATGCGCAGCCGCTGGGGTAGACAACCAGGATAAGTGACACATATGAAAATCCTTTTCTTATCGCGATGGTTTCCCTTCCCGACAGACAATGGCTCGAAGCTGCGCATTTGCAATCTGCTGCGCGGTCTGGCGGATCATCACGAGGTACATCTGTTGAGTTTCGCTGATGATCCAGCTGGGGCAAAGGTGAGAGAACTACAGTCTATCTGCGAAACTGTCCGGGTGATGCCATGGCGGGAGTTTCAACCCAATCACTTACCAGCGCTGTTGGGGTTTTTCCATCCGCAACCGCGCTCCTTGATCGACACCTATTCTGCTGAGATGGAGACAACGATCCGGCAAGCGTTATTAGCGGAGGATTTTGACCTTGTGATACTTTCACAATGGCAAATGGCTGCCTATCGTCATTTGTTTACCAATATGCCGGTATTGTTTGAAGAGATTGAAGTGGGTGATCTCTATGAACAGTATCAAAAAACAACGGGAATGGCGCGCATGCGTGCTGCGCTCACCTGGCACAAGCACCGGCGTTTTTTGGCAGGCGTGCTGCGGGGTGAAACTTGCACGGTGGTTTCAGAGAAAGAACGGTCTTTGCTCAGGGCATTGGTTTCTGAGGGAGATATTTATGTGATTCCCAATGCGGTTTCTGTGCATTCGTATGAGCATGTCCACGAGGTGCCTGAACCTGATACGATGATATTCACGGGGTCTTTTTGCTACCACCCGAATTATGAGGCTATGATCTGGTTTACTGAGTATGTATTGCCGTTGGTCCAGGAGCAAATCCCGCATGTGCGCCTGACGATCACCGGCGATCCGGCTGGCTTGCCGCTGCCAGCTTATCAGGGGGTTGTTCAAACCGGGTTTGTTGATGACCTTTACCCATTGCTTGCACGTTCGTGGGTCAGTGTAGTGCCTTTACTGGTGGGCGGCGGTACACGGTTGAAGATCCTCGAAGCCATGGCGCTGGGAACCCCGGTGGTTTCGACCAGCAAAGGCGCGGAGGGACTGGATGCCCAACCCGGAAAACACCTGCTGATCGGTAATACACCGGAAGAATTCGCCCGCCAGACGGTAAACCTGCTGTGTGACGCCACGCTGCGTGAGCGACTGGCAGCTGATGCACTGCAATTGGTACGTGAACAGTATGACTGGCAGGCTGTTCTGCCAGGATTCCTTGCGGTAGTAGAAAAAGTGGGTAGGAAAAAAATCCGGAATGGAGAGGCAGCCGTAAGATGAGAAACTTCGGCATAATGAGTCAGTTGCTGCAGCCTGGAAAGTGGCGCGAATTTCTCCGTGGCCCAATTGTGAACAGGTGGCTCCGCTGGGGTATCGTTGCAGGTGTGCTGATTGTCAGCATGATGCTTGCCCTGCTTGATTCAATGGATCATCTGCAGCTGGTCTTAATTGGTGTGGTTGGGATTCTCGGCGCGATCACATTGATCCAATGGCCGGCGTTGGGTTTGCTTGCGATATTGATTGGGACTTATTTTGTTGCTTACACCGGACCCGGGGGTGTGAATGCTGTGATACTGGGTGTGGCAGGGGTGGCGGCATTGTGGTTTGCCGATATGGTCATTCGACAGCGGAAAATTCATTTTGTTCATCCACGCACGACCACTGCCCTGTTGTTTTTCTCACTCAGTGCGGTGTTATCGTTCTTTATCGGTCAGTTACCCTGGCAGCCGCTGGCTTCTCATGCGCCGCTGACCGCTCAACTGGGCGGACTCACCATTTTTCTGATCTCTGCCCTTGCCTTCATGATTCTGGGCAACATAATCACGGACTTGCGCTGGCTGAAAGCATTCACGTGGTTGTTTGTTGGAATTGGGGGCTTGTATATAGCAGCGCGCTGGGTGCCAGGCGTCGCGTTTTTTATGCGCAGCTACGTTTATCTTTCGGCATTCAATGGCAGCCTGTTTTGGGTATGGATGCTGGTTATTCCCTTTAGCCAGGCCTTAATTAACAATCAGCTCCACACAGTGAAGCGGATTATTTTAGTGCTTCTTGTGGTTGGGGTTTTGTATATAGCAATTTTTCACGCCGGTGATTGGAAATCAGGTTATATCCCTCCGCTGGCAGGAGTTGTGGTTATCGTGTTGTTGAAATACAGACAGCACGTAATTTGGCTTACCCCATTTTTGCTGGTTGGCGCATGGTTTATGATGGAAGAAGCATTCTCCTCAGATCAATACAGTGTAATGACCCGGCTGGAGGCCTGGAAAATTATTATCACGATGTCAGTTGTCAGCCCGCTATTTGGCATGGGGTTCGGCAATTATTACTTGTATACACCTTTGCAGGACATTCTCGGTTGGCGGGTGAACTTCAGTTCGCACAACCAATATCTGGACATTGTTGCCCAGACGGGAGTGATCGGGCTGGTGTGCTTTTTCTGGGTTTTTTGGGAAATTGCACGGTTGGGATGGAGCCTGATCGACAAAGCACCGGAAGGTTTTGAACGGGCTTATGTATACGGCGCCATGGGTGGGCTGGCGGGTACGTTGGTGGCGGGATTGTTCGTTGATTGGATCCTGCCATTTGTCTATAATGTCGGTATAGATGGGATTCGAGCGAGTATATTGTCATGGTTCTTTTTGGGAGGGCTGGTTGCCATTCATCAAATCATGAAACAGCAACCACTTTCCAGCTTATCAGATTTAGAAATGGGAGGTAACAATGACTGAAGAATTGATTGGATTAGTCCCGGCGGCAGGGAAAGGGATGCGACTTGGTTTGCCCTATCCCAAAGAGCTGTACCCGGTGATTCAAAATAACCACTACAAACCGATTTCTCAGTTTGTGCTGGATAATATGGTCAACGCCGGATTGAAACAGGTCGTTTTTGTGATCAATGAGACCAAGCATCAGTTGATCGGCTATTTCGGCAGTGGCCAGCGCTTTGGCTGTGATATCAGCTATGTGGTGCAGGAGCAGGCTATGGGGCAGGGGCAGTCCACTTCACCCGGTTTGGCACACGCGCTGGATTCCGCCTATCATCTGGTTAAGGACAGGGTGGTCTTCTTCGGCATGGCCGACACCATTATGAGGCCCCATGATGTGTTTGCACAGGGGTACCAAAAAAGTTCGGCTGATGATGATGTGATTCTTGTGTTGTTTGAAACCACAAGGCCCGAGAAATTCGGCATGGTGCGCACCGATGCTGACAACAGAGTGGTCGAAATTGATGACAAGCCCAAACAAACTGATTTGACCCGTATGTGGGGCTGCATCATTTGGCGGCCTCGTTTCACAGAGTTTCTGCACGAGAGTATCCACAAACAGGGGATCTCCGATTTTGCCCTGATCATGAACAACGCCATTCGTGAAGGATACCGGTTCCGCGGTGTGCCGATTTCCGATGGCACCTATATCGATCTGGGTACGTATGACGAGATCATGGAGATGGATCGTCAATTCAGAGAGGAATGAGTGATGACAAAGGTAAAGAAAGCTGAAACAATTCTCGCACGGCAAGAATTGGCACTGCAAAACAAACAACCTCCTGATATGTCCATCGTGCTGGTTTGCTGGAACAACAAAGCCTACCTGGGGCCATGCCTGGACTCGCTGTATGGCAGCAACCTGAAGTGTTCATTCGATGTGGTGGTGGTGGACAATGGCTCGACCGACGGCAGCCTGGAGATGCTGCGCGATGAATATCCAGGGGTAATGATTATCGAGAACGGTGAGAATGTAGGCCTGAGCAAAGCCAGCAACCAGGGTATTGAAGCCACTTCGGGGAAATATGTCTTATTTCTGAATAACGATACCATCGTCAATAAGGCGGCACTGGATGCGATGGTTGATTATCTGAATGAACACGAAGAGGCCGGGGCTGTGGGTGGAAAATTGTTGAATGAAGATGGCTCTTTCCAGGGCGGGTATGCCAAATTTTCAACAATCCCAGAGGAATTTCTTATCGTGACAGGACTGGGAGACAAACTCGCCCCCGGTTATCCTTCGCATCGTGATGCCGACCATCCTGTGCCTGCTGGCTGGCTCAGTTCTGCCTGTCTGCTGCTGCGCAGGGCTGCCCTCGACCAGGTCGGGCTGCTGGATGAAACCTACTTTATTTATGGTGATGAGGTCGATTTGCAGTACCGGCTCCACCAGGCTGACTGGCAGGTGGTCTATCTGCCGCATGCCACAACACTCCATTTCGGGGGACGCAGTATGAATCGTTGGAAGCGGCGCAAGATGGTGTATCGTGGCAAAATGTTGTTTTATCAAAAGCAGTATCCCTGGTGGCGTGCCTTTGGATTGCGCGGTATGTTCTGTATAATGAGTGTAATAAAAGCATTCTTATGGGGCTTCCTCTATCCCGTTCCAACGTGGCGAGAACGCGCAGGTAAAGAACTGCAGGCAAACTGGGACGTCATAAAACTATCCATGAAATTGCATTGAGATGCCATTTGCACCTGCTCCATCTGGGAAGTTGTGTCATTTCTTTCATCTTTGTACATATCAGGTTTTTGAAGCAAACCGTACAAAGTTGAACCAACAAAAATCATCGGGGACTATAGCAAAATGAACCTAAAATCGTACCTCCAACCGCTTCTCCACTACTGGTGGCTACTGCTTGCTGCTGTCATCGTTGCTGCCGGCACAACGTTTGTGGTGGCAAACGCACAGCCTTTGACCTATCAAACCCGCACCACCCTGGTAGTCGGCAATCTGATGTACCAGACCAATCCAACCGGCAATGATGTGTACCTGGCGCAGCAGCTTGCTAATTACTATGCACGTATTGGCATGCAGGCTGAAGTGAGAAGGTCTGTACAAGCTGCCTTAGACATGAGTTGGTTGCCGCAATACACCGTGAATCCGCTGCCGAATAGTCAGTTTATTGAGATCGTAGTTAACGACACCAACCCGGCACGGGCGCAAGCGGTTGCCAACGAATTGGCAAGTCAGTTGATCAATTACAGCCCAACCTCAGACCTGCAGCAAGGTGCTGCGCAGCAAGAATTCATCAATGAACAGATCAGTTATTTGGAAGAAAATATTCGCACAACGTTGGAAGAGATCGAAATTGCGGAAAGGGCTTTGACTGAGACCAACAGCGCCCAGAAAATTCTGGAAATTCAGGGTGAACTCACGGTATTACAGACAAAACTTTCGCAGATGCAGAGCAACTATGCTGCCTTGATGGCCAATACCGGGCAGGGCGCCATCAACACACTCTCGGTGATCGAACCAGCCCCATTGCCATCTCAACCAATTGGGCCGGGCAAGCTGATGATGACTCTTATCGCCGGGGCGGCGGCAGGCGGTATTGCGGCGGTGGCTGCTTATCTGCTTGATTTGCTGGATGACACCGTGAAGAACGCGGAGGATGTCACCAAAGCGTTGTCGATGCCGCTGCTTGGGACCATTCCCGCGGTAAAAAAATGGATTGGCAGGCGAGGTTCACGTAATGCCAAACGTTTTGGGGGGTTGGCAGGCAGGCTGACCCACAAGTTCCGTTCTCCTAATGAAGCGGTTGCCATGGACAGCGTGGAAAGTGACACGCTGTCGACAACGGAATTCCCTGTGTTACCACCGCAGTTATCGGAGGAAATGCGCCTGCTGCGCATCAACCTGGGGGTTGCTGCGGGAGAACAGCCCACCCGAGTTTTGCTGGTCACCAGCCCTTCACCGGATGAAGGTAAATCATTCATTGCCACTCACCTGGCGGTGATGATGGCAAAAAGCAGCAAAGAAGTTGTGTTGGTGGACGCCAATTTTGAACATCCTCATCAAGAATGGATTCCCGGCATGTCAGCAGATGAGCCAGGGCTAACCGATTTGTTGATCGGCAGCGTTGTGGTCAGTGATATACTCAAGACATGGCAGGAGCATCTGAGCGTGGTCAGTGCCGGGCAGCCACTGGCCTCGCCTTTGGATCTGTCTACTTCTGACAAGGTTTCTACCATGCTTAGTGATCTGCGATATTTCTCGGATGTAGTAATCATTGATGGACCCCCGCTCACGTTTACCAATGCGGTGGCGTTATCATCCAAAGTAGATGGCGTGGTTGTGGTTGTGCGGCATGGGTTTACACGCAAAGGAACGGCGCAGAAACAGGTCGATAAACTGAAACAGGTAGGCGCCAATGTACTGGGGGCTGTGTTGAACAAAGCACCGGTTTAATCAGAATTTCTTGGTGAAAAACGCCCTCCTATCCGAAGAATGAGAGGGCGTTTTTGGTTTAATGTGGTAACCTCTCTAAGAGCGTATCAATCTTTTCTGGCGGTGAGATAATTGCTCATCCAAAGAGCATGAAAGGCAAGCCTGCACTGTAAACAGTAATTTGTCTTGGCAGGCTATTACGGCGATAAACGGTGTAATCAAAGGGTTCTACGGAAACGGAGCGGCCCGCATCAGGGGATTGTATGGACATAGAATTGATCATTCCTGCTGCTGTGGACGTTTTAACAGGAATACCGCCTGGATGAGGAAACGGATTAAGCGGGTACTCGTTGTCAGGGCATTCAGGGGGGGAAAAGACGCAGTGAGTACAGTATAATTGCTACGATGTGTTCGTTAATGAGTCAAAACCGCCCGCCATACCAGCCAGAGGAGCTCCAACAGCCGTGGAAACGTTCCTGAAAACCATCAGCCCCTTGTTGAAAAAAGGGATCACGATTGTGCTGTACTGCATGCTGGGGTTGGCGGCGCTGGTGGTGGTCGTGAATATGGTCATCGTGGCAGCGTTCCCTTATAGTGTCGACTACGGCGAGGGACCGCTGCTGGATCAGGCGGTGCGCATTCGGGAGGGGGAGCCCATCTATGCCACCAGCATCACAGAACCGCCTTATACGATCACCAATTACCCGCCGGTGTTCACCGGCATCCTGTCGCTGTTCAACAGCCGGGAATCCTCCTCACTGCAGGCGGGGCGCATCCTCTCGGCGCTCTCCACCCTGGGCAGTGCTTTTTTCCTGTTCCAGATCGTGTATACCAGCAGCCATGACCGGCTGGCGGCGCTGACCGCGGCGGTCATATTTCTCATTTTCCCTTTCGTGTTCCAGTGGGGCGGCTATATGCGCGTGGACAACCTGGCGTTGTTCTTCGCGCTTGCTGCCCTTTATATGCTCCTGCGCTGGCAGGCGCATATATGGGTGCTGCTACCGGTGGCGGTGCTGCTAACCCTGGCGGCCTATACGCGCCAATCCTACTTGCTGGCGGCGCCGTTTGCTTGCGGCGTATATTTACTGTTCAAGGATTGGAAACGGGCTTTCTACCTGGCGGGTATCACCCTGCTGCTGGTGGGGGCGCTGTTCGCCGTCTTCATGGTGACCACCGAAGGCGGATTCTGGCAGCATATCGGGGTGGCGAACCAGAATGCCTTCCGCTGGGAAACGGTGGAGTGGTATTTCCGCGATCAATTGTGGGGGCCGTTCCGCATCATCAGCGTGATCGCGCTGGTGTTCTTTATCATTGGCTGGCGGCACATCGACGAGTGGAAACTGGCGGCGCCTTTCCTGCTGGGCGCCACCGCCTCAGCGATCACGGTTGGTAAGATCGGTTCCAGCGTCAATTACCTGCTGGAACTGGTGGCGGCGATGGCGCTGGCGCTGGGGCTGTTGTTCGCCTGGCTGCGCACCGAGAAGAAAGCACACGCCCAGTGGCTCAACCATGCGGTTGTGCACGGCATCGTGGTGGCAGTAGTCGGATTGCTGGTGGTCAGCCAGATGCGTACCATGCTGCGCATTGACCTGGTGGAAAAAGCCAGCCACATCCAGAACCGCCGCACACAAACGGAGGAACTGGCGCAGATCGAAGCCCTGGTCGCGGGCGTGCCCGGGCGCGTGCTGCTGACGGAACAGATGAACCTGCTGCCGCAGAACGGCAAATCCATCTACCTGCAGCCGTTTGAAATGACGCAGCTCTACTACGATGGCACCTGGGAGCAGTATGATTTTGTCAGGGAGATCGAGCAGCAGCAGTTTGACCTGATTCTGATGCACCAATGGGATGGCGAGCGCTGGACGGACGCTATGCGCAGGGCGGTGTGGAATAACTACACAGCAACCCATTACCTGGCAGACACGTTTGTGTATCTGCCGGCAAGCGCGGGGTTGCCAGCAAGCGCGGTGCTCGATTGCCAGCCGGAATCTGGCTGGGCAGCACCCACCAGTGGTTCGATGGGGGCATTGTGGTACGCGCAGCAGGCGTTCATCGCCAGCGGGATGCCGTTGGGCAAAACCCCGGTGTATGCGGTTGCTGATGGGATGTTGTACCGCTTTCCGGGCTGGTCGGGTGCGGTCGCCATCCAGCACGCGGACCCGTTTGACGAAGATCAAATGGTGTGGAGTTTCTACGGCTCTATGCGCAACCCGTGGAATGCCAGTGATCAGTATGTCCTTGACCGGTTCCCTCATAGTTTCAGCGGCTACCCGGTCAAACAGGGCGACTTGCTCGGCTACCAGGGCGCGGTCGATCTGCCCGGCGCTGACCTGACCTCGCGCCTGCACTTTGCCGTGGTGCCCGGCGATGAAGACGGTTTCTTCCCGGTGGCATGGTGGGAATTGCCCGACAATCCGGATGCCTATCTGCCCAACCTGGAGGGGTTTGACCCGCTGGCGCTCAAGGAAACCGGCCTCTACCTGGGGATCGAAGCCAGCCAGAGCCGGGGGCGGGATGTCTACTGGCACCCATACCGCTGCGTCACCGCGCAGGGGGGCCACTGATGAGAACCTTCCTTACCCAACACCGCAATGCCATCATCGGGTATGGGTTGTGGCTGGCTGCGGGGTTGTTTGCGTTTGTACCGCTCAGCGCGCTGGTAGCGCTGTTGACGCGCCTGTTCACCTATTTCTGGGCGGGCGGTGATGTCCCGCGCCTGCTTCTGTTGCTGCGCCAGGGCTTCATCCTGCCGATGGGTATCGTTTACCTGGTGTTGATCCGGCTGGCGTTCGAGGTGGTGTCAAAACACGCAAAAGACCATCCTGAACGTGTCTGGCACTTCTACACCTGGTTGATTGCAGTGGAGTTTGCCATCCTGTACCTGGCAGCCAGGATTTAGCCGGGGGGTTGACGGGGAGTGTTGATATTGATAGGGCGGAACTCCGCCAAGCGACCCATGGGCGCGAATTGCATTGTATTCTTCTAACCAATCTTCCGTGATACTGCGCACCTCCTCCAGGGAATCAAACAAATAAGCATCCAATACGGCTTCGCGATAAGTATGGTTGAAGTGTATTAGCCAAGACTTGATCTGGCACGAGGAAATTATTCTGAACCTGTCAGGAAAAATAGACTGTCATCTTCCGCATTCCCATCATGGAAAAAAAAGTGATCCAATTGCTTTTCAGTTGCCAGATGTTTGCATTCTTCAAAAGTTTGAATCGGCGTCTTCCCATCGCGGTTTATTGTTTGTTCCCCAAACAAACCAGCCAGCGTTAACCGCCTGGTTTGTTTTTTTATGAATTTGCACCGCTCAGAACAGGTCTTTGGGCGGCAAAATACCCAGGCGCTTTTCCAGGAGCAACGGGTTGCCATCCACATCTTGCAAGGCTTTGGGCGGATCTTGCTTCTGGGTGGCCAACGAGACAATCACCATGGCTGCCAGCGAAAATACCACGGCAGGCACCGATGCGATGTAACCGGCGTCCCACAAAGCCACTTCCAGGTCGCCCGCACAGGCAGCCAGGGCTGTCGGCAGGTACAGGAGAATGCCGATGATCCAACTGATAAACCCTCCTAAAAAGGCAGCCAATGAACCCCAATGATTGGCCTTCTTCCAATAGATGCCCAACACGAAGGGCACCACCTGTCCCACCAGCAACACCGTCCAGGCGAAGATGGCCAGCTTATAGATGGTGGCCGCGAAAAAGGCAATCGAAAGGCTGATCAGGCCAATCACCGCCACCATCGCCCTGGTCCAGCGCAGCTTGCTTCTGTCGGAGATTTCTCGCTGAAAATAAGGCAGTATATTTTCTGAAAAGATGGATGCCCCCGCCAAAATAGAGCTGTCTGAGGTACTCATCAAAGCAGACGTCAAGGCAGCCACGAACAATCCCGCCAGCAGCGGGTGCAGGTATTCGATGGCGGCATACACCACCAGGTATTCCGTTTGTGCGGGGGTGAGAGCGGGCAGCAGCAGGTACATGGCAATGCCCAGCAAGGGCGATAGGATGCCAAAACCGCCATACAGCAAGGCAGCCAGGTAGGTACCATGCACCGCTGTGGCTTCATTCTTGGCCGACATAGAACGCTGCATCAAATCCTGGGCAGGCAGGCTGCCCAAGCCCACCGCCATCCAGGCCGCCAGCCAGTAGAGCCACCCGGTCAAGCCCGTATACCCCAGATACCCTTCAGTGGCATCTGGCAATATGGTGAAGGCGTTCGAAACAAACATTGCTCCGGTGGTGTTCTGCAGGAACTGCTGCCAGCCCCCCACCTGCGACATCACCGTCCAGAAGATCAGCAGGATGCCGCCTGAGGTAAGGAACATCTGCATAAAATCCAACAGCGTATCTGCCCACATACCACCCAACATGGTGTAGAAAATGACCACCACCGCCACAAACAACATGCCTATCGAGAGCGGCCAGCCCAGCAATGCCTGTACGATCGCCCCGCCGGCCACAATTTGGGCAGCGGTCCAGCCAAAGTAGGCAATCAACTGGGTGATTGACCCCGCCAGCGCCATGCCTTTGCCAAAGCGCCGCTCAAAGAAATCGATGGCGGTCATATAACGCGCGCGGCGCATAATGCGAATGAAGAAGAAACCGGAGAGTGCCAGGCACAGCACAGCCCCAAAAGGATCAAACACCACCCCCTGGAATCCCCACTGATAGGCAGCCGAACTGGCCCCCATGATGGTTTCGGCAGCAAACCAGGTAGCCATGATCGATGCGCCCGCCAGATAGATGGGCAGGCGCCGCCCCGCCACGACATAATCATCGGATGTTTTTACCTTGCGTGAAGCCAGGTAGCCAACCAGCAACCGGATCAGGAAGAAGAACAGGATGGCAGCAATGATCCAGGTGATGGAATCATTTTGGGTGAAATTCATTCCTTACCCCGCCTTTCCCAAAGGCTGCTGCTGGGTGATGCAATGGATATTGCCGCCGCCCAACAGGATTTCTTTGGCATACACCCCCACCACCTTGCGTTCAGGGAAGATTTCCTGCAGCGCTGATAACGCCGCCTGGTCATGGCGGTCACGGAAGGTTGGCACAACCACGCCGTTATTGACAATCAGGAAATTGATGTAAGAAGCCGCCATGCGGTCACCTGCCAGACGCGGCAGGGTGCCGTCGACAGCATCCACGCCCTGACTTTCTTCTTCGCTGATCAACACCGGATCCGGTTGATGGATTTTGTGCACCTTCAACGTACGCCCGCGCGCATCCTGGGCGTGTACCAGTACTTCGTAGGCTTCGCGTGATATCTCATACTGCGGATCTTGCGGGTCATCTGTCCAGGTCACAATCACCTCGCCCGGGCGGGCTACTGTCATAATGTTATCGACGTGCCCATTGGTTTCATCATTAAATACGCCGCGCGGCAGCCAGATGATTTTATCAATGGCAAGATACTCAGCCAGCACAGTCTCTATTTCAGCCTGACTCAATGCCGGATTTCTGCCTTCGTCCAACAGGCATTCAGCGGTGGTGAAGAGGGTCCCTTCACCATCAACATGGATAGACCCTCCCTCCAGCACGATCGGCGCCCGGTAGCGGCCCAGCTCTTCAATATTCAGCACTTTTTGCGGCACAAGGTCGTCTTGTTCCCAGGGAAAATATAGCCCGTTGACTAAACCGCCCCAGGCATTGAACACCCAATCAATCCCGCGCACCTCTCCCTGGTCATTGATCACGAAGGTCGGGCCGCAGTCCCGAATCCAGGCATCATCATAGGATAGCTCGACCACCCGCACCTGGGGTGGAAGCATCTGCCGCGCATGTTGAAATTGGGCGCGGCTGACCCCCATACTGACCGGCTCAAATTGCGCTATGGCATTGGCTACCTCAACAAACGTGGATTGCGCAGGTTTAGCGCCCATGCGCCAGTTATCGTTCCGTTCCGGCCATAGCATCCAGGTTTTGGCATGCAACTCAAATTCACCCGGCATGCGAAACCCATCAGACCTGGGTGTGCTCTCAAATGTTGTATACATCGACAACTCCTCTCACTCTGTTTGATTATGCTGCCATGCCTTCCAAAGAAAACCACAGAAGGCATGGCAGACATGCTTTTTGCATCGGAAAGCGACCTTATTTCTGCGCTGGTTTGATCAAAAACTCACCCACCACCAGGGTCAACACCACACCGATCAGAACCGGCGCGGCAAATGCCCAATCGACAGGCTCGCCAGGCACCCATACAAAGAAGACCACCGCCTGGACAATAAAGAGCTCGCAAATCACCACCAACAAAGCCAGGAACCAGCGTGGCCCTTTCAACCGGTAGGGTCGTTCAATATCTTTGTCTTTGTCGCGCAGTTTCAAATAGGCGGGGAACATGACCAGGTAAGGCAGCAGGAAGACCATCGAGCTGAAAGCGAACAAGGTCCAAAACAGATCCTCGGCGGTACCGGCCATAAACCCATACAGAATGATCACGATCGTAGAAACGATACCGGTGATCAAAAAGGCATTCACCGGGGTTTTGTTAACCGGATGCAGCTTGCCAAAAACCTTGGGTAGTTCGCCATCACCAGCCGCCTCGGCAGCGGTTTTGTTGGCGCCCATGGTCCAGGTCACCATATTGGCAAAGAAGCTATACAGTGCCATGATGCCCAACACGACCACAAACGCACCACCCAGACCACCTTCACCAAACAGGATCAGGAAGGTATCAATGATGCCCTCCACCAGCCCCAGGTCATCCAGGGGCAAAGCCACCAGCATACCGACGGTGCCAAGCAAATAGAAGACAGCAATCAAAATACCAGAGAGAATGATAGCCCGCGGAATGGTCTTGCCAGGTTCTTTCAGTTCTTCTCCTGCCCCCGACATCAGCTCAAAGCCCATAAAATTATAGACAATCACCGGCAGGAAGAACAAACCGGCATCCCATTTGGGCAGCAGGGCGCTTAAGGATAGGTCATTGGCAATGCCATTGCGGGAAGCATACACAAAACCTGCCACACCAAGCACCACCATGATCACCGCTTTGAAAATGGCGCCAATATTGGGAACCCATTTGGAGGTTTCCAGGGTCACACAACCAATCGCCACCGTGATCCAGGTCATCACAATACCGATCAGAATTTGCGCCCACAAACCCAGGTCCGGTGCAAACAGTTGCGCAAACATACCGGCAAACAGGATGTACACCGCCGGCATCCACAGCGCTACATTGATCCAATACAACCAGGTGGTGCGTGCGGCCCAGCGACCGCCAAAAGCGCGGTTAATCCACACATACAGGCCGCCCTGCTCA
>Ga0334882_1001299_pt1 | contig 30535 bp, 27 predicted proteins | sample GraSluR1_MG_5_FD_207226 | JGI IMG/M metagenome (GOLD analysis project Ga0334882, IMG submission 207226) | Sludge microbial communities from methane-producing bioreactor in Wageningen University, Netherlands - Granular Sludge_15_04-R1 | ecosystem: Engineered > Bioreactor > Anaerobic >... | reverse complement strand
GAAAAAGACGATGACAACCATCGCCATCAACATGAGCATGGCCAGCTTGAGAACCCATACAAACAAGGCGTCAAGAATTTTCTTGAACTGCTCCATGGGATACCTCCAATAGGGATGATATGGCAAAGAGCGTGGGGTTTCGCAAGAAACCCCACACCCTTTGGAATCTGATTCTAATTTACTTCACAGCCTTGATTTTCTCAACCCATGATCTCTGAGCATCGTTGAGCTGGCTCTGATAGAGGGGAGCCATGGCGGCGGCGAATTCAGCCTGGTTGTTGATCTTGTTGATCTGGCTGCCGGCAGCACGTACCTTGGCTTCGCTCTTCTTCTCGTACTCAGCCCATGCAGCAACCTGCTTTGCCTGGGATTCCTTGGCAGCCTTCTTGATGATGGCCTGGTCCTCGGCGGAGAGCTTGTCCATGGTGATCTTGCTGGCGATGATCATCTCGGGAACACGGGTGTGCTCGTCGATGGAGAAGAACTTGGCAACTTCGTAGTGACTGGAAGAGTCATAGGAAGGCCAGTTGTTCTCAGCACCGTCGATAACGCCGGTCTGCAGGGCACTGTAGACGTCGCCGTATGCCATCGGAGTGGGAACTGCACCAAGAGCCTGTACCAGACCCATCATGAGTGCGGATTCCTGGACGCGGATCTTCATGCCCCTGAGGTCGGCAACCGTATAAATCGGCTTCTTGGTGTTGTAGAAGGAACGAGCGCCGCTATCGTAGTACACGAGGCCGACAAAGCCCTTCTCTTCCATGCTGTCGAGGAAGAACTGCCCGATCTCACCATTGAGAACATTCCACATGTGGTTTGCATCGCGGTAGAGGTACGGCATCTGCAGTGCATTCAGCAATGGCTGGAAGGAAGCCAGCGGGGAGATGGAGACACGGGTGAAATCGATGCCGCCAAACTGGACCTGCTCGATGGCACTCTTCTCATCAGCGAGCTGACCCTGGGGGTACACTTCGATCTTGATGCGGCCATTGGTGTATTCACCAACGAGGCGAGCGAACTCTTCATCACCAACAACGGTGGGATAGCCGATAGGCTGGTTGTCTGCAAGACGGAGTACAATCTGCTTCTGGGCAGCTGCACCTTTCTCCTGACCACCCTGTGCAAAAGCCGGAGCTACAAGCAGGGCGACCATCAATACGGTCAACATGATTTTTTTCATTTCGGTTCCTCCTTCAGGAACAATAGATATTTGGTTCTGCTACAGTATCCTCGACCTGGAGAGAGGAAAAAAGCCGGAAAAATCGGGAAAATTGAGGAAGTTTCTTCCTTTTGTCCTACCAAAACCCTTATTTAAGACTTGTTTAGTGGCTTTGGGTACAAAATATCGCAAATCCTCACCGGTGGATTTCTTCCTGCATTCAGCTTCCTTCATGCTATACTGGCTCATCATGGATAGTGAACACACACCTAAGCGAACAGGAACACTCCGAGGCTGGCTCCTCTCCTACAACCTGGCGATGCTCTCGATCATCCTTGCCTTGGTGATCATCCTTTTCAGCTTGGTTTTCTCCCTGCTTGCACAGATGCAGAACCGCAACAACCGCTACGAGGCCCTCAACACCCTCAGCGGGCAGCTGGTACAGAGCAGAGCACTCTTTCGAGCCATATCCACCGAACAAACCGATACCACAAGCCTGCTTGGGGATTATGCCATCCTCGACCGTGAAATACAGATTACCTTGCACCGACTGGCCATCGATTATGCAACTGACAGTGAGCGCTATTTCCTCCATCGAGGCATAGCAAACGGACTGGACTTCATCAATACATCGCTTTCGACCCTGCGGTCGATGGACAAGTCACAGAGCCTGGAGTACTACAACCTCTTCTATACCGCCGACAAGGTATATACCTACCTGCAGGACTACTCATTCAACCACTATCTTTCAGCCGTGGTCGAAGCCGATGTGAACTGGATGCAAGAAGCCCGTCAGAGAATCCTCAACTACCGTTCCTTGGCTGTTCTCCTCTTCCTCCTCATTGCAGTCACTTACAGCATTGCCGTCTACAAGATGACCATGCGTTTGGTGAATCCCGTCAATGAGATGGTACAAACGGCACGAGACATTTTCCATGGGAAATTCGAAGGCCCTGCAATTTCCCTTACCGGACCTGATGAACTGCGCTACCTCGAGGAGAGCATGAACCAGATGCGCCAAAGCCTGAAAGAACGGCTCCAAATGATCGAGGAGAACGCCAAGCTGGAGAAGACGGTCCATGACCAGGAGTTGGAACAGATGCGAACCACACGGGAGCTGGAAAAGGCCCGCTACAAAGCCCTGCAGTCGCAGATCAACCCTCACTTCCTCTTCAATACCCTGAACATCATCAGCCGTACCGCTCTCTTTGAGAACGCCAACAGCACCGTTGACCTCATCGACAGCCTCGCATCCATCTTCCGGTACACCTTGGAGTACCATGATGACGTCTCCTTGAAAGAAGAGTTGCAGTTTGTACGCGAGTATCTGACCATCCAGCAGTTCCGGTTCAAGCAGCGGCTGACCTTCACCATAGACTGTCCCGCAGAGCTTGGGGACCTGCGACTTCCCCCGCTGGTGATCCAGCCCTTTGTCGAGAATGCCATGGTGCACGGCCTTGAACCAAAAGTGGAGGGAGGCTCTGTGCACATTACGGTAGAGAAGATGAGCCGAAAGGTGAAGATCTCCATCATCGATACCGGGGTGGGCATCGATCTGGCAAAACTCAAGGAACAGAGAGTCGAAAGCAAGCAGCACATCGGCATCAAGAATATTGCAGACCGGCTCAAGCTCTACTTCAAGGGAAAAAGCGAGGTGATCATTGAGCGCGCAAGCGAAGCGGGAGGGACGATAGTCACCCTGTTGCTCCCCTATCGTACAGGAGGCAAGAAGCATGTATACGCTGCTGATAGCTGATGACGAGCCGCTCGAATGTGATGCCATTGAACTGCTGGTGACCCGAGCCAACCTGCCGGTGCGTGTCATCAAAGCGCGCAACGGAGCCGAGGCAGTCGAAATGGACAAGCGCTTCGGTGCCCATATCGCCTTTTTGGATATCCGCATGCCAGGCATGGACGGCATTGAGGCCGCAAAGTTCATCCGAGCTCAGAACCCTTCATGCCAGATTGTCTTTCTCACTGCCTGGAGCACCTTTGAGTTTGCCCAACAGGCCATCCGCCTGCGTGCGAGCGAGTATTTGGTAAAACCGGTGCAACGCAAGGAAGTCTATGACCTGCTCGACCGACTTATCGCAACACTGGACCAACAGAAAGCCCAGGCGATTGCCCAAAAGGAGGAGATGCGCGAGGTACTGAACCTCTTCTCCCGTGAGTTCTTTGCCGCTTTGAAATTCGGAAGAATCTCTGAAGAGGCCATGCAAAGCTACTTCTCCATGCAAGGCATCACCATTGAGGAAGGCATAGCCTTGGTCATCGGTGGCTTGGAGGAGAACCAAGTCCAAAGCTTCTTCCTCCATGGAAGAACCTGGGGCAAGCTGCAAATCAGCTATTTTCCCTCGGTTGATCGAATGACGGTCCTGCTTTTCACCAGCCAAAGCGCCAAGGTGGTGGAACAGATTGCAGGTCTTGATGAGGAGTATCGGTTGGTAATCGGTACCGGTTTGCCCTTTGCCTGCCGTACCGAGATACCTCACTCCATCACCACCGCCTCCATTGCCTATACCCACGCCTATCGGCAGAACATCCACTTCCAACGCTATAGCGAAGTGCTCCGAATCCCAAAGGACAGAGCACAAACCCAACAGTTGGCTACCCAGATGATAGGTCTGACACTGGAGGGGAAACGAGAGAAAGCAAGAACGATTGCCCATGAGTTGCTCGACTACGTCAACCTCACCTCTGAGCGTGAGCAAGACGCACTTGATGAGTTGTATGAGTTTTTCACCCTTTTCGTGTACGAAATAAGCAAGAATATCCCCCTGTTGCCTCAGGACAAGGTGCCTAGGTCCTCAGTCATGGAGCAGGAAATGTATGTGATGGACCGTATCGACCTTGCCTGTGAGGCGGTTGAGCGTGACAAACAGGACCGCTACGAGCGGCCCTTCTCCTTCATTCGCCAGTATGTGGCCGAGCACCTTTCCATGAGCCTGACCAGTGAAGACCTTGCCGCCCTGATCGGCATCAACACCAAGTATTTCAGCCAACTGTGCAAAACGTACCTAGGGTCACCCTTCGTTGAGTACCTGACCAAAGTGCGGATGGAGAGGGCATATGCACTGCTCTCTGATGAGGGTTGCACTGTACGGGAGGCTGCGGAAAAAACTGGTTTCACCGACACGAACTACTTCTCTCGGGTGTTCCGCCAGTACCATGGGCACAGCCCATCCGCACTCAAAGAAAGTCCTGCCGACAAGGAGTGAAAAAGTCGAGAACCACCCCTTCTTCCAGGCATTTCACGGCATGTATCACATCTGCTTGAAACAGGAGTGAGTCGCCGGGACCCACCTTGTGCTCCTCGCCTTCACAGGTAAAGACAAACAAGCCCGATTGTACGTAACTGATCTGCCGGTGGGGATGGGAGTGCGCAGCACCCTCTCCACCCGCTTCGAACTTCACTTCCACCAGCATCATCTCCTCATTGTAAGAGAGAATGCGACGGGTCTTTCCACTTCCAAAATCCTCGAGCTTTGTCTCGGTATACAGGGTTTTCTTCATGACTTGTTCTCCTTGTCGGCTGGGTACGGCCACTGCTCGGCTTGTACCAGGATGGTGGTGCAGGGTGTTTTCGGACTCTCAAGATGTTGGATGAGCAAGAGCGCTGATGCATAGCCGATATGATAGAGTGGCTGAATCACGGAAAAGTCGTTGATGACCTCCATCACCGAGGCACTTACTCCTGCGGTGAGAACATTCGGTGTTTGCTGTTTGGCCAGCCTTACGGCTACCTTGGAGAGCACCTGGCTCAGGCCGATGATCGCATCATAATCACTGAAAACAGGAGCGTCCCCATGGGGATACACCAGCTTCTCCTGCCGGTAGTACTCCAACTCATCCACCTCAAGCACCGTGGCCTCGATGCCATGCCGCCCACATGCTTGGCGAATACCTGCCAGCCTCTCTTCGGTACTGGTGGTCACAATGCCCGAGAGCACCAGAGGACGACGAACCCCCTTTGCAAAGAGGTTCTCCATCAGATCATCCATCGCCTTGGTGTTGTCACACTGTACCTTGCTGAACGGCTCACCACTGATGCAGCGATCCAGCTGTACCAAGGGGATGTGAGCTTTTCGCGAGAGATCGAGAATGGCCTTGTTGACCTGAAGCGATGAGGGTGAAAGCAACGGGGAGAAGATGAGACCGAGCACCCCTTGCTGGATGAAGGAGGCAATCTTCTCGGTCACCTTGCCATTCTCAAGGTGGGTATTGCAGTAAAGCGTATGATAGTTGTGTTTCCACAGCGCATCATGCAAACCTTCAAGCAAGAATGAAGCAAAGGCAGGCGTGTAGTTGTCCAAGGCGATGCCAATGAGCCGGGAGCCGGCAGCGGGTTCTTCCTCTACCTTGGCAGTCACAAAAGTGCCCAGTCTTCCCTCACGGTACTCCAAAAGCCCCTCACCAACCAGTTGGCTCACCGCACGGCGCACCGTTACCCGGCTCACCGAAAAGAGGGTTGCCAACTGGCGTTCAGCAAGGATCTGTTCCCCAGGCTTCCAGAACCCTTCGCGGATTCTTGCAAGGATCTCCTGATAGACTGTCTCCGACTTGGACTTCTCGTTCATCATTGGCTTAGTGTACGAACCTTTATCCTGTATGTCTGTACCTCAAAGGGTCTGAAGAGGCATTTTTTTTCTTGGGCAATGACTTCTTCGAGCATATTTGCCAGCTTCAGCGAATGAGCATCCAGATGTGGACAGAAAGAGAGCGTCGCCTTTCCTCCGATGCCAAGCCATTCGCGGATGCGGATGACCAAATCCTGGCCATCCTCGCTGATCTTCACCGTCTCCACCGCAAACTGCTTTTCCGCTACCTTCACCAAGGGCTCAAAGCGTTCCTTCACAGCCAGGGGAGGGTTGTTCAACCCTGATGCCTGCTCATACACACAACCCAAATCGTCGCCGACGATCAGAGAGTAGGTGAAGGTATGCACACCCAAATCAGCTTCACTGTCCGGGGCTGAAGGAGAGCGCAACAGCGAAATGGAGAGCTCTCCTGCATGCGCCCCATAGCCGTATTTGCTGTCACTTGCCAGTGCAAAGAGTATCGAGCGATCCTCAAGGGCCGCGAACTTGTGCGCAGGAACCTCGAACTTAGCCCGCTCGAGGGAGGTATTGGTGTGCGTTTCTCGTCTGATGTACCCGAAGGGGACATCGAAGAGAGCCTGATCGCATCTGATTGAAGTCGGAAATTCTGCACGTAGCAATGTGTGACGTTCCTTCCAGTCGACTTCGGTGACAAAATCAATGCGTCGGTACTTCTTGTGGATGGTCATCATCTGCTTCAGGCTTGAGTGAAGTCCGACCTTTGCATGATAGGTGATGAGCAGGCACTGCTCATCCTCAACACGCTCAGTCTCACTAAAGGATTTCAACCGTGTTTGCTTCTCCAAGCTATCACTCTCAATGTCCCAAGCATCCCAAAAAACCGGATAGTCTTCACCGATGGTGAGCGTGTTGAGAGCCCTACCCTCTTCGACCAATTCCCGCTCCCCTTCTCCTAGCAGCAGTGACGTGATACCGCCCATGCCATCCAAGGCTAGGGTCGCCCACTCGGTTCGTACCTGTGCAGAGGGAGCAACGGTTTGGCTTGGCTTGCTCTTGCTCTGCTTGCCTGCTTCGAAGGCGGCAAGAGCCGTTCCATCGCCGAGCGGCAAGACAAACCCATTGGTATTGAGCAGGTAGTCACCCTGGTAGGGTGCAAATGCCTTTTCCAAGAGAGCAAAAGCCTTCTCGTACGAAGCAAGAGCCTCCTCATTCACTTTCTGGATGGATGAGCCGGGAAGGATATCGTGGAATTGATTGACCAGAACCGCCTTCCATGCCTCAGACAGGGATGCTCTCAACGCTTGAACATCATCGCCTCTGCTGAACAGCACACTGGTCAGGTACTCATACCCGTGCAACAGGCCCTCCAGCCTTCGGTTCCACCACTTCAGTTTTGCTTGGCTGGTATAGGTGCCCCGGTGCAGCTCCAGATAGAGTTCGCCCTTATACACAGGAAGGCGGGAAGTATCGGCAAAAATCTGCTGCATTGCTGAGCTGACGCTGCTCCACCTGTTTCGGGGAAGTCCTTGCAGATCTGCTTCCCGCTTGGCCAGTTCCAGATCGCTTCTCAGCGTTCCTCCTCCACCATCGCCCTCTCCTACCGAACGCATCAGTTCCGGCTGGATCTCCTTGTGCAGGACACTCTGATACGCCTTTGCAAGGCCCTCCGGATCATTGGTCCCCTCATACGCACCTTGGATCATATGGGCGGGAATCTGGGTGCCGTCAAGCGACTCCCAGAGAAAAATATCATAGGGAAAGCGGTTGGTGTCATTCCAGCTCAGCTTGCTGGTGACAAAGTACTGAACTCTGCAGCCCACCAGAATCTGGGGAAGAGCTGCTGTATAGCCGAAGGAATCCGGAAGCCAGAAGGTATCAGCCTCATACCCATCAAATAACTGCCTTGTGGTCTGACGACCCAGGATATTCTGCCGTATCAAGGACTCGCCTGAGGGAAGCATGCAGTCAGGCTCGACATAGCACACCCCGTTGGGCTCCCAACGGCCGGTCTTGGAGTATACCTCCTTGATACGGGAGAAAACGGAGGGATACTCTTTCTTGAGGGCCTCCATCTGGGCCGGTTGGCTGAAGAGAAAGACAAAGTCAGGATACTCCTGCAAAAAGTTCACCATGTTCAGGGCAGTACGGGCTGCCTTGCGGGTGGTCTCTGCGATGGGCCAGAGCCAGGCGTGGTCAAGATGGGCATTGCCCACCGAAAGAATCTGGGGAGCTATGCTGCCATTTTTCGCTTCAAGCAACCCTTTCAACTGCTCTCTTACCTCCCGAGCCTGAGGCTCTGGAGAAGCAAGAAGACTTAGGGAGGAAAGAGCCTGGTGGAGCGTAGAAACCAGATGCTGGTAATGGTACTCTGTCGGGTCCAGTGTTTTGGAGAGCTGACGCAAGACCAATACATCGTAGTAGAGCGCATAGGTTTGTTCACACCGCCTCAGCAACTTGGGTTGCTTGAAAACCAAGGGATACGCTTGTTTCTTGACCGCAACGCAGGTCTGCACTCTCCCCCCTTCGCTGGGATGGTAGCCGGGAAAGCGGTGGCCGCCCCAAGCTTGCAGCACCACGGTGATGTTGCGACCAGCGTAAGCTGTCACCTCAAGCTTGCGGTGGAACGGATTGGTTGCCCCTACCGGCACTCCGTCGATGTAGATGAGGGTGTCAGTTTCCGTGTCCAAAAGCAAGAAGAACCGCTGCTCATACTTTGGGACCTCAATGGAGGCCTTGAACCAGTGGTCGGTCCAAGGCTTACCATAGGCGAAGGGAAACGTGACACTTGCATACTCGCCTTCGTACACCCCTTCAGTTTGCATCTCCACACTCTCTGCATAGCTGAAGGTGAGGTCTGCCACCTCTTCATAGGCGTATTGTTCAAGCATCGCCAGATACTGGTCTATCCGTTTTTCCACCTTTCTTTGCAACATGGCTTCAGACCCCCACTTTGTCGAGAGCTCGGTTGAGGTCGGCTTGCAAGAGATCGAACTCCTCGATGCCTGCATGCAACCTGACCAGGGTAAGCCGATCACGTGGGATGGGAGCGGTATCGGCATATTTGACAGCGGCCGGGAACACCAAACTCTCATAGCCACCCCAGCTTACCGCCCGCTTGAAGAGGGTGAGGCTGTTCACAAACTGCTTCACATCCTCAAGACGGTCGGTCTTCAGATGAAAGCTGAACAGGCCGCTTCCTCCCCGCATCTGCTCTTTGGCAAGCTCGTATTGGTTGAAGGAAGGAAGTAGCGGATACAGCACATCCTCCACCTTCGGGTGGTTCTCCAGCATGGTTGCCAGTTTCAGGGCATTCTGGTAGTGCTGGGGCATTCTCAGGTGCAGGGTCCTCAGGTTTCGCATGATCAACCAAGCCTGGAATGGATCGGGAACCGGACCGAGAGGAAGGAACTGGTGTTCAAAGATGGCCTTCATGTGCGCATCATCACCGGCAATGACACCTCCGATGATATCGCTGTTGCCACCGATGTACTTGGATGCGCTGTGAATGACCAGATCGATGCCTGCATCGATGGGGTTCTGGAAGTACGGGGTGGCCCAGGTATTGTCGATCACCGTCGTAATGCCCTTGCTGCGGGCGAGGTCGGCAACCATCTTCAGCGGTTGCAGCTTGAAGGTCAGGGTTGTCGGACTCTCCAGGTAGATGAGGCGGGTATTGTCCCTGATGGCCTCCTCAAACTCAGCGATGTCCGTCCCGTCGACATAGGTGTGCTCGATTCCGAACTTTGCAAGGTAGGTGTTGAAGAAGTACTGCACCCACGTATAACAGTCACGCACGACCACCGCATGGTCTCCACTTTTAAGGGTAGAGAGAATTGCCAATGAGGATGCAGCAACTCCACTCGACACCAGCTTTGCACGCTGGGCGTGTTCAAGTGAGGCCAGCTTCTCCTCACACAGGTTGACCGTGGGGTTGTTTCCGCGGGTGTACAGGTAGTGGCTGTCTTCATCGGCCAGTGCGTCCCGAAACTCCTCATAGGAGGGGAAGCAGAAGATGGATGTCTGAAATATGGGTGGGCTCACCGCGTGGAAGGGCAGGTCCCGCTCTCCCTGGTGCAGCAGGATTTCCGTCAGAGGAGTTTTCAAATCTGTGTGCATAACGTACCTATCATCCTTTCACGCTTCCTTCGGTAAGGCCGGCAACGATGTACTTCTGGCCGAATCCGAACACAATCATGGTGGGAAGCAGTGCGATTACAATACCAGCGCTCATCACATCCCAGCTGATGCCAGCCTTGCTGATGAACGAATTGAGTGCGACTGGGACGGTCATCTTGTCATTGGACATCAAGAGCATGACGGCCAGAAAGAGCTCGTTCCAGATGTTTATGAAAGCAAAACAAAAGATGGCAGCCATTCCCGGGCGGGTAATGGGCAGGACAACATGAAAGAGTGACTGGAACATCGAACAGCCGTCGATTTTCGCTGCTTCTTCCAAGCTGACGGGAATACGGTCGAAGAACCCCTTGCTCATGATTGTAGAGAAGGCAATGACAGTGGCAACATAGACCAGCATCAGCGCTGCGGTGCTGTCCACCCACCCGAGCTTGGAGAACATGGTGAAAATGGGCACCATGATGAGGAAGGTCGGGATTGTCTGGGTGAAGTAGAGAGCAAGCTGGAGGATGCCCTTGGTCCGTTGCCTTGGATACCGGGAGAGAGAAAAACCACTGAGAATGGAGACCGCCATTGCCAGCAGGCTGGAGATGAGGGCCACTACCAATGAGTTGCGGAAGTAGAGAGAGAAGCTGGAGAAGGAGAAGAGCTTTCGGTAGCTGTCCAGCGTCGCTGAAGTGGGCAGGTACTGTAGGGGCATGGTATAGATCTCTTTCGGCCCCTTGAGGCTGGTCACCACAATCCAATAGAGCGGAAATACTGCGGCCAGGACATAGAAGGCCAACAAGACAAACCGGCCGATGGAGAATACGGTCTGCTTTTTCATAGGTTGTCCCCTCCCTTTTCGGTCAGTCGCAGATAGAGCATTGCATAGGCGAAGAGGAGAATCATGATGATGAGCCCGATGGCCGAGCCCTGTCCATAATCGTACTCCTTGAAGACTTTGTTGATCATTTGGGTAGCAAGGATATTGGTCCGGTTGACCGGGCCCCCATTGGTCATGGCGTAGATGATGTCGGGGAAGTTCACGATCCACATGGTACGCAAAAGGATTGTGCTCACGATGGTCGGTTTCACATAAGGAACCGTTACGGAGGTAAACTTGCGGATAGCCCCTGCCCCATCGAGGGTAGCTGCCTCATAGAGCTCGTTGGGTACCGACTGCAGGGCGGCAAGCAGCATGATGCCGAAGAAGGGAACCCCATACCAGATGTTGGGGATGATGACGCTGATCATCGCGAGGTTCGGGTTGGACAGAAAGCCAATTGGTTGGGACAAAAGCCCGATACGCATCAGCATATCGTTGACCAAGCCAAACTGGCCGTTGAAGAGCCAAGCCCAGGTAAGGCCGATGGCAAAGCCGCTGAGCGCCCAGCCATAGAAGACAAAAGCCGTATAGATGCCTCTTCCAGCAAAAGGTTTCTTCAACAGAAGAGCAAGACCGAACCCAAGCACAAATTGAAAGAAGAGCGAACCGAAGAGCCACACTGCCGTGTTGAGCAGAATTTGGGCAAATCTGATATGCGGATCACTCATGACCGCCTTGAAGTTGTCGAAGCCGTTGAACTTCAGTTGGTTCAAGTCAAAGAGATTGTAGTTCTGGAAGGCCATGACGGTCCCCCGAAGTACGGGATAGTAGATAAACGCCGTAAGGAAGAGCAACGCTGGAACCAACATCCAACGATAAAATTTCCGTTCCATCATCACCACCTGTCAAGAGATGCTTCCGGGGTTCACGCACCCCGGAAGCAGTATACACCGAATACTTATTTCCAGTAGTCTTCCCAGCTCTTGATCGCCTGGTCGACGGTGGTGCTGCCCAGCAAGAGGGACTGCATCGTCTGTTCCTGGATCTGAGCCCATGCAGGATACTTTGGATTGTCAAGAGGATACTTCACGAATACATACGTAGCCGGATCGGACATTTCGATCTCCCAGGACTTGTACACCCCGCTGGAGAAGTACGGGTCGTTGGCGTAGGTCGAGGTGTGCACCGGAAGCGGACCATAGGCGCGGCAGAAGTCTGCATTGTTCTCTGCATTGATCATGAAAGAGATGAAGTCCCATGCCAGGTCTTTGTGCTTGCTGGTGGTAGGAATGCCCAAACCTGCAAAGCCGTAGTCGAGGTAGGTCTTGCCACTTGCACCGACGGGCATCGGGATGACGGTCCACTGTGAGGGATCGAGAGCTTCGGCAACCATGCTCACCGTATCAGGATCCTGTACGAGGAACGGAGTGGTTCCGCTGATGAAGCCATTGACCTGCTCGTTGAAGCCCCAGTTGATACCATCGGAAGGAACGGCCTTCTTGTACAGGTCCACATAAGCAGCCACTGCCTTGCGGGCAGCAGGGGTGGAGAATGCAAAGGTGCCATCGGTGGTCTTGTAGATGTTGTCAACATTGATGTTGGCCACATCGCTGAGGATCAGGATGTCGGAAATCTTGAATGCGCTGCCCTTTCCGCGGAAACCGAAGCCGTACTGGTTGGGAGCCTTGCCGGTAATGGCAATGGACATCTTGTACAGTTCGTCGATGGTCTTGGGCATGGTGGTGAAACCGTGCTTGGCAAGGATGTCAGTGCGAACAAACAAGCCCTTCACGAAGAAGAACTGGGGAAGCAGGTAGGGAGTGTCATTGACCGTCTTGGCTGCAGTCATGGTAAGCGGCAGAAGATCGTCGCCCTGGTCCCAAGCCTTGAGGTAGCTGGTCAGATCAACAAGCTTGTTGTTGTTGACGAACTGCTTCACGGTATGGTCGCGGACTTCAATGATGTCCAGCTCCTGATTGCTGTTGAGCATCAGGGTAAGCTTGTTGTCGGCCTGCTCGTACGGGGGGGAGACCAAGTTGATCTTTACGTTGGGATTCTGTGCCTCGTATTTGGCAATCAGCTCCAGAATCTGTGTTGTGCGGGAGGGACTGGTCATCGTCTCCACAAAGGTCAAGGTAACCGGGCCACTCGCCACTTCCTTGGTTCCCGCAGCAAAAGCCGGGGAGAGAACCAGCAAGAGGGCACAGAGCACGAACAAAACAGTCATGTGCTTTTTCATTTCCAAACTCCTTTCATTCGGTATCACCAAGTATACACTTGGTAATACCAATTCTACCATCAATCACAGAGTTGTCAATGAAAGTCGCACAGCAATTCCCTGAGAGCGGAAGCGTCTCCACTGTTTGCACTGCCAATGGTATGGACAATCGGCCCAGCATAGTGGATGGCGGTGAGCCCTGCTTCCACCGAATTCCAATCCAGACATCCCTGCCCTACCGGCAAACCGGTGTTCTCCCGTACATGGAGACAATGCAGATAGATGCCTGCCTGCTCAATCGCCTTGGAGAGGCTGCGCTCCTCAATATTCATGTGGAAGGTATCCAGATCGATGCCGAAGTTGGGGTGATTCACCGCATGGATGAGCTTGAGAGCCTGCTCTGCGGTGTTCACCAAACAGTGCTCATAGCGGTTGACCGGACGAAGATTCAGCACCACATCCTCCTCCTCTGCAACAGGGGTGAGCGAACGCAGGCTTTTTACGCTCTGATCCCAGTGTTCTGCTTTGTGCGCTGCATAGGGTTCATTGAACGAGTGCTGTGCATACAGCGGCCCTGAGAGTGATCCTCCACCCAGCTCTCCAAGCAACTTCATCAGCTCCTGCATCCTGTGGACTGCAGATCTACGCACGTCCTCATCAAGACTGGAGAGGTCCCACCCAACGGGAGGAACCAAGGCATAGGAGAGGTCCATTTGGTTGTTTCGTGCTTCGAAAAGGAGGCGCTTACGACCCCATGGGCTCATCTCAAGCAAGGCGAGTCCATCCAGTTCGAGTTGGTCATAGCCGAGTGACTTGGCTTTCTCAGGCAGTAGGGCTGTGTCCACTGCCTGCATTTCCCAGTGAATGCCGACTCTTCTCATACACTACCCTCTGACTCAGTATACCAGAGGGTGGATGAGGGAGCTAGCCTTTCACAGCTCCCATAGTAAGACCCTTCACCACATACTTTTGGAAGAACATGGTAAGGATGATGGCCGGTGCCATGATGGTAACCGCTGCTGCCATGACGGCCCCCCAGTCGACCTCGACATAGGAGAGGAAGTTATAGACTGCAATCGGAAGCGTCCTGGTTTTCTGTTGGCTCAACACCTGGCTGAACATGAAGTTGTTCCAACTGAAGATGAAGGAGAGCGTCGTTGCAGTCACAATTCCGGGGCCGGAAAGAGGCAAGAGAATCTTCACGAAGGCACTTTGCTGGGTAAGTCCATCAACCATCGCAGCTTCTTCCAACTCACGCGGCACCGAATCGAAATAGGGTGACATGACCCAGACCACCAACGGAAGGGCAATGAGCATGTGGCTGAGGATCAGGGCAATATAGCTGTCCATCAGGCGCAATCGGGAGAAAACGATGTACCAAGGCATCAAAAATGAGATACCGGGCATCAGGCGTGCAATCAGGATGAAGATGGAGAGTTTCTTCTGCTTGTAGCGGGCAATCGAGTATGCAGCAGGAAGGCCGAGAACAAGGCTGAAGAAGACACTCACCACTGAGACGATGAGCGAGTTCTTCATATAATGGAGGAAATCCTGTTCGATGAAGACCCGCTCGTAGTTCTGCATCACCGGAGTGAAGACGAACTTAGGCGGCCAGCTGATGATATCCACCTGCGTCTTGAAGGAGCTCATGAGCATCCAGATGAAGGGGAAGAGGATCGGGATGATGATCAGGGCAAGTGTGAGGAGGAACAGGATGGAGTGGACAGGATTCTTTTTCATGGCAACCTCCCCTACTGCTCAAAGGCACGACGCAGTCGCATGACGGCGAGGCTGAAGAGCAAGACGATGAGAAACAGGAAGACCAGCATTACCGCGCTCTGTCCCATTCTGAAATACTCGAAACTATACTTGAAGGCGAGTACGTTGAGGTTCTCTGAGGCGTAGCCAGGCCCCCCTCCCGTCATCGAGTAGATGATATCGTAGGTTTTCAAGGCATCGATTGCCCTGAGGATGACCGCAGTCAGGATGGTGGGCATCAACATAGGAAGCGTGATGAGAAAGAGTACCTGTCTTCCATTCGCCCCATCCACCATTGCCGATTCATAGGGCTCGGAGGAGAGTCCTGCAAGACCTGCGAGGACGATGATGGTGATCATGGGAGTCCACTGCCAGATATCCACGATGATCAGGGAGGGCATGACGGTCTTTGCATCGCTGACCCAACCGCTTTGGGGCAGTTTGAGTACGCTCAGCACATAGTTGAGGATGCCGATGGTCGGGTCGTAGAAAAGGTTCCAGACAATACCGATGGCAACAGGGGTTGCTACCAGAGGAAGCAGGAGCAAGGTCTTCACCACCCCTTTTCCCTTGAACGTACGATTGAGAGCCAGCGCAAGCACTGTTCCCAGCACCATTTCCACAATGACCGATCCAAAGGTAAAGTAGAAGGTCCTTCCCAAGGCTTCAAGGAACCGTGGTTCAGAAAGCACCTGCAGATAACTCTTCAGACCAACAACGGAGAGCGGTCTCCCGCTGGTAAGTGTCCAGTCGGTGAAGCTGAGAAAGAAGGTGTATCCCACAGGAAAAACCATCAGGACCACCACGAAGATTACCGCTGGCAGAGGGAAGAGATAGCGGAGGTTTTTTTCAAAAAAGCCTTGTCGGATCATCTGTAAGCTCCTTGTCGCGCAACAAGCCGACCGAACAGATCGGTCGGCCATTCGCTGCGATATTAGGGTCTAGAGGCCGTACTCACCGTCGGTCTTGAGCAGTTCATCAACTGCTTTCACCTTCTCTTGAGCAAGAGCAGCAAGTCTGGTCGAAGTACCCTTGGTGTTGATCGACTCGATGATGACTTCACCGATAAGATCGCGTGCCTGACCAACAGAGCTCATGAACGGGCGGTCATACGGATAGCCGTTCTTGGCTGCATGGGCCTGGGTTGCAACCAAACCAGGATTCATGACCTTCCTGACTTCAGCATTCGCCCATGCGCTGTCGCGGGCCATGGTGATGTTGCTGAGCATACCCTCAACTGCGAGCTCCTTGCTGGTTGCCCAGTCGAGGAACTGCTGTGCAGCACTCTTGTTCTTGGAAGCGGAGGACATTGCCATGCCCCAAGATACTACGATGAACGGACTGTCGCCCTTCGGGCCCTTGGGAAGCTGTGCAACGCCAATGTCGGATGCGGGAATCGAAGTCTTGGAAGGATCGACAATCTGGCCGTAGAAGACAGAAGCATCGGTCCACATGGCAACCTTGCCGGCCTGGAAGACGGGCATGACATTTTCCCATGACATGCTGGTGACGCCCTGAGGACCATAGTTGCCCAACAGTCTGCCATAGAAGCGGGTAGCTTCCAGAGCTTCAGGACTATCGAACACGGCTTTCCCGTTCTCAAGATACCTTCCGCCGAAGTTGTACACATAGCTGGAAAGCTGGGTTACCGCTGCAGCACCCTTGCCGCGACTGGCGAACCCTGCAACTCCATCCTTGTTGAGAGCCTTGGCAGCAGCCTCGAGCTCAACAAATGTGGTGGGAACCGAAAGGCCAGCCTTCTGGAGGAGGTCTTTGCGATAGTAGAGCACCTGCCACTCGGTTACGAGCGGTACGATGTATGCAACATTGTTCTTCCTGCCGATATCCACCGAGTTGGAGGGATAGTCGGAGAAGTCGTACTTTGTCAGTCCTTCATACCAGCCGTTCTTGATGAACATGAGGCCTTCCTGCAGAGGGCGGGTCATGAACACATCGACGGTGGAACTCTTGGTGGCGAATTCGGTGGTCAGCTTGTTGGTCAGCTGGCTCTCCTGCAGACTCTCATAGTTCACCTTGATCCCAGTCTTTGCTTCAAACTCGGGAATCTTGGTCTTCAAGAGCTCGCCATAGGGGTGGTTGGCCAGCAGGACACGAATCTCCTGCTTCGGAGCCTGATCAGAAGTCCCCTGTGCAAACATCGGCAGTGCGAGACTGACGAGCACAAGCATGACAACGAGCACATTTCTCTTTTTCATACGTTTCTCCTTTTGTGATGGTTAAGATGACAACCTTTTTCATAGTATACCCGGTTTTTTTGAGTTGTATAGTAAAAATGAATATTAGTTTTAATTGCCTGAATATTTTTTTCATACTATACTGAACCAAAGGGGTCCCTCCATGCATGAAGTCAGCGCCATCTACACAATACGAAGCAAGTACAGCACCCTCAGTGCAAAAGAGAAGAAGATTGCCGACTTCATTCTGGAGCATCCCAAGGAGTCGGTGAACCCCAGCATCGAGGAACTGGCTGATCGAATCGGTATCAGCGAGTCTACGATGGTTCGTTTCGCCCGCAAGATCGGATACAGCGGATACCAGCGGTTTCGCATCGCATTGGCAAGGGAGACCATTCCCTCGAGCGAACAACTCTTTGAAAGTGAAGTGACCGAAGGGGAAGACCCGGTGGACCTGGTCTTTCGCAACACCCGCAAAACCCTTGAGGAGACCTACTCCAAGCTCGACAGAAAAGCGGTACGCGAAGCAGCAAGCCTGCTTGCTGGGTGCAGAGCCCTCTTCCTGATGGGTCTCGGTGGATCCAATATCGTGGCTCAAGACGTCTATCACAAGCTGATCAGGACCGGCATGAACTGCCAGTATGCCTCGGACTTTCACTTGCAGCTCATGCTTGCAAGCCAAGCTACACCAGAGGACACTGCCCTGATCATCAGCCATACAGGGTCAGGACATGACACCCTGGCCCTGGCAGAGGAGCTGCGCAACAATGGGTGCAAGCTCATCATCCTGACCAGCAACACCCGCTCCCCTCTTGCAAAGATGGGGGATCTGGTCCTTGCCGTCAGCACCGGCTCATCGCCGGTGGTTGCAGAATCATTCTCAGCCCGCATCACCAGCTTGGTGCTCATCGATGTCCTGTATGTGGAGATCTTGGAGATCATGCAGGAGAAGGGCGTGGACAACTTGAACAAAATGCGAAACATCATCGCCAAGCGTCGTATATAAGATAAGTAGGAGTAACGCTATGAAAGCAACAATCGGCCTGATCGGCCTCGCAGTAATGGGAGAGAACCTGGTGCTCAATCTGGAGAGCAAGAACTTCAGTGTTGCGGTGTACAACCGCAGTACCGCCAAGGTGGATGCCTTTATCAACGGAAGGGCAAAGGGTAAGCAAATTTTCGGCACCCACAGCCTGAAGGAGTTGGTTGACACGCTCCAAACCCCTCGCAAGGTGATGATGATGGTCAAAGCCGGTAGTGCTGTCGACGATACCATCGAAGCCCTCCTCCCGCTTCTGGACAAGGGTGACATCATCATCGATGGAGGCAACTCCAACTACGAGGACAGCGAGCGCCGGGTGGCTTACGTAGAGAGCAAGGGCCTTCTGTACATCGGCACCGGTGTCAGCGGCGGCGAAGAGGGAGCTCTGAAGGGGCCCTCGATCATGCCCGGTGGTTCGGAGGCCGCTTGGGAGCAGGTAAAACCCCTGCTTCAGGGAATCTCCGCCCACGTTGATGGCGTTCCCTGCTGCGACTGGATCGGCAAAGGCGGTGCTGGGCATTTTGTAAAGATGGTGCACAACGGCATTGAGTACGGGGACATGCAGCTCATAGGAGAGGTATATGACCTGATGCGGCGCTTGGCCGGCCTTGGCAACGAGGAGATGCACCAGGTGTTCGCCCAGTGGAATGAGGGCGACCTGGACTCCTATCTCATCGAAATCACCAAGGATATCCTCGCCTTCAAGGAAGAGGATGGATCGTATCTGCTGGACAAGATCCTTGACACCGCAGGCCAGAAAGGAACCGGTAAGTGGACCGGCATCAGCGCCCTCCATGCAGGGGTGCCGCTTACCCTGATCGTAGAGTCGGTCTTCGCCCGCAGCGTTTCCAGCCAAAAGAGTGAGCGCGTTGAGGCCAGCAAGGTTTTCCCACCTCAGACGATCAAGCCTGTTGCAGACCCCAAGGCGTTCGTGCAAGCGCTTGGTTCTGCTCTCTATGCAGCCAAAATCATCAGCTATGCACAGGGCTTCTCCCTCATCAAGACCGTAGGGGAGAGCAACGGTTGGGACCTCAACCTTGCTTCCATTGCGCTGCTTTGGAGAGGAGGGTGTATCATCCGCTCTGCATTCCTGGATAAGATCAGCCAAGCATTCCTGGCGAACGGGGAGTTGAAAAACCTCATTCTCGACCCCTATTTTGCCAAGATACTGCAAACCAACCACCAGAGCCTACGCGAAGTGGTAGCCCAGGCAGCACTCAACGGTATCCCTACTCCGTCTCTCAGTGCAGCTCTTTCGTGGTTCGATAGCTATCGTACCGAGAACCTTCCAGCCAACCTGCTGCAAGCTCAGCGTGACTACTTTGGCGCCCATACCTATGAACGGGTGGACCGAAGCCGCGGTGAGTTCTTCCACACCAACTGGACCGGACGGGGCGGCGACACTGCTTCCACCACCTACAGCATTTAAGGAGTCAACATGTCCAACCTTTCTGTCATGAACAAAGCTGATGCCAAGCTCGACTTTCTCTCCCTCGGAGCCCTTGTTGTCCGTCTCGACCCCGGCATCATTCCCTTTGAGTACGCCCATTCGCTTGATCTGCATGTCAGCGGTGGTGAGTTCAATGTTTCTGCCAACCTCAGCAGGGCTTTTGGCCAGAGAACGGCGGTTGCGAGTGCGATGGTCGACTACCCGATCGGAGCAAAGATTGAGTCTGAAGTCCGCAGAATGGGTGTAGAGGCCTTCTACAAGCGGTTTGCCCACGATGGAGTACGGGGGCCCAACATGGCCCACGTATACAGTGACCGCGGACAAGGGCTCAGAGCCCCGGTGGTCTTCTACAACCGCAGCAACGAAGCGGCAGCCCTCTTGGACGAAGCAAGTTTCGACTGGGATGCCATTTTTGACGGCGGGGTTCGCTGGTTCCACAGCGGTGGCATCTTCAGCGCCCTCTCCCCCTCCATCCCTTCCCTGATCATCAAGGCGATGAAGAAGGCAAAGAGCCAAGGAGCAGTCATCTCCTTCGACCTCAACTACCGCGAGAAGCTCTGGAAGTCGATTGCAGCCTCGTCATCCGATCCGCAGAAGGAAGCCCAACGGGTGCTCTCCTCCATCGTCGAACACGTCGACGTGTTGATCGGCAACGAGGAGGACTTGCAGATGGGTCTGGGTCTCAAGGGTCCTGAAGTGCATAAGGCTGACAAGCTCGACCCCTCATCCTTCTATGCAATGATGGAGACTGTTTCCAAACGCTTCCCCTCGATCAAAGCAGTGGCAACCACGATGCGTGAGGTCAAATCGACCAACCGGCATCGCTGGAGTGCAGTGCTCTATCTCGACGGAAAGGGATACCAGGCACCCACCTGTGACTTGGACATCTACGACCGCGTAGGCGGTGGTGATGGGTTTGCAAGCGGCCTGATTTATGGCTTGCTTGAAGGAAGGAGCCCAGAAGAAGCTCTTCGTCTGGGCTGGGCGCATGGGGCCCTGCTCACCAGCTATCCCGGAGATACCACCATGGCCACTCTGGCCCAGGTGGAAGCACTTGCCCAAGGCGGCAGTGCACGCATTCAGAGGTAATATATGAAAGCATTGGTACTGACCGAATACAAGAAACTCGAACTGCAGGATGTTCCCAAACCTGTCATTGACTCCCCAACCCAAGTGTTGGTCCGCATCAAGGCTGCCTCCATCTGTGGCAGCGATGTGCACGGTTTCGACGGCTCCACCGGAAGACGCAGACCGCCGATCATCATGGGCCATGAGGGAAGCGGCATCATTGAGGCAGTGGGATCGATGGTGACACATTTCAAAGTAGGCGACCGGGTGACCTTCGACTCCACCATCTACTGCGGCAGCTGCAGCTACTGCAGGGAGGGGCTGTTCAACCTGTGCGACAACAGACGCGTCCTGGGTGTGAGCTGCGAAGAGTACAGGCAGGATGGCATCTTTGCCGAGTATGCACTCATTGAAGAGCGGGTGCTCTTCCGCCTTCCCGACGATTTGGATTTTGTACAGGCTGCAATGGCAGAGCCTGCCGGAGTGGCAGCCCATGCCATCTCCCTCGCCTCCCCCAAGCTTGGTGAGGATGTGGCGGTGGTGGGATCGGGCCTGATCGGTCTTCTGCTGATCAAGTTGCTCAGGACGAGGACCAGCGGTAAGATCATAGCAATCGAGATGGATGAAAACAGGCGAAAGACTGCTCTCGACTCAGGAGCAGATCTTGCCTTCGATCCCGCAGACCCTCTCTTGAAGGAGAAGGTTGGTCAGGCTACCCACTCGCAAATGCTGGGTCTCGTATATGAGGCGGTGGGCGCAACCGAGCCGATCAATACGGCGATCAGCCTGGTCCGAAAGGGAGGCACGGTGGTGCTGGTGGGCAATATCCGCCCAACCATCGAACTGCCGCTGCAGAGTGTGGTCACCCGACAGATCAGAATCCAGGGTTCGTGTGCGATAAACGGAGAGTATCCGACCGTACTGAGGATGATGGCTGACAAGCATCTGGTGGTAAGCGACCTTATCAGCAAGGTGGCTCCCCTTGAAGAGGGAGCGCTTTGGTTCAAGAAACTCTATAACCGGGAAGACAACCTACTGAAGGTTGTGCTGGTTCCATAAGCAAAACAAAGAAGGAAAGCATGGTACGATATGCATTGATGGGGTATGGGAAGGTCTCCCAGCTCCACGCAAAAGCCCTGAAAGAGGCCAAGGACAGCACCCTGGTCGCAGTCTGGGGCAGAGACAAAGAGAAGGCATCAGCCTTTGCCAACCAGTGGGGTATTCTCCCCTTCACCGATGTGCAAGAGATGGTTGAACAAGCGAACGTGGATGCGGTGATCATCACCACCCCCCATCCGCTGCACAAGGAGCATGCCATCCTCGCCCTCAAGGCAGGAGCCCACGTCTTGGTGGAAAAACCGATGGCCCTCACCGTCGAAGAGTGCGATGCCATGATCGATACGGCAAAGCAGGAGAAGAAATACCTTGCGGTGATCAGCCAGCGGCGCTGGTACCCTGCCTGCAGGAGAATCCGTGACGCCATCGATTCGGGCAAGCTGGGAACGCCGATGATCGGACAGGTAACCATGCTTGGCTGGCGCGATGAGGAGTACTACAAGAGTGACCCTTGGAGGGGCAGTTGGGACAAGGAAGGTGGCGGGGTGCTCATCAATCAGGCTCCCCACCAACTCGACCTCTTGCACTGGTTCCTCGGAGAAGTGAAAGAGGTGTATGCCCAGTGGGACAACGTCAATCACCCTTACATTGAGGTGGAGGATACTGCAGTTGCGACGGTCAGGTTTGCAAGTGGAGCTGTTGCTTCGATTCTCGTCTCCAACTCCCAGAAACCCGGCATCTACGCCAAGGTCCACGTGCATGGCTCTTCTGCTTGTTCGACCGGCGTACAGACCGACGGAGGGGCGATGTTCATTGCAGGAAGAAGCGGTATCGCAGAACCCCCGGTAAATGACCTCTGGACCATTCCTGGCGAAGAAAACAATCTCAATCGATGGAAGGAGGAGGATACCGCATTCTTCTCAACCATCGACGCAACCTCCTACTTCTTCAAGCTCCAGCAGGAGGATTTCACCCAAGCCATTCTCACAGGGAAGGAACCCACTTCCTCAGGAGAGGAAGGAAGGGAGACGGTCAAGCTCATCGAGGGCATGTACAGAAGCCAGCGAGAGGGCAAGCCGATACGCTACTAGGACAGAAAGAAACCTCCTTGATCAATTCAGGGAGGTTTTTTCTTCAGTCACTCCTCCCATACCAACTCATAGCTGGTGCTTCTGCCGCCACGTTCAGATTTTTTGAGGACCCCTTTGCTGATCAAATCCTTGATGTCCCGCATGGCGGTATCATGACTGCAATGCATGAGCTTGGCCCATTTTTGGGTAGTAAGAAATCCATAGAAGTCGTTGCTCAACCGTCCCAGCATGGCACTTTGTCGTTCATTGAAAGAAAAGCGATCAAACAACTGTTTGACTTGTAGAGTTTTCAAGCTGGTCTCAATCACTCGCTGCTGAGCTTCATGTATTTGTCCGAGATACCATCGTATCCAATCTGTACAGTCCAGACTCCCTGTTTGTGCTTGATGCAGCTGTGCATAATACTCTTTCTGGTGTTTCTTCAGTTGAGTAGCAAGGCTATACAGAATCAAAGTACTGGTATCATGCTGGTTGAGTACAAAGTCACCAATCGTCCTGGCCAATCGCCCATTCCCATCCTCGAATGGATGGATGGTGAGAAACCACAGATGAGCAAGTGCGCTCCGTATCGGATTGGGGACCGCACCTGGCGCATTGACCCATGAAAGAAACTCGCTCATCTGTTGGGGTACCTGCTGAGCAGGTGGTGCTTCAAACAGGATTTCCTGATTCTTATATGAACCGGAAACCACTGCAATGCTTTCAGTCCTATAGCTTCCTGCATTGATACGCCAAGGACCATTCACATTGTTAGGAAACAAAGTTCTGTGCCATGAAAACAGCCGTTCCTGCGTAAGTGGTACTTGACCATGTTCCAAGGCATCCAGCAACGTCTCAACCACGCCTTCGATATGAGGATCAGAGAGATGCATGGAAGCATTGGGTACCTGAAGCCTGCGACAGAGAGATGAATAGAGCTTTCGTTGCTCGAGGACCTCTCCCTCAATTTCATGCGAGTGATAGATTTCGTCGGTTAGGATTTGAGCCTCCATCTCCTTTCTTTCCGAAATCCCCAGCTGTGAAAGCAGTGCTTCCAGCTTTCCCTGAGCATGAGAAACTTCACTGAGGACAGTGAGCAAGGAAGGAGCATCATAGGTGAATTGAGGCCAATCAGGTAGTTGCCAAATGTAGGTGCTCATAGCGGCATGATACGCTGTCTGCGTAGAATAGACAACCTATTCTACGCATCATTCATGCAATTTCTGCGTAGAATAGATGAGCTAATCTACGCATACTGCTGAATACATTCTCACTCGATAGTCTTCGAAACACCCCTCCATCACAATCAATGATAGCAATTCTTCAGTGCTATATCCAAGTTCTACAAGAATATCCTTGACAATCTTCCCAACTAATATATTCTATATACGTACATACATACATTTAGATACATTATGGCAAAAGGAGACGAACAATGCCCGTCTATACCCCCGCTGAAAAGCCGACCATGTATTTCATTGGTGTCACCACGACAAAATCCTCCATCATGAAAGTCTTTCCCCGATGGATGGAACACTTCGGTATCGATGCACAATTGAAAGGCATCGATTTCCTGCCACACTCCGAAAGCTCGGAGTATCGGAAGGCAGTATCGTTCATCAAGAATGACCCTCTCTCCCTGGGAGCTCTGGTCACTACGCATAAGCTTGATTGCTTTCGGGCAAGCAAGGATCTCTTTGAAGGCATTGGCCCCTATGCACAGCTACTGCAAGAAGCAAGTTCCATCAGCAAACGGGGCACCGAGCTTTGGGCCCACGCCAAGGATCCCATCACCAGCGGGCTTGCCCTGGAGTACTTCATGCCAGAAGGATACTTTACCCAATCGAAAGCTCAGATGCTGCTTTTGGGAGCAGGAGGAAGCTCTCTGGCACTGAGTTTGTATCTCATCAACAAATCACGAGAGAGCCTGGACGTTCCCAAGCATATCATCATCACAAACCGCAGCGAACAACGTTTGAAGGAGATGCAAGAGATTCATGCCCAGTTGGAGTGTCCCCTCTCCTTCTCTTACGAGCTCTGTCCCACGCCGAAGGACAATGATAATGTCATGGCAAGACTACCTGCGGGGTCGGTGGTCATCAATGCCACAGGCCTCGGTAAAGATGGTCCTGGGTCCCCACTGCCACCCAATGCCAGGTTCCCCCGGGATGGATTTGTGTGGGAGTTCAATTACCGGGGCGAATTGGAGTTCTTGCAACAAGCAAAGGCAGCTGAGCAGGAGAAACATCTTACCATTGTTGATGGTTGGCAATATTTCATCTATGGATGGACACAAGTAATTGCTGAGGTATTTCACCTGGACATTCCGACTACCGGTCCGGAATTTGACGTAATCTGCGACATAGCGTTGCAGGCAACCCGGTAAGGGTAAGGAGTAACCATGCAATCCTCAAAAACCAAATTCAATCTGATTTCCGGCCTGGCAATGACCAAAGGTGTCGAATCTCTCAAGCGCCATGCCCACAACCTGAAGGGTATCTTTGCAGAAGCGCAGATGCTTGATGCAATCATCAAGAAAAACGATCCCCTCATCTATGAGTTCTACGACCTCGGAGTGGAAGAAAAACCGGGAAACCTTGCCTATGGTACCAGTATCGTGTACCCAGGGGTGGTTGGAAAAGAATTCTATATGACAAAAGGCCATTTTCATACGGTTCTGGATACAGCAGAGGTATATTTCTGTCTCTCCGGTCATGGGCTCATGCTCATGGAGAATCCAGAAGGAGAAACAGAAATTCAGGAACTGACTGCGGGAGAAGCTGTTTTGGTACCTGGACGGTATGCCCATCGTTCAATCAACATCAGCGACTCAGAACCCTTGGTTACCTTCTTTACCTTCGCAGCAGATGCCGGCCATGACTATGGAACCATCGAACAGAAAGGATTCCGCAAGCTGGTGCTGCGGACAGGCAAAGAAACCTACGAAGTGGTGGACAATCCACATTGGAAAAGCCTATGAAATGCTATAGGGAGCAAGTCACCTCGCTTCAGAACTGGTTTTCCCGACCGGTAACGGAGAACAAAAATGACAGTGTGCAGTGTGCTTGGGTAGGACAAGCTGGATTCCTGTTCCGGGGAAACGGGCTTAAAATCAGCATTGACCTCTACCTTTCCGACTCCCTAGCCCAAAAATACCAGGGAAAAGAATTCCCGCATCTGCGGATGATGGATGTACCCACCCGCAGTGAAGAACTTGAGAATCTTGACGTGGTGCTTTGCACCCATGGGCATACGGACCACATGGACAAGGAAACCCTGGTACCGCTGTATCGCCAGGGGAAAGGACCGCTTCTCATCGCACCGCGATTTGAATTGCCCAGACTCCTGGAGATGGGATTGCCTCCCCAACGAGTTGTAGGTTTGAGTGAGTATGAGACCTTCAATTTGAGCGAAAGGCTCTCCATCCAAGCCTTTCCGGCTGCCCATGAAACACGCCAGTATGACCAATGGGGGAACACCAAAGCGCTGGGGTATCTTCTTGATTTCGGATCACTCTCCTTCTACCATAGTGGAGACACTCTCGCATTCCCAGAACTGGAGGCTGCTGTTGCAGCTGCTCATGTCGATGTCTGCATGCTTCCGGTCAATGGGAGGAAAGACTCGCTCTCCCAAAAGGGGATCCTAGGTAATCTCAACCCGACTGAAGCGGGCATCTTTGCCCATCGGGTGGGTGCAAGCTTTCTGATCCCCCACCACTTTGGCATGTTTGACTTCAATACCGTGGACCCCGAAGAGATCAAGCTGAAAGTGGAAGCCCAAGGATGGGAGTACGGAAAAACATATGCAATTCCCCAGATCAATACCGTATGCACATTCACCAAAGCAGGGAGGAGTCAATAATGGATGCATTCTTCACCGACCGTGTTCTTGATAAAGACACCCCCATTCCTCTCTACTTCCAGCTTCGGGAACTCTTGTTGGAGTTCATCAAGAGCAATGCAGAGAGTGTGAGCCTCCCCACCGAGCAACAACTCTGCACCCAGTTTGACATCTCCCGCAGTACAGTGCGTCAAGCGTTGCGCGAATTGGTGGACGAGGGCTTCATAGAACGACACAAGGCAAAAGGCAGCATCAGCACCCCAAAGAAACTCGAGCAGAACTTCCTATCCATTCTGGAGAGCTTCAATGATGAGATGCAGGAAAAGGGCCTCGCCCCAACAACCGAAGTGCTTGATCTCTCCTTGGTCGAACCACCAGAATCGGTGAGGACAGCCCTGAACCTCAAGGAGGGGGAGCAAGCGGTGCAACTGATCAGGCTGAGGGGGACCAATGGAACGCCCATTGTCCTGGTTCATACCTTCCTTCCATCGCAATTTCAGAACATCGGAAACCTGATACACGAGGATCTGGTCAATACCTCACTCTACAAGCTCCTCCAAACCAACTATGCCGTGGATATCGGATGGACACGAAGAACCATTGAGATTCGCTCCGCAGGGGAGTTTGAAGCGCAGCACTTGCAAGTGTCACCCAAAGCACCATTGCAGTATATCGAAACAATTTCCCGTACTGAGAATGGCACCCCTTTTGAGTATTCACGGGCATATTATCGGGGAGATCTCAACGCATTCGTCATAGAAATAAGAAACAAGAGGTTATAACGATGGAAAGAACCTTGCTTGCCTACGGACCGAGCCTGACTACCATGCAATTGCAAGCATTGGCCGAGCGTGCGCAGAATGAGAAGTTCCACACCGTTTATGTACAGGAACTTGCTGCAAGCCGACTGCCGCCATCACTACGCAGGGGAATGCTTGCATCCCTCCCTTTTGCCGGCCTGATGCCCGAACAGCTGCTGTTCATGGGCGGACGGGCGCAAGAGCTCGGGTGCAACAGCTTCACCTTCGCCCTACCTGGTGGTTGGATTCGTGATGGACGTTATGCGGAAACCACAGAGCTTCTGCAAAGCCTTCAGAAACAGGTCTCCATCCGATTGGTACCCACTCTCATACTGGCCCAACTAGATCTCGATCATCTGAGAGAGGCAATGCAACTCTGTTTCTCCGTTGGCATTGAGACTCTCTGTTTGGGAACAGGAACGAACTTGGACAGTGTGGATGCTGCTGCAATCGAATGTGCACAAGACATGTATCGAACGCAGAAAATTCCCCTTCACCATCTGGAAATTGCCAGCACCGAACCTCTTGAAGGTCTTGAGGCGACCAACCGGATCTGTATTTCCCAAACCAGTGCTGAAGCGTCATCGTATTAGGAGTCAATCATGGATATCCAAGCCTTCTGCCATCTGATCGACCACACCCTGCTCAAACCACAGGCAACTCGACAAGAAATCACTGCCATCTGTTTGGAAGCTCGGGAACATGAATTTGCAACGGTTGCCATCGAGCCAGTCTACATCCCGTTTGCTGCGCAGATTCTCAAGGGAAGCAGGACTGGTATCACCAGTGCTATTGCCTATCCTCATGGATGCTGGTCCATCGGTGCAAAATGCCGGGAAATTGAGGCCTGTCTGCGATATGGGGCAAGTGATTGTGATTATGTTCTCGACCTGGGCGCCCTCAAGGAAGCGAAGTATGAGAAAATACGACAGGAAGCCAAAGCCTGTCGAGAAGCCACAGGCAGCGCAATCCTTAAAGTGATTCTGGAGGTTTCGCTGCTTACCGACGAAGAGATCACAAGAGTCAGCACAATATGTGCAGAAGAAGGTGCTGATTTTGTGAAGACATCCACCGGCTATCTTGGATCCCCCACGATTAAACAGGTCGAACTGATGGCGAACGCAGTTCAGGGAAGTTCCACCAAGGTAAAGGCAGCCGGAGGCTTTTCAACACTTGAACGAGTGGAACAGGCCCTTGCCTTGGGAGTTGAGCGCATTGGTACCAGCTCATCCATCAAGCTGATACAAGCATGGGGGGACAAAAACCCGTGAAACATGAACCGTTGAATGAGCACAGAATCTTCGATACATGGCTGGAATATGCCCAAAACAGAAAGGAAGTGGACCTATCCCCGCTTTCTGCAAAGGTTGCTGAATCATGGCGGCGTTCACAAGAAAGGGATCTTGATCCCTTTCTAGCCGACCTGACAAGTGTCTCTGACCAAGAACTGAACCAACGCAGGAGAAAGGTCCAGGAATTGATCAGTTCTTCCCTTCCCTACATGCACAAACTCTTCACACTGCTGAAAAATGACCAAGCTGTCATCACCCTTGCGGATGCCGATGCCGTGGTCTTGGAAGTCTTGGCAAATACCGTCACCTATCCCGAGGTAAGTTATCCAGAGGAAGGTACCATCCACAGCGAGGAATTGGTGGGAACCAATGCCATCGGGCTCACGCTGAAGGCGGATTCCCCAGTCAGGGTTGTGGGAGCAGAGCATTGGAGGAAGATCAACCACGCGTGGGTCTGCCACGCAGCCCCCTTGCATATCAGCAATTCCCTGATTGGATGCATCAATGTGGCATGCCCAATACAGGGCTATGATGAAACCGTATCCATCCACCCTATGGTTCTCGCAACAGCCAACGCCATCGAACGTGAACTGATGCTCAAGCGGACCATCAATGATCAGGAAAAAATCATCCAACAGCAGAAAACCTTGCTGGAGTTTGTCGATACCGGCATCATTGCCATCGATCGTGATGGAGTAATCAAGCAAGTCAACCAGCAAGCCTTGGATATATTCAAGGTTCATGGGGCTTGGGAAGGGCGTCTCATCACCGATCTCATTGTCTGCGATATTCAGTTCATGCAGCTCACGGAACAAGGCAGGATGCTGGAGGAACAGGATATTGCTGTTAAGATCGGCTCCTCTTATCTCCATATCAGTTGCTCCACCTTCAAGGTGGAACTTGACAAGCTGGGAATCCGCATGGTGATTCTCGTGAGAACCTCGGCAACGGTACGAAAGATTGTCAATAGGGCGTCCGGGGCAAGTGCACGCTACAGCTTCTCTGATATCATCGGCTCTGCCCCGTCCATGGAACAGCCATTGAAGATTGCACATCTGGCAAGCAAGAACAGTGCGAATGTGCTGGTCATGGGAGAAACAGGAACCGGAAAGGAGTTGTTGGTACAAGCAATACACAACGCCAGCGACCGGAAATCGAAACCCTTCATCGCCATCAACTGCGGTGCCATCTCACGTGAGTTGATCAGAAGCGAGCTGTTCGGCTATGAAGGAGGAGCCTTCACCAGCGCAAAGAGCAGCGGCAGCCTTGGTAAATTCGAGCTTGCTGAAGGAGGCACTCTCTTCCTGGATGAAATCGGGGAGATGCCCTTGGAAGTTCAATCAGTACTCCTTCGTGTCCTGCAGACCCAGGAGGTTGTGCGCATCGGCGGCAAGTATCCCATTCCCATCAATGTCCGTGTCATCGCGGCAACCCACCGAGACCTGGCGATTGCTGTGCAGGAACAGACCTTCCGCAATGACTTGTATTACCGACTCAACGTCCTATCGATCAATCTGCCTCCTTTGCGTGAACGCAATGGGGATATCCTCTTACTCACTGACTTCTTTCTCAAGAAATTCCGTGAGCAGTTCCATAAGCCAAATCTGCACATCGATGATACAGCCATCCAGCATATCACCGCCTACGCATGGCCAGGGAACATCAGGGAGCTGGAGAATGTGTTGCAGAGAGCTGCTGTCATCAGTGAGAACGATCTCATCACCAGCGCCGATCTTCCCAATACAATCATTGAACACCAGGCAAGTATGTCCCTCTCATCACCGTCAAAGGGAGAGAGCCACTCCATGGATGAGGTAAAACGAGAGAGACTCATACAAGTATTGGAGACTACCAAAGGAAACTTGCGAGAGGTAGCAAACCTGCTCCATGTTTCCCGAGGCACGGTCTATAATATGCTTTCACGGTATCAGGTGGATCCTGATACATTCCGCAAATGACAAGGAGCAACGCTATGCATGAAGCACTGTTTGCACAACTTCACCAGATTGGACTGGTACCGGTAGTGAAAATTGATGATGCCTCCAAGGCCGTCGGCCTTGCCAAGGCTCTGATCGACGGGGGCCTG